>OHBX01000039.1_pt1 | contig 90277 bp, 60 predicted proteins | sample 1577441 | NCBI WGS metagenome assembly OHBX01 (sample SAMEA3879561, study PRJEB24766) | human gut metagenome | biome: human-associated habitat; feature: feces | place: USA | collected 1985/1987 | reverse complement strand
AACAAAATTACGTAAAGGCCATGACAACAGCACGTGACACCCATAATCAGATTGAATACGCCAAGGAGACCGGCCTTGAAGAAGGACTCGCGAAAGGCCGTGTAATAGGTCGCGCGGAGGGACTTGAAGAAGGACTCGTGAAAGGACGTGAGGAAGGCAGAGAGGAAGGACGCGAGGAAGGTAGAGAGGATGCGAAACAACAAATCGCGATTAACTTTCTTCAGTTGGGGACGCCATGTGAAATCGTGGCGAAAGCGACCGGCTTGTCCGTGGAGGATGTTACTAAGCTTAAGGAAAGGCTCTGAGTACGCCAGCCTTGATAACATTGACAAACAAAATTACGTAAAGGCCATGACAACAGCACGTGACACCCACAATCAGATTGAATATGCCAAGGAGACCGGCCTTGAAGAAGGACTCGCGAAAAGGACTCGCGAAAGGGCGTGTAATAGGTCGTGCGGAGGGACTTGAAGAAGGACTCGCGAAAGGACGTGCGGAAGGACGCGAAGAGGGACGTGAAGAAGAGAGGAACAGCATCGTACTGAAGATGCTGAAGAACAATCTGCCTGTTCAAACTATCTGCGATGTTACCGGCTTGTCCGTGGAGGAGGTTGCTAAGCTAAAGGAAAACCTCTGAGTACGCCAGCCTTGACAACATTGACAAACAAAATTACGTAAAGGCCAGAACAACAGTACGTGACATCCACAATTAGAGATGAAGTGTGTACTGAAATAGACGAAAGCGAGGGCGCTGCGGAAGTGCAGGGTCCTCGCTTGGGTGTTATTGTTCTATGTCCGTTATATTAATTGCGGACTGTCTGAAAGGCAATTCAGGGAGTCTAGTGGGACTGGGCAACGCCGTCAATGACGAGTTTACCGGTGGTTCCAGGAACGAATCTGCCGTAGAGATTGCTGTGTTCAGGAGCGGTCTTGCCGGTCTGGGTTATGGTGTTTCCTGATTCGGTGATGTTATTGATAGACAACTCGCCAACATTTGCAGTACCGACTACTACACCTACTCGCCAACCACCATCGTCAGTGGATGTGAGAACGCAATTCTTTACTGAACAGTCAGAGATGGTGTGGTAGGTTGCAGGGTTACCGCCGGCATGGCCGATAATACCACCTACAGAACCTTTAGCTGAAATTGTACAGCCCTCTACTGAACATTTGGTAATATTGATATATGTGTTAACCGGTCCATCATTAGGTTTATTATAACCTGAGGTCCAACCGATTAGACCACCGACACGTGCACCGCCGGTAGAAATCATTTCAGAATTCGTAAGATGACAATTATCAAGTTCAATCTTAGGCATGCTATCTACAATGCAGACAAATGCGCCAATACCCTGACCGCTGATAGCATCGTTAATCTTAACACCATCCAATGTAAGGTCCTTGACAATGATTCCTGAATTACCTGCAAATCCGCCAGCAAACAAAGGAGCATTGAGTCCGGAAATCTTGTGGCCATTACCGAGCACAGTAACCACACCGGCACCATGATAACCATCTACTTTAGCAGGCGTCCAGGTTTCGCCCTCTTTCAGGACAATGTCTTTTCCAATTTCAATGATATTGTCACCAGAGCCTGCACTTGTAAATGCGGTAAGGGTTGCGCGGAGTTCTGCGGTCGTCATAACGACAGGCTTTGTGCCGCGGACAACTGTCCAGACATTGTCTTCAGTCTTGACTGACATATACCCGTCAGCTACGAAGTTCGTGTGAGGACCTTCGGATATACAATCGGCAGGATCGAAAGCTACAAACTGACCACCTGTTATGTTAATCTTAGCTGTTGCACGACTTGCATCCTGCATATTAAGCAAGAAGCTGGTACCCTGAGCATTAAGCATCGCAGTTTCAAACTTTCCACCAGCAACATTGACAACAGCTCTATCCATTACATAGATAAGATTCGAAGTTTCTGGATTAAGCTGCTTGTTGTAGAAGTAACCGCCATTGATATCAACTACTGCATCGTCATAAGCCCATATTGCCATGCGATAGCCATCAACATCAGAAGTCTCCTCAAGAGCCTTGACCTCACCCTCACCATTGATTGTAAGATGAGAATTTCCGGTCACATTGAAAACGACGGTAAAATTTCCATTAACCTGTGTCTTATTGACAATGCTATGCCCGTTAAGGTCAATGACAACATCCGTATTGCCGCTAAGAACCAGAGGATAATCTATTTCAATGTCATCAACGAGTTTCGCAGAACCACCGGTCGCAACCAATGCTTTCAGCGACTCCACGTTCTTGATATTGACAAGGTCAATGTCATTGTCAGGTTCATTGAAGATAGGGACAATCTCAACATTGAAGATCACCTGTGAAGTGAGGAGATTACCGAGAATGTTGGTGCGGTAGTTGTTCTGGACCGGAGTCTGAGGCGATGAAGCTGTGATAGCGTCACCTGTTTCAGGAATAAACTCAGCGGTAACATTGGAAATGTGCTTCTCGCCTTGCTTACCTACAGGGATGATGTAATTCATTGTCATCCAAGCATATTTGGTTCCATCTTTGATAACAAGTGGCTCAACAGGAATCTCAGCTTTGGCAAATGTGACTTTATCAGTAGCCAGGCCTTCGACTTTACCTTCTGCATTGAAAGTATCAAACACATTGGCAACGTCGGTAGCTGTGAAAACACTCTGTTTAGGAACAAAGCCGGCGGCAGCAGCCTCACGGAGATCAGCAGTACCGAAGTTCACCTGTGCGAAAGGACGGTAAAGCTTGATAGTCTCTGTCAATGCCCCATTGACCTTCAACTCTTTGCGCGTAGCGTAGAATGCGTCGCGTTTCTCGTCATTGGCTTCAGCTCCTTCGTAAGAAATCTTGATGTTCTTCAAGTCGGTGACGTCGTAAGGCGCACCTTCGGCTGCCTGAGCCCAGAACACGAAGTTGTAGATCTTGCCCTTTACGAGGCTGAACTTCACCTGAGTTTTCAGGTCAGTGAACGTGGCAGTCTGGTCGAGTTCGAGCTTGGTTTTCTCTGCGTCGTTCTCGTAAACTGACACATAGAGGTTCTTGGCCGTCTGACCGTCGCCAAGAGCCTTGGTCGCCATTTCGCCCGGCAATGCAGCCGTAAACGTCACGTCAACCATCTGTCCGTCAGGAACTTCCGTTACCTGTTCCTTGTTACAGCCGACTGCGAGAAATGTCAATGCAGCAGCTGCCAAATACTTAAATGTTTTCATATCAGTTATCATTATATATCGTTCTCAACAGATTTCAGTGAAAATTACTGAACTTTAGTCCCATCAATAGTTACAGAAAGGTGCTCTGCATCCATACTGTTCTTGTTTGCCCAAAGTTTGGAACCGGTGTTCTTACCTTCAGCAAAGCCATTGACCGTGCAGTTAGCAATTGTAAGAGAGTACGTTGCATTATAATCATTGCCGATTTCAATGGCTGCCTTACCAGCTGCACCATTCTTTCTATCATTCAATGTGCAATTCGTAACTATAAGATTCGTTGGTTTTGCTTCTGTTGCCTTACCATAAAGAAGTATGGCCTTACCATTGGTATTAAATGTACACTTATCAAACTTTACATCAGTTCCTCCCCAAGTCCTGATAGAGTACTGATTTGCCATCGTATTTTCAAATACGCAATTCACAAAAGTTGCTTTTCCATAGAGTGATCTGCTTCCCGTAAGAGTGCAATTTTCAAATGTAAGTTCATCACATACTATACCATCAAAATCGCCCTCTCCAGCCTTAATAGTCAAATTCTTGAATATGAAAGATGAGCCACACTGGTAATTCAACATTCCTCCTTCAGCATTTATAGCCTTGGTAATAACATCAAATGTCTGGGTACCGTCACCGACAAAAGTAATATTACGGCTCTTATCTCCCTCATTTGCAATGCCATTATCAAGAGTGAATGTAGTATTTGATGGCAATTCCACTGTTATAGGCTTATCTTTAGATGTACCTTCTCCTGAAATCGCAGTGTTCATTCCTTCCTGGTCAGCAACAGGGGTAACGCCCGCTTTGGTCACGAAGTAAGAATCACCAATCTGAGTGGACTTGTAACCGTCTGCAAGGAAGTTGGTATGAGCACCTTCAGCTGCGCAATCTACAGGATTGAATTTCACGAATTCGCCACCTGTGACGATAATCTTAGCAATACCGTTCTCACGATTTTTATCGTAGCAATTCAAGACATAACCATAAGGATCAGGATTTGAAGACAACTGCTGAATGCTGTATTTACCGCCCTTAATCTCCGCCGTACCTTCATAAACATATACAGCATGAACATTGCCGACATATGTTCCGTCTTCGATGACAACTGTTCCACCATCCTGAACATCGACAGCAAAGCAGTCGTTTTCTTTAGCCTGAAGTGTTCCGGCGCCTTTAATCGTAAGACTACCACCTCTCACAGAAAGAAGAGACCAACTAGCTATAGATTCATTCCACAGATCAGCAGCATTGCTGACGGTCTTGCCGTTAAGGTCGAGAACAACTTCCTTTCCAGCCTTTACTACCATGGATTCGTCGAGAACAAGATCAGCGGCCAGTTTCGCCTCACCACCAGTGGCGAAGAGCGCACAGAGAGAAGCCTCGTCCTTGACATTGACAATATCAATGTCATTGTCCGGCTCATTGAAAATAGGGACGATCTCGACATTGAAGATCACCTGTGAGGTGAGGAGGTTGCCGAGGATGTTGGTGCGGTAGTTGTTCTGGACCGGAGCGTTCGGCGCGGACACAGTCACAGCTTCGCCGTTGTTCGCCTTGAAAGTCGCAGCAACGTCAATGTTGTGGGACTCGCCCTGCTTGCCGACCGGGATGAGGTAGTTCATCGCGAGTCGGGTGTAAGTCTTGCCGTCGAGTGTCTTAAGGACGTCCGCCGGAATCTCGGTCTCGGTCAATGCAACTTCGACTTTATCCTTTCCTTCTTCAGCGAATGTGTCGAATGTCGTTGCCGCCTCAGATGCCGTGAATGAGCTGACTGCAGGGTTGAAGCCTGCCTTCATTGCGTCAGCATAGTCTGCAGTCGCGAAGTTCACCTGTGCGAAAGGACGGTAAAGTTTGATGGTTTCTGTCAATGCGCCATTGACTTTCAACTCTTTACGTGTAGCATAGAATGCGTCACGTTTCTCGTCATTGGCACCAGTGGTGTAGTCCTTCACCTTGATGTTCTTCAGGTCGGTGACATCATAAGGCGCACCTTCTGCCTGAGCCCAGAACACGAAATTGTAGGTCTTGCCCTTTACGAGGCTGAACTTCACCTGAGTTTTCAGGTCGGTGAACGTGGCAGTCTTGTCGAGGTCTCTAAGATGAGTTTTCTCAGCGTCGTTCTCGTAAACTGACACATAGAGGTTCTTGGCCGTCTGACCGTCGCCAAGAGCCTTGGTCGCCATTTCGCCCGGCAATGCAGCCGTAAACGTCACGTCAACCATCTGTCCGTCAGAAACTTCCGTCACCTGTTCCTTATTACAGCCGACTGCGAGCAATGTCAATGCAGCCGCTGTCAAGTATTTAAATGATTTCATAATGGTTATCGTATTAATTTCTGTCAATGTAATTTACTTATATCAGTTTTTATCAGAAAATGGAGATAAGGTTTAGTTCAAATAAACTTTTTTACCGTTAACATTAACAGTAATCTTATTGTTTTCTGCGGTAGCAGGATCATCCACCTGCCAAAGACCACCATTGATTTCAGGGAATGCACCAGAAACTGTACATTTGTCGATATTAACGATATATTGCAATACTGTAACGACGCCTGCTGATGTTGTGCTGGTTCCCTTAATGTTTATTGCCGGCTTATTTGAAACTGTTGAAATAAACTTACAGCCTTTAATATTCACTGTTATAAGTGGATTCCCTTCATTAAATACATTTAGGAATTTGCCCTTACCTTCGAAAGTACAATCTATGTAGTCAACGTCTTTACCATAAACCCACATGTTATAGTCAGAAGCCTCCTGAATAAAGTGACATTTCTTATAAGTCTCTTTTCCATAAGAAAAATGCTTTCCTGTAAATGTACATCCTTCGAAAAGAAGATTCCCACTGTTCTGAAATCCATAATAGTCACTTTGGCCATTAAGGATTTTATTATTTTTGAATGCTACGTTTGTATAAGTTCTATTCTTATGCATCATATCCAACACTGTCTCATCACTCCCACCGATGATTGTAACACCATCTGCAATTGTGGACGGCATATCATACGTTCCCGCTGCCAACACTACTGTCGCATTTGCAGTTGCAATTGCAGTATTAAAAGCCTCCTGCGTAGTTACAGGCGGAATCGCCTCGACTTTCCAAGCCTTTTTGCCTTCGTAAGTTGTCTCTACTGCTTTGTAGCCATCAGCAACGAATGACGTAACTTTGCCATGACATTCATTTACCTCTGCTGGATTAAATCCGACAAAAATTCCACCTTTCACGCTAAAGCAGCTCTCGTTTTCAATATAATCATTCTGGTTCAAGACAAACTTATTCGCGTCAGCTTCAAATACACCTCCATTAATTTCAACAATACCTCCACCATAATAGAGAGGTTTTACTTCTCCACCAATAGCAATTGTATTACCTGTCACTTTTCCAGCCTGCACATAAATACATGAGTTGCCATTCATACTATAATAGTAACCATCATTAATAACGACCTTACCACCATCCTGAACGAATACTGCAGCATATGCTTCTCCAACAGGACCATTGCATAATACCTGGCCGCTGCCATTGATTGTAAGACTTCCTCTGACGTCTAAAGCAGTACCATTTTCATTCTTAAATGAATAACCATTCAAATCAAGACTGCTAACCGCCTTCATTGGTATGACAACTCCTGACGGCGTAAAAGCAGAATAGTCTTCCGTAAGAGTTACAGCTGAACCTTTATATAAATCCGAACCGAGTGGATCATAAATCTTATCACCGCCTTTAAACTCTTTATCAACAGTTATATTCCACACTCCATCTACGTTAAGTAAATCACCTAAAATATTCGTTCGAAAATTCACTTGTATTGGAGCATTTGGAACGGAGACTTTAGTTGTTCTTCCATTGCTCAAAGTTATTGTCGCAGAGGCATCTATAAGCATTGGGTCTGCCTTGTTAGCAAGAACATATACTGTAGCCAAATAGTTATACTCTGTTTTGTTGGTTTTATCACCAATAGCCAACTTTTCATCCGAAACCACTACATTATTAACGTATGTAATTTCTCCTTTCCCTTCAGAAGTTTCAGAAGTTTTCCAAAAAGGATGGAAAATATCTGGCACTTTTGATAATGTGACAGAGGACGCTGTAGCCTGAAGAGCATCTGAACGGTTCAATGCTTTCGCACCAAAATTAATTTGTGCCAAAGCACGATACAACGTTATATGACCTGAATAAGATTTGCTTGCAGTCTCGCCTTCCTTAAACCCATAAAACGCATCCATTTTAGGGTCATTCGCTTTAACTTTGTCCGTATTCATTTTCACGGCCCTCAAATCAGACGTATCATAGTATCCTGTACCCTTTGACTGTGCCCAGAACGCATAAGAGTATCTCTGACCTTTAACTAAGTTAACTTTAACTGTAGCCTTTTTATCAACAACAGGAACGACCTGAGTCAGTTCTGGGACTGGTTTATTTTCATAATGTTTGTTCTCACCTTTGGTTCCTGTTAAAAATACCTGAAATACAAGTTCATCTACCTGAGCGGCATCAGAAAGACCTTTTGTAGTAATTGTCGTTTCCGGCACATCCACATTGAATGTCATTTCGACAGTTTCACCGTCTGCGGAACCGACCTGCTCTTTCGCGCAGGCACCTGCCAGCACAGCCATTGCTGCGATAGCGAAAGTTTTGAATAAATTCTTGTTCATAGTTTTATTGATTTTTAATTTATATGTTTCGTTTAAGATATTGTATATCACTTTATTATAATATTGAACTCACCTTCGAAGTCAGGGTCGATGGCGACTCCGCCGCCGGTATCCTGCATGAGGAAGCTGCCCTTGACGGTGGTCAGCATGCTTCGCTTGATAGGGACCTCTATCGGATTGGTCATTGACAGGCGGGTGCCTTCTTCGTCGAACAGGCCTACCGCAACCATGACGCTGGACTCCTTGCCGTTCACGAGAACATAATCGAAGCCGAGCCGGGCATTGTGTTCATCTATTAATGTTATGTCCGAACGGAACTGGACGCCGAGACTCGAGTCGTTCGGCTTGTCGTCCCACATATTGAACTTCGACGGCATGTAGCCCGTGTAGTAGAAGACGACATTGTACTTCTTCAGATCGACGATCGGCGACTTGCTGTCCCCGTCGCCCTTGGTGTCGTCAGGAGCCTTGGTATCATCGGCATCCTCCGCACTCTTGGTGAGGTCGCCGGACACCTTGTCCTCGTTCTCCTTCTTCTTGTTCATCTCGGTGATTACCTTGGTTATAAACTCCTGGAGGTCAGTCGTTATGAATTCGAACTTGGCGAGCGGACGTTCCATATTTATGGTGCCGCTGACCGGAGGAAGCATCGAGCCGTAACGCGTGACTGTCAGTTCATTGTGCCCGACGAAAGCATCGCGGAAATCATTGTTTCCCTCGTGCTCGCCCCTCATGGTAATCTCGCGGAAACTCCTCGTGTCGTAGAAATAATCCGCTGCAGTCCCCTTCTCGACGAAATCGGTCCAGACGTAGAACATATAAGTACCTTCGTCAATGTTGATGGTGACTTCATGGTTCAGGTCGGAGACATCCTCCTTGGTGAAAGTGAAGCGCTTGTACGGAACCTCGTCATAACCGCCGTTGCTCAGTTTTCTGTAAGCCTCTATGACATAGCGGATTTCGTAGTCCTTGCCGTCCTTGGAGACTCTGGTTCCCTGATTCAGGTCCATGACAAGGAACTGAGGCAATGCAGTATTGAAATCAAGTTTGAGCGTAGCATTGGCAGGAAGCTCTTCCGGCCATTCGTGGACCGCACAGGATGCTGCAGAAAGCACCACCGCCAGAATTGCGGTCAATATTTTAACAGTCCTGTCTTTCATCGTTCCGCCCTCCTTTTCTTAAGATCGAAACTGTATGAAAATGATACTGCCGCGTGGTCGATTCCTACGAATGTGGTGTGACCGTTGGTGGCTTTAGGACCATTTTTCTCGTTGTAGAATTTGTCGTAATAGACATCATAGACTCCGGCGCCGATAGAGAATTCGACATTCCATCTCGGATGGCGCTTGGACAGAGGCATCCTGTATCCTGCTGCAAGGCCGCCGCCCCACAGAGGTCTGTCTCCGTCATATGTCTGGATACGCCAGTCACCTTTGGTGGCGTAGTTGAAGTATGCTGTTCCGAAGTGCGCTCCCACGAAGAGGCCGTCAGGCTTGCTGAACCACCAGCGCAGTTCAGGCTGTACGGCAAATGTCCTGAATTTCAGTTCGCGGCTGAAGTAGTCCACCGCAGAGTAGTAGATAGGGAGCTGAAAAGAAAGATGAGGCGTAATGTCGATTTCGACTGCAACATTGGATATGAACATCGCCCATCCGATGGCATTGGTCTTGATGTATAGTTTTCGTGTCCATTCCTGCAGAGGTATCGTCTCGGGCAGCCGCAGCATCGGCACGGTCAGACTGTCGTCCATAGGCGGGAATTCATTTGCCGGCTGCACATCGGAGTCCGCAATTTCAGGCAGATCCAGCTTGGGATTCTCGACGCCGACCTCCACGATTACCGTGAACGCCCTGAGCTCCGGGAAAAGATGCTCGTTCATATACCTCCAAGGCCTTCCGCCTGCAAGTCGCTGCAGTTCAGACTTCAGCACCTTGTCGTTGTCCACATTGGAGATAAGGTCCAACACCTCATTCTTTTCTTTCATGTCGGACTCTGCCACGAGCCGAGCAAGTCCCGCCCAGTCTTCACTGACGGTCTGTACATGAATGATGGACTCCGGAAAGTCGATGTAGCGTTTGAGAGACGCGGTAAGTGTAGAACTTCTTTTGGCAGCCAACTTTTCGTTTATGGCCAATGTTCCTTCAGGAGAAGCTCCTGCGTGGTAGTTTACAGTGAGGATGTCGAAGGCGGAAGACTGTGACTTGAAGTCGTTTACACGGTCAATGAACGCCTTGGCTCTTTCTTGATTATGCTTGTAGGAAGCGTCGAACGAAGAATAACCCTGGCGGAAATAAATCCTCAGAGTGTCTGACATCTGCTGCGCACTAACGTTGGCACAGACCAAAGCCAAAACAATGGTTATTAGTCGTTTCATAATAATGGTAATAGTGTTCCCCGAATATGAGGTTATAATGGCCTGACTCGGAAACTCAGTTTTTATTATCGGTGCGAATATATCAAAAAATAAAATACATTGAAACGATTTAATCGAAAATTTGTCCAAAAATACCAAAAATTCTACCTTTTGACATTAAAATCGACTGAAATCGAGCAGAAATGAACCCAAATGAACCAAATTCAGAGTAAAATGAGCCCAGACATTGACCGTCTATCTGGAGAGGAAGAGATTCCGCGCCGGAAGGGCGGAAGAATAACGGGAGCGCAGGTCGCGGAAGAGGGCGGCGGTCTGACGGGTGAAGCCCGGACCTTTCCAAGTACTTGTATTAGTGACCATTATCCAGCATTCGCCGTCCGGATAATACTTTATCAATGCGCTTGTTCCGGACAGTGTTCCAGTCCTGGTCCACTCCCCTGTAGGCTTGGTATCATTCCAGCCGAGAGAATAAGTCTGTTCATCGAACCACTGGGTCATATCGGCCACACTCTGAGCGGAGATGATGTCCGGAATTTCCGGCCTTCCGTCAATGGACGCCACGAAACGTGCGAGTTCAGGTACAGAAGTTACCCAGCCGCCTGCTCCGGAAAGCGCTCTGACATCACTGCCGCCATAGCAGCGCTCCACCATTTTGCCGCTGTTGTTGTATTCCTCCACCAGACAAGTGTCCGCACCATTGTAGTAACGGACTTCATTCGGGAGCCTGTCCTCGTAATAGTTGCCGCCGATATGCATATCATAGCAGCCTGCCCTGTAAAGCACACTGTCCCTCATAAAGGTCTCATAGTCAATGCCTGAGACTTTCTCGACAATCATACTGAGAAGGAGATAGCCGAAGTTGGAATAATACTGGGATGTGCCCGGCGCGAAACGGAGACGACGCTTCAGCTGCGTTTTCATCAATGTCTCATGGTCCGGCGGGGTATCCAGATGGTTCTGCATCATAATAGTCCTCGTGGAGAACATCGGGTCGCCTCCGTAAGAAGTGAAACCACCCTTATGACGCAGCAGGTCCTCAACGGTGATCTTGTAGTAGTTCTTGTCCTTTATAATAGAGGTATATAATGAGTCATTCAGAATGCCGCGCGGGCCGAAGACGGTATCGGCCAATGTGAGTTTGCCTCTTTCCTGCAGCATCATTATTCCGGTGGCGGTCAGCAGCTTGGAAACTGAAGCTACCCGCATGATATTGGTCGGGGCCATCTGCACTCCTGCTTCTTCATCTGCCCAGCCGTAGCCTTTCGCATACAGGAGCGAATCGCCACGCATAATCGCGAGTGAAGCGCCACGCAGACACCATTGACGCATATAGGAAGCGATACGCGAATCCAGACCGGAGAGGGAGGATGTGTCTGACAATTCATTTGACAGGGTCTCATTCAGACAGACAGGCTCAGGCGCCGGCAAATCACTCGCCTTCCCCGTGGAAGACAATGATACACAAAGTCCTACGGTCAATGTCACCAACGCCAATCCTGCTGCTATTCTGAGTTTCCTTCCAGTCATTATTCTGTTTCTCCCTGTACGTCTCCCGGCAAATCATCTATAAGTTTCGCCCTATGGCAAAAGTCAATAATCATATCGGCAGTGCCGTCAATCCCGAGAACCGACGAATCTACGCAGAGGTCATAATTGGAAGCGACGCCCCAGTTGCCGAAAGTGAAGTAATTGTAATAGGTTTCCCTGGTCCTGTCCTTCTTCTGCATCAGTGACTCCGCCTGCTCGGGGGTAATGCCCATACGCTCTGCAACCCGCTTGATGCGGACTTCGTCAGAAGCGGATATGAATACGTCAAGACATGGACGGTCACGGAGGATGTAATCTGCGCAACGGCCGATGAAAATGGCAGAGCCCTTGTCCGCGATGGAGCGTATGACATTGCTCTGGATGACGAACAACTGGTTGTCACTCACGTAATTGTCTGCCGAACCGAAGCGTCCGACATCCACGATGAAGCTGGACAATGCGAGGAGATTCCGCTTCTCGTCACTCTTGGCAAACAGTTCTTTGCTGAAGCCGCTCTGCTCCGCTGCCTTGGAAATGAGTTCCTGGTCATAGACAGGAATGCCGAGTTTCTTGCCCAAAGCCAAGGCTACCAGTTTTCCGCCACTTCCGAACTGGCGTCCGACATTGATTATCAATTTCTTGTCTTCCATAATCAAGCCTCCTTAAATTTCATTTTACTTCCTAAAATATCCGGGTCGTCACCGTCATTGAGTTTACGGAATTTGCGGAAAAGCGCCGCCAGCAATATGGCAGCCATTATGATGGACAACGTGTCTGCAATCGGAAAACTCATCCAGACTCCTTTATGCCCGAAGAACACCGGCAGGAAATAAATCAGCGGCACGAGGAAAAGGAGCTGCCGGCACAATGACAGGAAAATGGACTTGTGAACCATGCCCAGACTCTGGAAGAAATTGGTGGTCGCCATCTGGAATCCCACGAGAGGAAAGGCGAGGTTTATCATCCTCAATCCCTTGCCGGCCAATGATTTGAGTTCCGGATCACTGGTAAACAGTGATATCGCGATATCCGGGCAGAGTTCCGAAACCAGAAAGCCGAAGCATGTCACTGACGTGGTACAGATCACGGTAAGTTTGAACACCCGCCTCACTCTGCTGTATTTTCTCGCGCCGAAATTATAGCCTGCGATAGGCTGCATTCCCTGGTTGAAACCCATATTGACCATAATGAACAGGAACGAGATACGGTTCACGATTCCGTACGCGCCGATGGCAAGGTCTCCTCCGTATTTGAGCAGCTGCTGATTGATGAAGAGGGTGACGATGCAGGCCGCCGAGTTCATCAGGAACGGGCCCATGCCTATGGTCAATGAATCTTTGGCGATTCTCAGATCCAACTTGTAGTCTCTCAGCCGCTTAGGGATGTGGAGATAGTTGCGCTCATCGAGGAAGTACTTGAATGTGTACAACATTGCCAAGAGCTGGCAGAGCACGGTAGCCAAGGCGGCGCCCTTTATGCCCATATCCAGGACGAATATGAATATCGGGTCCAGGATCGTGTTGGATACGACCGTGAAAATGGTAAGCCCCATCGCCAACTTCGGATTGCCCGAAGCACGTATCATATTGTTCAATCCGAAATACAGATGTGTGATCACATTGCCTATGAGGATGATCACCATATAGTCCCGTGCGAAAGGCAATGTGTTCTCGCTGGCGCCGAAGAACCCGAGAATAGGGTCCAGAAATGCCAGGGATACCAATGTGAATGACAGACCTATCAGCACATTGAGTACAATTTCATTGACAAGAACCTTGCGGGAAGCCTCGTAGTTGCGCTGGCCGAGCAACATTGACAATATCGTCGATGCGCCGACGCCCACGAGCGTTCCGAGTGCCGTGGAAAGGTTCATGAACGGGAATGTGACGGCGAGGCCTGAAATGGCATACGAGCCGACATCCTTTATGTGGCCGATGTAGATGCTGTCGACCATATTATACAGAGAAGATGCAGTCATGGCTATAATAGCCGGGACTGCATACTGCATAAGCAAATCGCGTATTCTCTTATCTCCAAGTTCTGTAGGAACAGTTCCTGAAACAGCCATTCAATTCCTCCTGCTACTCTTTCGGTTTATCAACGATTTCGATTTCAAATACGAGCGGCGCATATGCCGGGATGGTGTTTCCGCTTCCGCTGTAGTCATAGCCGTATGCGGAGAAGAACATGCCCACACCTTTTTCGTGCTTGCGCATCTGCCACAGGGTCTTGGAGAATCCGTTGATGACGGAGGAGCCGTCCGACGTGCTGCTTGAATACAACTTTATATCCGTGAATTTTTCTCCCCAGGAGACTTTCACCGGAGCATAGGTACTCGATGCACTGTAGATATTATAGAACTTGGCGGTGTCCTTGATGGTCGTGTCGAACACCTGCCTGTTCAGCAATCTTCCTGTATAGTTTATGTAAATGCTTGTGTCAGAAGGGAATGAAACAGTGTCATCCGGTGCTTTCGTCTGCTTGTAGTAGAAGCCCCAGGACAATGAATCGACTCCGCCCAGATACTTCGCGCCATAGATCTGCATGCTGTCGATCTGGGATTTCAATATGTCCTCAGTGATGCCTGCGAGAGTGAGTTCATATACCGCCGAGGAATTGTCGTTCGAATGTTTGAGATAGTCGGCCGGAGTCTTGTATCTTGTCGTGGTCATGAGCCAGGACGGGATGAGCGCACGTCTTGTGCCTCCTACCCTCATTCCTTTCAGCATGTCCTCCACGCCGACCGGAAGGCTGTTGCCGTATGTAGGCCAGGACGATGTGCCGTAATAATGGGACTTCTCGTATTTGCCGAGCTGCTGTGCGAGTTTCTTGCTGTTGGTGGTAGTGATGTTGCCGTCCATGTCCCTTACGGTGCAATGTACCATCACGAATTTCTGCGAGTTGAAGACTTCTCCGTCACCGGCTTTGTCGTCCAATATATATATTCCAAGTTCCGTCTTTTTCGCTTCGGGATGTTTCTGGCTGACCCAGGCCTCCACATAGCGTTCTTCATCTTCGAAAGGCAGAGTCTTCTCCGATTTAGCACAACCGGTGAAAACAAAAGCCGCGGCGAATGCGCTTGCCGCAATGAGTTCTACAATTCTTATATTATTCATTTTCAATATATTATCTATTTAGTTGTTCGATACTGACTCTACCCAGATGCGATAGACCAAGGCGGAGTTTGCAGGAATCGTGCCTAACTCGCGTTTGCCGAAACCATATTTTCCTGAAAAAAGTATATAACATTCCTGGCCGGCCTTTACGCCCTCCAAGCCATATTTCAGCCCTTTCACGAAGCCGGACTCGCTGAGTTTCACTGTCTTGACCTCGAAGACCGAGTCGTCGGAGAGTGTCCAGCCGGAGCCTTTGGCCACTTCTTCACTGTTGGTGGCGAACATGTCGGAAGCATTGACGGAAGTGCCGGAAAGCACATATCCCGCATAATGGAATGAGACTGTCCCATTGACAGAGAGGCTGTCGCCGTCGCCGGGAACTACTACAAGCCTGGTTACACCTTTATTATATACTACATACGCGGTGTCCACTGACTTCAATGTGGAGTTCACAAAAGACTCTATGTTCTGCTCCTGTCTGGAATACCTCAGTTTCACTTCCTCCTTGGAGCAAGCTAAGACCATGACGAGTGCAATGAGCGTGACCAACAATTTATCTGCTTTCATAATCTCCTGATTTAAAGTACTCTGACGTCACCTTCAGCAGGTATTTCTCAGCCTGTGACGGTGATGATATGTCAGCGGGATTCCCGTCATTGGCCTTAAAGAAAAGCCGTCCGCCGGAAGCGTTCTCATGGCCGCCGCCGTGGAAATAGACCTTCGAGCAACCGACTGCCGAGAAGCCTTTCTTAGACCTGATGGAGACGCGGAAGAAACCGGCATCATCTTGCTTGAGGAAAATGCTCATCTTCACGGATGCGATGCGGAGCGGCTCGTTCACGAGGCCTTCCGTCTCTCCTTCCGATATGTTGAATTCTGATGCAATCTCTTCTGTCAGAATCATATACGCCACGCCGTAATCGGTGAGTTTCATATTCCGGTACAGCATATAGCCCCACAGCCGCACGCGTTTTTCGGTTCCGCTCTGATACAGGTTCGAGAGTATCGCGTCCCTGTCCACGCCTACGCCCAGGAGGGCTGATGCCATGGTCAATGTAGAGGGATACACGGAGTTCGCGAAGTTGTTAGTATCCGTGGTCATTCCGGTCATGAGTGATGTGGCCGAAACTGCCGGAACAAGGGATGCGTCCGCGTGGATGTCAGGCATTGACATGAGGACATTGAACAGAAGTTCACAGGCTGAAGAGACCGCCGTCTCGGAGAATACGACATCGAAGGATTCGGTTTCCGGGGCGAGATGATGGTCAATGAGGACCTTCCTGCACCTGGCTGCGCGAAGCATCGGTTCCAGGTCTCCCGTGCGTGTGAACGAGTTGCAGTCCAGACAGAAAATCAGGTCGGTTTCAGCTATGCGTTCACGTGCGGAATCACTGTCAGAGGGCCACTGAAGCACGTTTTTCTCCGGTGTACCGCTAAGCATGAAGGTCAATGTCTCAGGAAGCGGGTCGGAGTAGATGACTACGGCGTCCTTGCCTCTGGACAGGAGATAGTGCAGCATCGCCAATGTGCTGCCGACCGCATCTCCGTCAGGACGGATATGAGCCACGATGGACACTTTCCCGGCGTCCCGGACCAATGTTTCGAGTCTTTCCACTGCCTTCGTGTCGATATTTACTGTATTTCCGTTCATCTGCCGCTTTCTTATACCTGATTGTTCCGGATGCAAATTTACAAATTATATTGCATTTCATAAATCAATTTCATAACTTTGTCGAGTATGAGAATTTGCGGGCGGCAGTGAAAATCGCCGCTGAAGTTCCAGCCACGTTTATATTTATAATTGATATTATAAAACTCAAAACATAAAATGAAAGGAATAGTTAAAAAGATCGTCAGCGTACTGCTGCTCTTTGTTATTGCCGGACTCGTGTATGCATGCATCAAGAGTATTATGGAGCCTATCAATTTCAACAAGCAGAAGGCTTACCGTGAGACTGTCGGTATCCAGAGAATGAAGGATGTCCGCACTCTTCAGGAGGCATTCAAGTCTGTTTCAGGCCACTTTACCGCATCTGCTGACTCCCTCGTGGATTTCTACAAGAACGGCAAGATGGAAGTGATCATGCAGATCGGTTCAAATGACGACTCTCTTGCAGTTGCAACTACAGAGAAACTCAAGAAGTCACGTAGAGGCATCACCCCTGAACAGATGTATGAGCTCTACAAGAAAGGTGAGCACCTCGTATTCTCCATCTCAAGCAAAGTGGATGTGAAGGATACACTTTTCAACACAAGAAACGATTTCAACATTGATTCTCTCAAATACATTCCTTTCTCACAGGGCGACACCATCCAGATGGAGTCCGTCATCAAGGAAGTATCAGGTGTGAAGGTTCCTCTCTTCGAGGCGAGAATGCCTTACAAGTCTCTTCTCAAAGGTCTTGACAACCAGCTCAGAATCAATCTCGATGCGGACCGCAAGGCTATGAACCGTTACGAGGGACTTCAGGTAGGTAGCGTTTCAGCACCTAACAACAACGCCGGCAACTGGGAGTAGTCCGTCGGGACTCACTCACTTCATATAAGAATATGAGCCAGACGAATAATATAGAAAGCAGAATATCCATTCAAGTAGCCTTGAGTGGATATTCTTTTAAGATACAGGACAATGAGGGTGAACACTCGTCGGGCTGGCTTACGCCTGACAGGATCTTCACGACTCCCGAGTTCCAGAAGAGATATGACGCGGTGAAGATTTCGCTTCTGACACCGAAAGTGGCCTTGATTCCGGAGCAGTTCTTCAATCCGATGGAGCTCAGGCAGATGCTTGGCGACGTGGTCAGACTGGGGGAAAATGATGCCGTCGAGTTTGTCAGGATGCCGGAAAGGGCTTCGGTACTGGTATTCTCGAACAATGTGGGAGAAACATTGTCAAGGATGATTTCCCAGACGGTATTTACTACAGACGGGTATCAGGCAAGGATTCTGCCGGAGATGTACTACATCCTGGAGGCGCTGGACAAGTGCAGTGACTACAACAAGATCGTGGCATCTTACGCTGACGGATATCTGCACCTGGCTGTGGCACAGGGAAAGTCCCTGCAAATCGCAAATACCTTCAGGGCAGTGGATTTCACGACGGCCGAGTACTTCATTTTCAACACATTGAAAAAACTTCAGTTGAATCCTGAGATATCGACCATCTGCTTCAGGACACCGGTTTCTGACGAGGAGGAAATGTCATTGTACCGATATTTCAAATCAGTGGAACAGATATGAGAATTATAGGTGGTGCACTGAAGGGCAGGAACATCGTCACTCCTCCTGATTTCAAGGCAAGGCCGACGACTGATTTCGCCAAGGAGGCGCTTTTCAATATTCTCGACAATGAGTTCGAGTTCGAGGGGCTGAGTGTGCTGGACCTGTTCAGCGGCACGGGTTCGATTTCCTATGAGTTCGCGTCACGTGGTGCTGGTCATGTGTGGTCAGTGGAGATGAATATGCAGTATTCCTCTTTTGTCAAGGAGCAGGCCAGGAAGCTGGGCCTGAAGAATCTGACTGCCGTCCATCACAATGTGTTCGATTTCATTCCCATCTGCAGGGAGAAGTTCGATATCGTGTTCGCCGACCCGCCTTATGCGCTGGAAGGGCTGGAGACGATTCCTGACAAGGTGCTGGATGCCGGATTGGTATATCCTGAGAGGTATCTGATTCTGGAGCACGGGGACGAGCACTCGTTCAAGGAGCATCCCGCTTTCGTAAAGGAGAAGGTTTACGGCCGCGTCCACTTCAGTTTCTTCGAGCCGGTAAATAATCTGCCCAAGTAAATTGTCAGGCACAAGCCCGGCGGGCAGAGTGGGCGGAGCCGGCATTGGCTCCCGAAAAGGGAGGGGACCCACGATAGTGGGGAGGACCGGCGCAGTCCAGCTCTGCCCGCCGGGCTTACGATGAAGCATTTTCTGCCTCTTACGAAATAAAAACAGAACAGCCCGGAAGGTTCCGACCTGTTTTGTCTATATGTAGATATGATGCGCTAGAGAACGCTCATAACTGCTTCTGCGATAGAATTGAGCTTGGTATCCACGCTGTCCGCACGGCTTGCAAGAATACAAGGAGCAGTCGTTCCCACGAGCATACCTGCCTGACGCACGCCTGTAGAAAGCTTGGAATTCGTCTTCCAGAACACGTTTGCAGACTCGATGTTAGGGAATACGAGGCAGTCAGCGTCACCTGCTACAGGGCTGACAAGCTTCTTGATCTCAACAGATTCCTTGTCGATAGCCACGTCGAGTGCGAGAGGACCGTCAGCGATGCAGCCCTTGATCTGTCCGCGCTCTACCATCTTGGCCAATGCAGCAGCTTCCATACAAGCCGGCATTGAATCGAGAACCTGCTCTGAAGCTGCGACGAACGCAACCTTCGGCTTCGCGATGCCGAATGACTTGGCGACTTTCACGATATAGTTCGTGAGCTTCATCTTCTGACGCAGATCAGGAAGCGGAACCACTGCCATGTCTGTAAGGAATATGAGCTTGTGATAGTTCGGGCTGTCGATTACTCCTACGTGGCTGAGAAGGCCTTTCGGAGGAAGGAGACCGGTCTCCTTGTTAAGTATGGCGCGAAGGAACTTGTCAGTAGAGCAAAGTCCTTTCATGAGAACGTCACCTTCGCCGTCATGAACCATCTGGACTGCCTGTGCAACAGCCTTCAGTTCATCAGGATTGTCCACAATAGTGAATTTCGCTGCGTCGATACCTCTCTTGACGCAAACTTCATTGATAAGAGCGGCGTCACCTACGAGAACAGCTTTGATGAATCCGAGATCCACAGCCTGTGAAGCTGCTTCAATGGTATGCTCGTCCACTGCCCAGGCAGCGACCATCGTTTTGCAGACACCTTTTTGCTTGAGTTCTGCAAATACATCTGAGAAACTTGTGATCATATTTTTCCTCTAATTAGTTTTCCTCTTCGCTTTGAACGATGTGCATTGTATCACGTGCAATGACAATCTCTTCGTCGGTGGTGATGAGAGCCACTTTCACCTTGGAATCAGGCAATGAAATGATGGTATCCTCTCCCCATGCGACATTTGCTTCATAGTCGAATTTGAGGCCGAGATATGAGAAGTTCTCACATACTCTGCGGCGCAGACGGCTGTTGTGCTCACCGATACCTCCGGTGAAGATGATAAGGTCAACTCCGTTCATGACTGCAGCGAACTGACCGATATACTTGATAATGCCGTAAGTCAGCATCTTGAGTGCAAGCTTGGCTCTCTGGTCGCCTGAATTTGCAAGCGCGTCGAGGTCTCTGGCATCAGAAGAAGCTCCTGAAATTCCGAGGAAGCCTGATTTCTTGTTCATCACCTCGGTCATTTCGTCCGGTGTGAGGTTTTCTTTCTTCATCAGGTACGGAACCACGTTAGGGTCAATGCTGCCGCATCTTGTTCCCATGATGACGCCGTCGAGCGGAGTGAAGCCCATGGAAGTGTCCACTGACTTGCCGTTCACGATGGCCGTGATGGAACTGCCGTTGCCGATATGGCATGTGATGATCTTGGAATTGTTGATGTCCAGGCCGGCGAACTTGGCGCCTTTCTCAGCCACGAACTGGTGACTTGTTCCGTGTGCACCGTATTTACGGACTCTGTACTTGGTGTAATCCTCATACGGAAGACCATACATATATGCGTATGCAGGGATGGACTGATGGAATGCGGTATCGAAGGTAACTACCTGAGGCACAGAAGGAAGCACTGCCTGAACGGCTCTGATTCCGAGGATGTGCGCAGGGTTGTGGAGCGGTGCGAAGTCGCAGCAGATCTCGATTTTCTTCATAACGTCTTCGTTTACGAGGGCGCTTGATGAGAAATATTCTCCACCATGCACGATTCTATGTCCTACGGCCTCGATGTCGTCAAGTGATTTGAGGACACCGTGCTCACTGTCGGTAAGTGCCTCGAGCACAAGCTGCATTCCGACTTTGTGGTCAGGAACCGGGAGGTCTTTCACTACCTTCTCTTTACCTGTAGCCGTGTGCTGAAGACAACCCATCTCCAGTCCGATTTTTTCCACGATACCCTTCGCAAGGACATCATAGACGTCATCGTTTTTCATATCAAGGAGCTGATACTTAATCGATGAACTTCCGCAATTGATTACAAGAATTATCATAACTATAGTTTTTGTTTCTATTTTTTCGGATTCGACGCGGCAAAGTTAAAAAGAATTCACTACTTTAGCAAGGAAATGACCTCCAACGGTCGAGTAACTGAGCGCGTACCTATGACGGAAACTGCGGACATAAAGCCACTTGCATTGGCATTTACCTTCGGGGCGGCATCCGGACTGCTCCTGAGCCGTATTTCCATGCACGCCGCATACATCTCCTCCGCCACTTCCCTACTGGTCGCATTGACATTGACACTCATCACTTCAGCGGACCGCCGGCAGGCGGAAATCCTGCTGCTGTTCCTGACGGCAGGCGTTTTCTGCGCCGCGACATCGACATTGACAAGTCTCGGGGCTGTCGCCGGAAAACCGCTTTTCGCGGGTCTTGCGGCTGATTTCAGGTCAATGATTTCGTCGATTCCGTTTCCGCACGAGGGGACCGCTCCTCTTGTCAATGCCCTGCTGACGGGTGACAGGTCTTCGCTGGACAGCAGCGTCATGAACAGTTTCTGGGACAGCGGTGCGTCACACATCCTCGCACTGTCGGGGCTGCATCTCGGAATCATCTACGGCATCCTGCTTAAGGTGACTTCCATTTTCGGAAAGCATCCCACGGTAAAGGCCGTCAGGAGTCTGATTATCATATCGTTATGCGGTATATACACTTTGGCTACCGGGGCAAGCCCGTCGCTTGTGAGGGCTTTCCTTTTCATTCTTGTCAATGAAACCGCACGTCTGACTCACCGCAGCAACAATCCGCTCCGTGTGTATTGTGCTGCACTTTTCATCCAGACGGCCATCAATCCCCAAGTGATCAGTTCGACCGGGTTCCAGCTTTCCTACCTTGCGATGGCAGGCATCTTCCTGCTATATCCTGCATTGAAAAAATGGTATCCGCAGGAGGAGGCCGCTGGCGACATGCTTATCGAAAAGGGCGCCGGCCTAACAGAAAGTGACGGGCTGGAGGGCGTGATGATCGACAAGGGCTGCTGCCGCGCGAGTCGTTGCTGGACTTCGTGGATGAAAACGATAGTGTCGGCTGCACCGCGCAAGATTTGGGATGCGGCTGCGCTGACGATTTCGTGCCAGGTATTCACCGGGCCTCTCGCCTGGTGGAAATTCGGAACGTTTCCGAAGTACTTTCTGCTGACAAATCTGCTGTCGCTGCCATTGACAAGTGCCGTCATGTTATTGTCTGTCAGCACTTCAGTCCTGTTCGCCATAGGCATCTGCCCGGACTTTCTCATCTCGCTTACCGACAACAGCGCGTCCCTGCTTCTTTTCATCATGAAGGTCATCTCCAGCATGTAGGTGCGGGGCGGGGAGATTTTTCAAAAACGTCCGTGAGAACCCGCCTTCCACCGGACAAGTTGGTCATTTGAGTCACTTGTCCGTGAAAACCCGCCTCCCACCGGACAAGTTGCGGATTACAGCGTGCGCAAAAAAAAAGGACGGCAACCGGAATCTCTCCGATTGCCATCCATAGTCCTTAAAGCTTTTATACAGTAAGCGATTATTTGCTTGCCTCTACAGAAACTTTTCTGAATTCTTTAAAATCCTTCATAAGAGCAAGAGCAGCTTTACGTGCGCGAGCACCAGCAGCCTTATTGCCTTTCTCTACCTGAGCGTCTGCATTAGCAACGAATTCCTCGTACTCAGCTTTGATTTTCTCAACAAGTTCTTTCATTGTTACTATAGTTATTTGTTAAACATTAAGTTGCTTGATTTTGGTAATCCTTTGCAATTTATGTAAAAATCCTGAAAATGCAAGCAATTATTTAACTTTTTACAACGATTAAGCCCGTACGAAACTATTTTTTAGCAGTATTGAAGCAATTCATGGCCCTGTCGATGCCGATTGTCACAAACGCCTTGACACCATCTATGACAGAGTCACATATTTCAGGCATTTTCTCTTTCTCCTCTGCAGACATCGGACCTATCACGAAATCCACCTGTCTGCCTTTCTGGAAATCATTGCCAATGCCGATCCTGATTCTCGGATACTCCTGCGTCTCGAGTAGTTCCTGAATGTTCTTGAGTCCGTTGTGGCCGCCGTCGCTCCCCTTCTTGCGCATTCTCAATGTGCCGAAAGGAAGATTCAGGTCATCGCAGATCACGATGACGTTCTCCAGCGGAAGTTTCAGTTTATTGACCCAATATCGAACGGCATTGCCGCTGAGGTTCATATATGTGGAGGGCTTGAGGAGGGTTATGTCCCGACCTTTGAATGACACTTCGGCCACGTCTCCATAGCGCTGGGTAGTGAAAGCGGCACCTGCGGCTGAAGCCCATGCATCCAGCACCATAAATCCTACGTTGTGGCGCGTGTCCGCATACTCCGCGCCGATATTTCCAAGTCCTACTACAAGGTAATTCATACTCGTTCTCCGATTCTGTCCGCAGAAAGTTTCGCCTTGTCTGCGGCTATTGTAATTTCTTCGCGCACCAGGAAAAGTCCCCGCTTTTCCGGTTATTGTCATTTCGTCGTGCGCCAGGAAAAGTCCCCGCCTACCAAGAAAACAGGACGGACCGGAAAGTCGATTCCGCCCCGTCCTGTAAAGTTTATAGCTGCACGATTATGCCTCAGCTGGAGCCTCAGCTGCCGGAGCTGCCGGAGCTTCTGCGTGATGTACGCCTTCCTCCATAGCCTCGTCAAGAGCTTCCTCATACTCGATGTGAGCTGCAACCTGACGTGAAGACTTGACTGTGCAGATGATAGTTCCCTTAGGAGAAACTACATTGACATTCTCATACTTGAGGTCACCTGCTACGATTCTCTTGCCGATCTGGAGTTTGTCGATGTTGATGACAAGCTCATCAGGAAGGTCCTTCATAAGAGCGCTGACTTTCAGTTCACGAACCAACTTGTAGAACTTACCACCGGCACGTACACCGGCTGCATGACCGGTGATGGTGATAGGAACCATGATGGAAATAGGTTTCTCCTCATTGACAGCGAGGAAATCTGCGTGAAGGCAGTTGTCCTTTACCGGGTGATACTGAAGCTCGTGGATAACCGCATTGTATTTCTGGCCGTTGCTGAGCTCGAGGTCAACGATGTAAGATGCAGGAGTGTCGGTAAGACCTTTGAGATCTTTTTCAGTAACTGTGAAGAGAATGTTCTCTACACCTGAACCATAGATGTTGCAAGGTACGAGACCCTGTTTGCGGTACTCTTTGATGACCGCCTTGTTGCCGACCTCACGGACCTGGCCTTTCAATACGAAATGTTTCATTTCTTTAATTTGTTTAAAATGTGTTACTCAGTCTTGGTCCGGATGCCCGGACTAGACCCCATTGCACCAAAAGCTACTGCTTTTTCGCGGACCTTTCTTCAAAGGCCCAAAATGCGGCGCAAATATAGTGAATTTTCCGTAAATAAAAAATTGACGTGAAGTTTTTTTAAAAGAACGTAATCATAAAAAATTGCTATCTTTGGAGATGTGTAAAGTTTTGGACTATGGAGACGACGATTAGAAGATTCCCGATTGGGATACAGACGTTTGACAAAATCATTGAGGACAATTACCTGTATATCGACAAAACCGGATATATTGATGAAATTGCCAATAAATACCAGTACGTTTTCCTGAGCCGACCGCGCAGGTTTGGAAAGTCGTTGCTGTCTTCTACTTTCCATTGCTATTTCGAGGGCCGGAAGGAACTTTTCGAGGGGTTGAAAGCGGGCGAGGTGAAGAAGGAATGGACGAAACATCCGGTTTTTCATTTCGACATGTCCACTGCCAAACATTTGAATGAGGAGCAGCTGCTTCGCACTCTCGGATACAAACTGGAAGGGTATGAGGCCATTTATGGAAAGCTCCCGAATGTGGATGAAATCGATGTAAACGCGCGACTGGAATTCCTGATCAAAGCAGCTTTCGAGCAGACCGGCCAGCAAGCCGTAATCATCATTGACGAATATGACGCGCCACTATTAGACGTGATGAACGACAAAGGTAAGTTGCCGGCTATCAGGCAGATAATGAGAAATTTCTATAGTCCGATCAAGAGTCTGGACCCGTATCTGCGGTTCGTTTTCATTACCGGAATCAACAAGTTCGCACAACTCAGCATTTTCAGCGAGCTGAACAATCTCCAGAACATCTCCATGATGCCGGAGTACTCTGCATTGTGCGGAATTTCGCAGACAGAGTTGGAAAACAATATGCAAAATGAGGTTCAGGCACTGGCTGACAAACAGAAAGTTAGCTACGAGGACGCACTTGCGCTGCTGAAAGCCCACTACGACGGCTATCATTTCTGCGAAGAATCAGAGGATATATACAATCCGTTCAGTCTCATCAAGTCATTGAACGAAAAGCGTTTCGGCAGTTACTGGTTCGACACCGGCACCCCGACTTACCTCATCGAGAGACTACGGAAAAACCCTATCGACGAGACTACGCTGGACAACATCCCGCTAGTTCCGCAATCGGATTTCGACGTCTCGCCGGAGATTTCAGACAATTCATTGCCAATGCTGTATCAGACTGGTTATCTGACCATCAAGTCTTACGATGAGAGGATGCAGCTCTATACGCTCGGATATCCGAACAAGGAAGTCAAGATCGGTTTTACGAGAGGACTTTTGGGAGAGTACCCAAGCAAGACCGGCACGGCATCCGGATTCGTGGCACATTTCTATGCAGCAATTGACTCGCAGGACATTGACCTGGCTATGGAGAAGCTGCAGGCGTACCTTGCAGGAATACCTAACGATTTGGAGAATAAGACCGAAAAACATTATCAGACAATCATTTACCTGATTTTCTCATTGCTCGGTTTCTATATCCGCACGGAAGTGAAATCCGCCATCGGCAGGGCCGATGCAGTCTGCTACACGGACAATTGCATCTATGTCTTCGAATTCAAGGTGGACGGATCTGCAGAAGAGGCGCTCAAGCAGATTGACGACAAGGGCTATATGCTTCCTTACAAATTTGAGGAAGGCAAGAACCTCGTCAAAGTCGGCGTGAACATTTCCTCGCAGACCCACACCGTCGAGAAGTGGATAGCGAGGTAACGCTACAGCTCCAGCACGGCAGGCTTCAGGCCTTTAGCATTGACCTCCAATAGGATCGGGCCTTCGGCATCGGCGTGGGAGCGGACTATTACGGTCAGCTTGCCGGCGAAGAGGTGCATGTGCGGGAGATGGAAAAGTTCGAGCGAGCACGGGTCACCGTTGGCGATGGCGCGGAACTCGCCGGCACCGGACACTGAGGCGGATACTTCGCGCGTATCGGTAGGTACGGTATTGCCATCCTTATCCACCACACTTACAGTCACATACGCCAGGTCTTCCCCGTCTCGGGCAATGGAATCCCTGTCACACTCCAGACGGAGAGCATATGGTTTGCCGGCAGTGCGGACAGACTCCGAAGCAGCGACGTTGCCATTCGCATCATAGGCCACGACGCGGAGCTCACCTTTCCGGTAAACCACGTCATTCCACATCAGACGATAACGTCCCTCAACCGCCTCATCCTGAAGACCTTCGCAAGGCGCGGACGGCGACGCTTTGGAACGACGACCCTGAGAAACGCCATTGACAAACAGCTCGGCCTCAGGCCATGAAGTATAGACGTAAACCGGCGTCACCTGCCCTTCTCGACCCGGCCAGGTCCAATGCGGAACAATATGAAGTGTAGGGCTTTCCGTGTTCCAGATGCTGCGGTAAAGCCAATAGCGGTCCTTCGGAATGGAGGCCAGGTCAATGATTCCGAACATGGAACTGTGGTTCGGCCATGCATCAGTATCGTAAGGGCTCGGCTCGCCCAGATAATCGAAACCGGTCCAGACGAACTGTCCCATTGTCCAAGGATAATCCTCGGCAAGGGCGAAGTCCACATCCGGGATATTCGACCAGTTGCAGGCTTCCATATCGTAGCCCGTGGACTGATGGTCAGGGTGCATCACGCTGAACGCCTTCTCCACCGGAAAATGATATGTGCCCCTCGAACTGACGGTAGATGCCGTTTCCGAACCGAGCACCAGTCCCTGAGGCAGCTGCTCATAGCAATCCTTGTAACGGAAAGTGCGATAATTGATTCCCGGGATGTCCAGCCGGGCTGCGAACCCGTTGGAAAGTACGCAATTGACCTGGTCCATTCCGCAAGTGACAGGCCTCGTCGGATCCTCCCTGTGGCAGATGGACTGAAGGAACGATGCCGTCTTGTATCCTTCGGCAGAGCATTGGGACGGAACCTCATTGCCTATGCTCCACATGATCACTGACGGGGAATTCCTGAAAGCGTGGAGCATGCTTATCATGTCACGCTCTGCCCACTCGTCGAAATAGCGGTGATACCCGTTCTCGCATTTCGCGTCATTCCACTCGTCGAAAGGCTCCACCATCATCATGAAACCCATCTCGTCACAAAGACGGACAAGTTCGGGCGCAGGCATATTGTGCGATGTGCGGACCGCATCACAGCCCATGTCCTTCAGCATTGTCAGCTGATGCCTCAACGCCGGCACGCTCACGGCCGCACCTAGAGGCCCCAGGTCATGATGGTTGCAGACGCCCTTGAACTTCCGGTGCTCGCCGTTCAGGTAAAAGCCCTTCTCCGGGATGACCTCGATCGAGCGGATGCCGAAGCGCGTCTCATATTCGTCCGTCACGGTTCCGCCCACCAGGATACGGGTCAATGCCTTATAAAGGTAAGGGTGCTCCGGTGCCCACAGTTTCGGCTCTTTCACAAGAAATTTCTGCACATGGCTGTCGCCTTTATGGTACAATGCCACAGACCGCCTCGATGCCACTTTCTCGCCATCCGGAGAATAAATATCCGTAATATATTCTATGTCAATGTTTTCCTTGTCTGACTGCAATACAATTTCGAGTGAGACCGATGCCATATCCTTATGCACGGAAGGGGTGGTGACGAATGTTCCCCAGACCGGAATATGGGCATTGGCAGATGTGCAGACCAAGTGGACATTTCTGTAAAGGCCTGCACCCGGGTACCATCTGGAAGAAAAAGGAAGGTTCTCCAGCCTGACAGCCAGGACATTGGAGCCGGACTTGTTCAGATACGGGGTGACGTCGCAGTGGAACGGGCTGTAGCCATAAGGCCAGAAGCAGACCTCATGGCCATTGACATAAACCCGCGCCTCGCTCATCGCGCCGTCGAACAGCAGTTCCGCTTTCAGTCCGTCCGGGACATTGAACTCGGTCCTGTACCAGCCCACGCCCACATATGGCAAACCGCCGGTGCGACCGGTCTTGAGCGATGCCTTCGTCTCCATATTCTGCACTATCTGTACGTGCTGAAGGTCATTTTCAATGCTGAAAGGCCCGGTTATGGCCCAGTCATGCGGCACGCTCACGCTTTCCCATCCAGAGTCGTCATAAACCGGCATGAAAGCCCCGTCGGCCTCTCCGCGATGGAACCGCCACCCGTCCTTTAGGCAGGTATCTGTCCTCGCAGCTGATGAAGGAGTTGGAGTGTTTGGCGAACTTGAAGACCGCAAAGAGTCCGAAGAGAGTTCACCGGCATTGCTCACCGGCATCGAAGCGACTGAAGCACAAAGAAGTGCTGCCAGACATGAAAAAATCTTTTTCAACATGTTATATCTTCCGTTATTAACTGACGCTATTTCAAATATCCACAAAGATATAATACTCTCCGGTATTTCTCAACTTGGCAGAATTAGTAATACTCAAAAAAAACGCTCGGCGGCAAGGGACCGCTCTGCTCAGATGCTTTGCAATTCGCCGCGGGCCATCGTCTTGATTTTCATCACGCTGTAGCCATACCTCCTCGACAGGCTTTCTAAAGACACTCCCGAGAAGTACTCGCGCAGCATTTTTCCCTGGGCGCGCTGCATCGCCCGATAGCATTTAGCTTCCATAAAAGTTTACTTTTTTTTGGTAAACTTTTTTCAGGACGACACATTGGGCGCAACCTATAATAAGCTATATATCAACTCTTTAGGCATTTTCAGAGTTGGAATTTTGGCAACTCTGAAAATACCTAAAGCAGTAACAATCAACAACTTACGCGTCACGCGCAATTTCGCCAAGATAGGATGACATAGCCGTAAGTCTGTGAATTAATCAGGGCATCAGCAGATGCCGGGCCGAAGTTGGCGGGCAGGGCAGCTGGGCGGCGATGGAAAGCCCGCAGGCCCTGATGTGCCCCCTTGAAAAGGGGATTAGGGGATTGAGATAGGTCATCAGATGCCAGGCCGGAGTTGGCGAGCAGGGAAAGCCGAGTGGCGATGGAAAGCCCACAGGCCCTGATCGCCCCCTTGGAAAGGGGGATGGGGAGATTGAGACAAGTCATCAGATGCCGGGCCGGAGCTGGCGGGCAAGGAAAGCCTTTGCGGCGATGGCACGTGCGGCAGCAAGAAGCCCCCGCGAGGACCAGGCCCTCCTGCTTTGCAGGCGCCTCCCTCTAGTGCCGAGGGCGGCAAGTCCTCACGGGGGCAACCTTGCTGCCAGCCACATGTAGCGCAACCTACAAATAGCTGAATATCAATCATTTAACTGAAATCAGAGTTGGAATTTTGGCAACTCTGAAAACACCTAAAACACTGATACATAGTTGATTACACGCTGCGCACACCATTCAACATCGGTAAACTTTTTCAGGACTGAGCAAGCGAAAAAGCACAGTCCGAAGGATTGACAGGGCATCATCAGAGCCTCAGGAGGCCTTTGTCAATGATAATGAAACGGTGGAGGTAGAGGCGCTTGAGGATGCCGAAGCTGGGGTGACCGTGACGGTGGCGGTGCCTCGAGATGTTACGGTGCCACTGGACGTGGCGATGCCGTGGGAAGCGGGGCCGACCGTGACGGTGGCAGTACCTCGGGAGTCGGTAACAGAGCAGGAGGCTGCATCAGAACTGGAGGCTGCAACGGAGCTGCATGAAGCGTCAGAGTTGTAGGAAGCGAGGGAGCGGACTATGACTTGAGCACAGCCGTTGAACGTTCTGATTGTCATGGCGTTGCCGACAGGACGCTCTACATCTTTGAATCCGGGATCGCCATTACCCCAGCCGAGGAAGACCGCGTTCCCGACTTTGACTTCCAACTCTGTTTCAGGGCTGTAGATATCGATTACCACGACATCCTGGCCTTCCGCTTTGAGGGTGGTCTTTGACGGAACCAGTGTTGTCTTATCATATACAGCTGGGAACACATCCTCGCAGACTTTCCGACCTGAGCGGTATCCTACAGCACGATATGTCACAGAAGAAGCTCCAGGGCCCGAAGACCCTGCGGCGCCACCTGCAACTGAGTGCTCAGCAGAAGATCCAGAACCAGAAGAAACAGCAGCGCGACCAGCAGAGGAGGCAGACGCCAGAGTTCCGGCAGCGGAAGAGACTGCTACACTACCAGTAGAGGAGTCCTGAGCAGAGTCCGATGTCAATCCAGTCGCAGCAGAAGTTCCAGGGCCAGAAGGCTCTGCGGCGCCACCTGCAACTGAGTGCTTTGCAGAAGATCCAGAGCCAGAAGAGACAGCAGCGCGACCTGCAGAGGAGTCAGACGCCAGAGTTCCGGCAGCGGAAGAGACTGCTACACTACCAGTAGAGGAGCCAGCAGCAGAAGCTCCAGTGCCAGAAGAGACAGTAGCGCCACCTGCAACTGAGTGCTCAGCAGAAGCTCCAGGGCCAGAAAAGACAGCAGCGTGACCAGCAGAGGAGGCAGACGCCAGAGTTCCGGCAGCGGAAGAGACTGCTGCACTACCAGTAGAGGAGTGCTCAGCAGAGTCCGATGTCAATCCAGTCGCAGCAGAAGTTCCAGGGCCAGAAGGCTCTGCGGCGCCACCTGCAACTGAGTGCTTTGCAGAAGATCCAGAACCAGAAGATACAGCAGCGCCACCAGCAGAGGAGGCAGACGCCAGAGTTCTGGCAGCGAAAGAGACTGCTACACTACCAGTAGAGGAGTCCTGAGCAAAGTCCGATGTCAATCCAGTCGCAGCAGAAGTTCCCGGACCAGAAGACCTTGCGGCGCCACCTGCAACTGAGTGCTCAGCAGAAGACCAAGAGACAGAAGCTCCAGAACCAGAAGAGCCAGCGGCGCGACCAGCAGAGGAGACTTTCCAGACGAGGTGACCGTCGTGTGGCATTTTCCGGCGGCCGAGGCTTTTTCCAGACTCGTACAGGCGGACTTCATCACAATTCGAATACACCCAGACCTCACCGCCATACGGACCGCAGATGTGCACTGACGGCTCATCCTTCCATGCGGCCTTCAGGTAGAACGCCTCGTCCTTGGGGAAACCGCAATAGTCGAAAATACCGAACTGAGAACCAGTAGCAGGCCATTTCATCGGATTAGGCTCGCCACGATAATCGAAACCCGTCCAGTAGAACAGGCCCAGCCCCCATGGCCTTGCCTTGTAGAACTTCCAGCCGTATTCAATGACATTGACCCGGCCAAGTGTATCAATCCTGTTCAGCGGCACCATCCAGCCCTTTTCCGGTACCGTCCGGTAAACACCTCTTGTCCCTGCTCCGGAAGTCTCCTCCGTGCCCACGACACATTTCTCCGGATATAGCCTATGATATTCATCCACAGGGTTTTGCACAATGTAATTATAGCCGAACACATCCACGCCCTTCACCAGGTCAGGCCCGCCGGCATTGCCATAGGTAGAAGGCCTGGTCCTGTCCATTCCGTGCACAGCCTCGCTCATCCTCCGCGCTATCTCCACACCCTTTTCACCATGTTCCACAGCCCATTCCTCATTGCCCACGCTCCACAAAATCACAGACGGATGGTTCCTGTCCCGGTCAATCATATTGCGCAGCTGACGGAGCTGCTCCTGATTCACGCCGAACTGCCTGTTTTCATCAATCACCAGCACGCCCATCTCATCACAAAGGTCAAGCATTGACACGGAAGCGCAGTTATGGGAAGTGCGGACAGCATTGAACCCATACTCCTGCAGCCGCGAAATCCTATATCTCCAGAGCTCATCAGGAACAGCAACCCCGACTCCGGCGTGGTCCAGATGCATATTCGCGCCGCGCAGCTTGACAGCCACACCATTGAGCAGCAGCCCCTTCTCCGGAGAGAACTCGAGCGTCCGAACGCCGAACCGCCTCGTCACCACATCAGAAAGTTCGCCATCATAGAAAAGTCTGACTGTCAATGTATAAAGATATGGAGAGTCAATGCTCCAGCGACGTTCCGCCCTCTCTACTCGCCTACCTTCCGCATCACGGATTTCGATTTCACGAGTGACCTTATCCCTGTTTACAGCGGCGTCCGCCAGAATATAGTCGAAGTCAATGCAGGATTCATCCACATACACGTCCGCTGTCCCGTCAGAAACAGTCCAGATGGACCCGTCCGCCTTTTTCTGGCTGATTTTCAACGAATAATGCTTCATTGACACAGGCCCTGACTTGTACAGCCTCACATTGCGGTAAATTCCTGCGCCCTCGTAATACCAGCCTTCCTCCAAAGACGCATCGCACCGGACTGCAATGACATTGTCCCCACCGTAATTCAGATATGGAGTCAATGTATAGACACTTGATGCATAACCGCTTCGCTCACCGCCGAGATAGAAGCCGTTGCAGAAGACTTCGCTGTCACGGTATATGCCTTCAAACTCTATAAAAAACTGCTTTCCCTTATCTTCTGCCGGGATTTCTATATGTTTGCGGTACCAGCCGACCGAGTTTTCCGGATACTTCCAGCCGATGCATTTGTAGCCATGCGAATGACTCGCTTCCGGACTGTACGGAAGATCCACAGCCCAGTCGTGAGGCAAACTGACTTTCTGCCATGAAGAATCGTCGAATTCCGGCATTATCGGAGCATGACTGTGATTGGAGGACTGCGCCTTGCAGATATACGTAAAGTATTCTGTACCATGCGTATAGTCCAGTTCCTTGGACGCCGCATTCCCCATCGCGAAGGTCCAGTCATTATTGATGACCACTCCCCCGAACTTTTCCCCGCCGGTTACGGCAGCAAAAGAAGACTGGACAATGCAGAGTGCACAAATCAATGTTGCAAATACTTGTTTCATCAGCGATTACATTTTTCAGGCAGCACAAAGCCCGAGCTAAAGATCAAGTGTCAGTTTATGATAACCCGGTTCGTATTTTATGAACTCGGACTTTCCTGTAGCGGAATTATTGACAGTCAGATCATAGACGGCATCCCTGAAACGGCGGACAATATGATATTGCCCCACAGAAGCAGGAAGTCCAGGTTTCAGCAGCAGGCCGTCATATTCAGGGAACACGCCCAAAAGGTATTCCGAAGCAGTCAGCCAGTTCCACGCGGCAGTACCAGTAATCCAGCTGTTCTTGCCCTCGCCAGGCTTGGCGGCATCCTTGCCTGCCACCATCTGGCAATACACATAAGGCTCCACCTTGCGCAGAGTCTGGTCCTGCACAAACGCCGGGGAAATCTTGCAATAATGGCTCCACGCATCATCATAGCGCCCGGCCAGAGTCTCGGCAATGATTACCCACGGATTATTGTGGCAGAATATCCCGGCATTCTCCTTATAGCCCTGCGGATAAGATGAAATCTCACCGTATTCCTTATAATACCTGGTATATGCCGGATTCAGAAGGACAATGCCATGCTCCGAATCCAAGTATTTCTTCACCGAATCCAATGCCTTGTCACACAACCCCTTGTCTTCACCTATACGGGCCATTGAACACCAGCCCTGGCTCTCGATGAATATTTTTCCCTCTTCATTTTCAGAAGAGCCTATCTTGTTCCCGAAGAAATCATAGGCACGCAGGAACCACTCCCCGTCCCAGCCGTATTTCTCCACAGAACTGCTCATCCGACTTACCCATTTTGCTATCTCGACAGATGTCCTGCCCTCCTGCTGTACAGGGACATGGCCCGGATGCCGCTCCAGATATTCCAGCAGCTTCACGAACTCATTTCCGACGAACACATAGAGTCCGGCTATCATAAGCGACTCCGCCTTGCTTCCATGTGAGCGGTTTTCAGTAGTCTGGAAAGAGTCATCCGGATTGTCCGAGAAACAGTTCAGGTTCAGGCAATCATTCCAGTCCGCGCGACCGATGAGCGGAAGCCCGTGAGGGCCGAGATTCCGGTTCGTATATTCAAAACTGATGAACAGATGGTCGAGAAGCGATTTTTCGCTGCCCGGAGCATTGTCAAACGGTATTTTCTCATTCAGAATCGAGAAATCCCCGGTCTCCTTCAGATATGCCACTGTCCCGAAAATCAGCCAGAGCGGATCGTCATTGAAGCCGCCGCCTATGTCATTGTTGCCGCGCTTGGTAAGTGGCTGATACTGATGATAACAGCCGCCGTCCGGAAACTGGGTGGAGGCTACGTCAATGATTCTCGCCCTCGCCCTGTCCGGTATCTGATGCACAAATCCGACCAGATCCTGTGCTGAGTCCCTGAAGCCCATTCCGCGGCCGATGCCGCTCTCGAAAAAGCTGGCGCTCCGGCTCATATTGAAGGTCACCATACATTGGTACTGGTTCCAGACATTCACCATCCTGTCCAGTTCAGGAACACCGGAAGAGACGCTGAACCTGCCGAGAAGTTCATGCCAATAGTTCTGCAACTCCTCAAATGCCGCGTCCACCTGCTGCTGCGTCATGAACGACGTCAGCATCCTGCGCGCCGGAAGTTTGTTTATCAATGCCGAGCACGAGTTGGCCACAGGGCCGCCGAACGGTGTGTTTTCTACCAATTCCTCAGACTGGGCCTTCTCACTGGCGGACAACTGTTCCTCGAATTTGTGCCCGTCATCATTTTTCACATAACCGAGCACGAAGACGAGTTCCTTGGTCTCGCCAGGGGCCAATGTCACTGAAACACAATGAGATGCAATCGGGCTCCAGCCGTGGGCAATCGAGTTTCCCGACTCCGCCGCCAGCACTCTGTCCGGAGCATCGAAGCCGTTGTAAAGGCCAATGAACGATTCCCTGTCGGTATCATAGCCGGACACAGGAACATTGACACCATAAAAAGCGTAATGATTTCTTCTTTCGCGATACTCGGTCTTGTGATATATCACGCTCCCCTGCACCTCAACCTCGCCCGTCGAGAAATTGCGCTGGAAATTCTCCATATCAGTCGCCGCGTTCCACAGACACCACTCCACGCAGGAGAAGAGCTTGAAATCCTTAGTGACCGCAGAGGTATTGGTCAATGTAACCCTATGGATTTCACAACGTTGCCCCAGCGGAACGAAATACAGGCAACCGACTCTCAGCCCGTCTTTCTCACCGGTAATCTTAGTATAACCCATACCGTGACGGCATTCGTATAAATCCAGCGGGGCCTTGCAAGGCTTCCAGCCCGGACTCCACACAGAACCGGCGTCATTGACATAGAAATACCTTCCGCCGGCATCCATCGGGACACCGTTGTAGCGGTAACGGGTGATTCTACGGAACTTCGCGTCCCGGCAGAAGCAATAGCCGCCTGCCGTTCCGGAAATCAATGAAAAGAAATCTTCAGTTCCAAGATAATTTATCCACGGCCAGGGTGTGGCCGGATCTGTTATGACAAACTCCAGGGAAGCGTCGTCGAAGTGTCCGTACTGTTTCATCAGCGAAAAGGTTTTCCGGGGCGTCGCCACCCCGGTCATCCGATAATTATTTTGTCAAATTTTTATGGATCAATGCCTTAAGTCTCTCCACAGACTCGCCGGTCCTGAGCCCGTCCGGCTCGGTGTGCATGCAGTAGTCCACCAGTCTGTCCACGGTGCTGGTAGCCACGTGCATCCTGGTATCGCAGGAGGCATAGTAGATGAACACCTTGCCGTCCTCGTCTGCTATCCAACCGTTGGAGAACAGAACGTTCATCACATCGCCCACATATTCCTCTCCTTCAGGAACCATGAGGAAGCCTGCCGGCTCAGCTATCACTCTTGACGGGTCATCCAATGCGGTCATATACATGTAGAGCACATATCTGAGGCCTGATGCGCAACCACGGACACCATGAGCAAGGTGAAGCCAGCCGTACTTGGTCTTGATCGGAGCAGGACCTTCACCGTTCTTGAGTTCCTTGATGGTATGGTAATGACGGAAATTGATGATTTTCTCCTCTTTTACCTCCGCATTGGTAATGTCATCTATAAGCGCCCAGCCGATGCCGCCGCCTTTTCCGGCATCGATGAATCCGTCCTGAGGACGTGTGTACATTGCATATTTGCCGTTCACGAACTCAGGATGCAGAACCACATTGCGCTGCTGGGACTTGGACTTGAGGTCCGGAAGACGTTCCCAGTTCACAAGGTCCTTGGTTCTGGCGATACCTGCGCACGCCACTGCAGAAGACAGGTCACCCTCCGGCGCATCAGGGTCTTTACGCTCCACGCAGAAGACTCCGTAAATCCATCCGTCCTCGTGGGCGGTCAGCCTCATGTCATAGACATTGACAGCAGGCTCTCCATACTCCGGCATTGTCACAGGATAGTCCCAGAAGCGGAAATTGTCGATTCCTTTGGGGCTCTCCGCGATGGCGAAGAACGATTTTCTGTCTGCTCCTTCCACTCTTACAGCCAGCACATATTTCCCGTTCCATTTGATGGCTCCGGAGTTGAAGGCGGCGTGGATGCCGAATCTTTCCTCCAGATATGGATTCGTTACAGGGTCCAGGTCATATTTCCAGAACACAGGAGCATGCGCGCCCGTGAGAATGGGGTTCTTGTATCTTTCATAAACGCCGTTCACATAAACCGGCTCATTCTTTTTAGAAATCAGATTCTCATAATCAGCCTGAAGCTGTTCCAATCTCTCATTGAAATTCATAACTTTAATTATTTAGTTTGCTATTTCAGAAATATCGTCTTGTCATTCGCGTAGAACTCGCGGAAATTGTCGGCATCCGCAGATGACGGATGAGCCGCGAAATAATGTTCCTGCTTGTCCCAGGCATTGCGCCAGGTCAGCACATAAGCCACCGGTGCGTCACCTATGGCATCCAGCAGAACGTCAGTCCACCAGCGAGGATAAGGAATGCCCTCGAAGCCGGTCTCGGACACTGCAATCACCTTTCCGTGCTCCTTGGCATAACCGGCCATATAATCCAGATCATAAGCGAGTCTTTCCTTATAGTGCCTGTTTGCGGCCTCGATGCACTGGTCCTCAGTCAGGCTCTCATCGCTTCTGTCCACATATTCGTAATGGTCCACACCGAGAATATCCACCATGTCGTCACCCGGATAGCGGCTGAAATACTGCGTGCTGTCGATTTCCGAGTTCGGAGAATACGCCCACAGGATGTTTCTCAGACCGCGTTCCTTTTCAATATAGTTTCTTGTCAATGCAAAGAGCGTCTTGTACTGCCCGCTTGTGCACAGGTTGCCGCCCCACCAGAACCAGCTTCCGATATTCTCGTGCCAAGGCCTGAAAATCAATGGAATAAGGTTGCCGTCAGCATCTTTCATGGTACCGAAAAAGTCTGCGACACGTGAAAGCCACTGCATGAACATTTCGTGATTTGCTCCGCCTTCAAGCACCGACTCCACAGCCTTGTCACTGCTTATGTCCCAGGCGTCGCCTCCGGTAAGAGGATTGCGGGCATGCCATGAGAATGTCACGATTCCGCCTCTTTCCACATGAGTTACGGCAGCTCGGCTCATAAGGGTAAAATCCACACCGTCCAGATTGGCCTTGTCTCCGAGTTCAATGCCGCCGAGGTCAAACCCCACTACGGCAGGATGAGCCCCGCAGACCATACGGACATCAGACCTGTCAAGGGAGTCATTCTCCACGTCCTCCACTTTCCAGTCGTGGCCATAGACGAGGGCATCCTGATGAGCGTAATAGAACTTGCCTGATTCCGCAGCCGACCTGAGCGAGTTCAGCAACGATGTAGCGTTCTTGTCGAGTGACCCTGACTTGCAGGTACATCCGGTAATTGCCGTCAATGCAGCCATAACGATAGCAGTTGTCTTTATAAGTTTCATTGTCTGAATGTATTAGCGTGGAGCATTGTCATACACCGATTTGAGCGTATAGGACTTCTCCGTATTGAACATTGCGTTTTTCAGTGCAGGGATGATTTGCGCGCCGTTCGCGATATATTCTCCTGTGGAGTGGTTTATGAATCCGCTGGTTTCGCGTCCGGTATCCATTGCGCCGTTATCCCAGAGGAACGGAGCAATGCCGTAATTCCTGCAGGCTCTGAAGAAGAACTCGAGGTAGTATTTCTGGAATGATGTCTGACGGGAAGTAGGGCGGTTCACGCACCCGCATTCGCCGAAATAGACAGGAATACCGTTGTCAATGTATTTGGTCTTGAGTTTCGCCATCACTTCCACTACCGGCTTTTCATCTGACGGAGCGGGTTTGTTCACTGCGGTATGTCCCCATTCTTCATATTTGGCTTCGAGAGTATAATCATGCGGATCATAACAATGCACTGCAACCAGCAGTTTGCCTTCTGCGGAGTCCTGAGGCAGGACCAGATTCTCGATGGTCAGGTCCGGATTCGTACAGTAGCCGGGTATGCCGAGATACCTTGAAGCATTGTTTCCGCCTGTCTCGCGCACTACATTGACAAACTCCTGGGCCCACTGGTTCACGACGCGATACTGTGCGCCGCCGTCGGTCATGTTGTCTCCCCAGCCCCAGCCTCCGTCATGGAGTTCATTGAAAGGCTCGAAGATGAGGAAGTCGCCCTTGTCCGCGAATTTCTCGGCAATCTGCTTCCACACGGCCTTGAATTCTGCGGTAATCGCCTGATATTCAGCGGATGAAGAAGCAGCCCTCTTGACACTCAGCCAGTATTTGCTGTCAGCTCCGTCGTGGTGGATATTGACAATCGCCATCAGACCTGCCTTCTCGGCATAGCCTACGACCTCAGCCACGCGGTTCATCCATGCCTCGTCTATCTTGTATTCAGGTGCCGCACCGATATGTCCCAGCCACGTGACAGGGATACGTACAGCTGTGATTCCTTTCGCTTTCAGGCCGTCAAATGTAGCTTGGGTAGCCTTTGCATTGCCCCAGGCAGTTTCGCTTGCGACGCCATTGTTCTGAGCGTCGAGCTGGTTGCCGAGGTTCCATCCGAGTCCGAGTTTCTTCGCCACTGTCCAGGCATTGTTTGTTCCCGGCACTATCTCCGCAAGGAAGTCCTCAGGCTGTCCGGGTGTCACTTTCCTGCCCTTCTGGGTAACGGAGAGTCTGACTCTTTCCTCGTCGCATACGATGGACACGGATGCTTTCCGCTCCTCTGCGGACTGGTTTTCAGTCACATTGACCTTGATTACGCTTTTCTGCGCAAATGCTCCGGCGGTCACGGTGCACCAGTCGGACGCGCTGGAAACGAAGCTCGGTTTGGAAGGTGCCGTGACATTGACCTCCTGACTGGAAGCCGCGCTTTCGAACACGAGTTCAAGAGGCGAGGCTGACAGGGCAGGTCCGGTCACAGAGCCGCCATTGCTTTCCTTGCCGCAAGCAGAGACTGCCATAAGCATCACTGACGTCGCCAAAATCTTATGTTTCAATGTTTTCATATCAGAATTTCACGTCTTTTCTATTGATCACTTTAGTATTTGCCAATGCGTTTTTCCAATCGGAGGCCGTATTGTTCCAAGAATATGACCCGTCACTGTTTTTGCAGTACAGCACCGGCTTGCCGTCCTCGTAGTTGCACCAGTTCATGAAATATCCCCAAGGAGCATCCTCCGCGAAGAATTTGTCAGTATCGAGAAGGTTTCCGAACTCGCTGAGCACCACCATCTTCTTTCCTTTCACGCTGTTGTTCACGAACTTGAATGCAGCTGACTGGGAAGTACCTTTCGCCACATAAAGGTCAGCGCCTACGATGTCCACATAATCGTCACCCGGATACCAGGCGCGGGCTTTCTCCAGATCAGTGCAGAGTTTGCCCTGGTCATTGGTCTGGACAGTCCATACCCATATCAAGTTGTGCAGGCCATAAGTGCCCTGAAGCTGGTCGCGCAGATACTTCCAGAGTCTTGTGCAAGGCTCCGCTCCGCCATCGCCCCACCAGAACCACGAGCCCCATGAATAATCCCCGGCCGCCTCATGCAAAGGTCTGAAGATCACAGGGATACCGGCATCCTTAAGAAGCTTCAGATATCCGGCGAGCTTGCTTATCTGACTGTCAATCACCGTCCTCTGCCAGGTCCCTTCTTTAAGAGCCTCATTGATGTCAAATGTGGTTCCGGACGAATAGAATGCATACTTGTTGATGTCGGTCTCGCCTTCTTTAGACGGTACTGACCAATGCCAGCCCACCTGGATGATGCTGCCTGCGTCCCAAGCCTTCTTTACAGGAGTGATGTCACCGTAATCCGGACAGCCGCTCCATGCTTTTGCCGGCCAGTTGAGGAACAGATAGTCGAATCCGACGATTGCAGGATATTGGCCTGAAACGCTTTCCAGCATATCTGCATAGGTAGTTTCCCAAGCCGTTCCGCCCATAGCACCGCTCAATGTCTTCTTTCCATAGTTCTGAAGCAGATATGCATAGAGTTTCTTTGCATTCGTAGTGGCCGATGCGTCAGTGAGAGACTGTGACGGATTCCTGTCATAGTCGGACTCGTCCGCCTTCACCGAGAACCTGTAGGACAATGCCCCGGCAGGATTGCTCTTGAATCCGGAGATGGCTCCGTCCGCCACTGAAAGCGTATATGAGACACCCTTACGGAGCCCGGCGAGCTTCACGGTGACATCCTTGTTGTAAGCGAGCGCACTCGACACTGTCGCCTCATTATCAATGCTTACTTTACGTGCATCAGGCAGTTTCACGTTCTGGTCGAAAGTGAATTTCACTTCCAATGTCTCTCCTGAGACCTCACTTCCGTCCGCCGGAACCACACTGACCAATGACGGAGCTTCTGCTGCAGGACTGTCCGGCTCACCTGAACTCTTCTCCCCGCATGCGCACACGGCAAACGACACAGCCGCGACCATCAACAAATTATATATCCGCATATTCATAGTTTTGATTGGATCCCGGCAGCAGGGTCAGCCGCTGCCGGAATAAGTTTAGAGTACAGCTACTTCTGTCAATGTAAAATTACATCCTGTAATAACCATACCTCCTTTTGCGATGAGGTCATCCAGATTCGTCTGTGTCATCACGACTTCCACACGTGTCTGACCTGCAGTCATTTCCTCAAACACCTTTTCAGGAAGTTCGCCCCAGCCGTCACCATGACGCAGCGAGAGCTGCCAATATGTCTGGGCCGTATCCTGGGTCAATGTGAAAATCAGTTTCTGGCCGGCCTTGACTGTGGACCAGTCGAAGCCTCCCCATGCGAGGTCCTGGTTTCCGCTCCAGTTGCCTGCTGCGAACGATCCTTTCCAGATGGTCTTCTCCTGAGGGATTTCCTGGACGATTTCTATCTTGGTGAACGTGATGTCTGAACCCTGGATAATGAAACCGAGGTTCTGCTTATCTTCCGCATCACCCTTCTTCGCCTGGATATTGTCCAGAATTTCCTGGGTCAATGTAACCTCCGTACATCTGTTGACTTCACCATTGTCATTCCAGCCGAAAATATCCTGAGGGACAAGCACATTCTTTCCGATTTCCGGGAACACGACTCCGGACCAGTCACCGTAATTGAGCTGAGCCTGACACCAGGTCGGTCCGTTGTAAGTGTAATAGAGTCTCATCTTGGAGCCCGCCTTGACATCGAGGAAATTGGCCGCCGGGACAAGCACTCTGCCGCCGTCATTCCAGGTGATAGGGCAACTGCCTTCCCAAGCCGTGATGAATTTCTGCTCGAGGAGAACGCCAATTCTTGAAGGGCAGGTCTCGGTGTCACCGTTAAGAAGATTGAACACGATATCGTAGGTGCCGATAGTGTTATACGGCATTATGAATGAGATTTCCTTGTCCGAACGGGCAGTATAGGTCACGACTTTGGCCTCACCGATGAATATGTTCTCGATCATCATGAAATTTTCACCCTTGAGTGTCACTGTTGCCCCTATATGCTCGGCAGACGGCAACTCGTTCACGACTATAAAAGAATCGTAAGAAAGTTTGATGTCAGCATCCGGTGTCACTGTCTCGCCATTGAACTGGGTAAGGACTATTTTTCCGGATACGGATGAGGCTGTGGTAGTGAGGACAAGTCGAGTTCCGTCTTCATTGGCCTTGCCATCTGCAATTTCAACCGCCTTTCCTCCGAGGGTGGCGCTGCTGATCAGGTCCAGGTCCGTACCTTCCACAACGATAGCCTCACCGGCCATGAGTTCTGTAGGAGTAACATTCGTAACGACAGGTTTTACGAGAGTGAAAGCGACTTCCGCCTCGTCTCCGTTGGCCATCTTGAGTTTCACATTGCCTTCAGTTGCGGTAGCAGGAACTGTAACTGAGATTTTCCCATCCTTGAACTCAAATGCATTGACCTCACCGGCTGAAGGGAACTCCACAAAACTCACCACATCTAAATCTTTTCCTGAGACTTCCAGAGCCGCCCCTGCCTTTACTGGTAACGGAGCTGCCTTGAGGCCAGTAGGAACTACCATCTCTACAGTTCCCGCCTTAAATGATTTTCCGGCATAGCTCACGGCTTTGATATCTCCCGACCGCATTTCATGAGGGATAGTGAAAGTCAATGTCTTGCCATCTTTGGAGACCACAAGGCCCTCAGATTCAATGGTGATAAAACCTTCGAGCTGCACCTCCTTAATCATATCGAGATAAGTACCTGAAATAGTAGCCTCATTATTAGGCTTCCAAGCAGAAGCCCTAACTGAGGAGACTGTAGGATCACCTATCTGAATTTCGTTCTCAGAATAGATGAGATTCGCAATTTCACCTTCATCTGAAAGGACGATTTTTCCGGTAATGGCAGAAGACGGAATGATGACAGATGCATTGTGCCTGTCGATATGCTTCACCTGAGCCACAGCACCGCTCTCGAATGTAACGCTCATTACAAGATTCATATAGTCGCCCTGGAGTTTCACTTCGTCACCCGGCATGGCAGGAGTCTTGGCCGTAGTGAACTTGTCCAGAACGATAGGCTCCGTGTATTCGAGTTCTGTCGCTGTCGTAAACACCTTTCCGTCAGAAGATTTGAGAGTGATTTTTCCCACTTCCGGACCTTCTGCAGGAAGCACGACACGGATTTCGCTCTGTTTTCCGGATGAAACCACTTCGATCTGAGTTAGCGGCTCCACTCCCGGCACATCAACCTCGACGATCTTGTCGAGATTGCTGCCGATGAAGGTCAATGCACCGCCGCGCATCACAGGATTAGGACCGTATGAAACGAGCTTTACCTGCTTGCCGGAGTACTGGGCTGTATCAAGTTCCTCATTTGAGCAGGCTGCTGCAGAGCAGACCAATGCCGCAAAAAGGATTGAAAGTCTAAATATGTTTTTCATAATCTGTTTTCCTCCAATTATTTGTTAGGGACGGCCCTGATATTGTCAATCTGGATCATCGGAGTACTTGATGAACCTCCGGCAGCGCCTGCCGCAAGGAAGAGTTCCATTCCTGAGAATGATTCAGGAGTGAGTGTTCCCGTAGCCTTGTCACCTGTCCAGTACCATACGAATTCAGTTGCAATCGGCAAAGATACTGTAATCCATTTTCCGCCGGTATCGAATGAGCCGGTTTCTTTCCACGGCATGTAAAGCGCCCTCGGAAGTGAAAGCTTGTCATCGTGGAAATATGTGTTGTTTGCCGTCTGCATCGTAATCTGGGATTTGCCAGCAAAGATAACCTGCATAGGACAGCCTTTCCACGGATGTTCAGAAGGAATTCTCAATTCGAACTTGATGGTCATATTGGAGAAGTCCTTGAAGTCCACAACCTTGGTAAGGTCGATTCCGTCCGGATCGTCGAAGGTCTCAGGCGTATTCCAGTTGCCTGGCCAGTATTCGAAATGGTAACCGTCATCAGCCCAGTCGGTTCCGTCAGCCTTGAGCACCACGCCATCCTTATAGAGCTGGAGATAGTTGCCGCTGAACGAGTTGGCGTCTGACTGTATGGTCTGGTTATGCCATCCGTGATTTCCTCTCGCGTCATCGAATGTGAAGAGCATTCCTCTGTCATCCTGATACATGAATGAGGACTGGCCTGTTCCGGATTCCGTGGTCACCTTGATTTTTCCAGGAAGCGCACCCTCCGGAATGACCACATCGAATGAACTGAATGTGAGGTTGGAAATCTTGGTCGCCTCAGCACCGGTGAATTCCACGGTCATAGGCTCGTAGAAGTAATTTCCCTTGACAGTCACCGTCTCGCCCGGTTTTGCGTATTCGAATGACATTGAGTTTATTACAGGAACCGGTGGCAGCACCTTGAAGTCGAAGGTCGTGGTGTCCTTTGCATTGTTCACCATGTATATCTTGTCTGTCTGCTTGACAGGCAGCACTTTAGGCACGGCCACTATAAGAGTGTGGTCCGTAATGTAACTTGTGTTAAGGATCGCCTGCTGGTCATTGAACCAGAGTTCCTTGATACTGCGCAGATTGTCTCCGAGCAGACATACGACTTCATCCATAAAGGCTCCTGTGATGGTCAGGTCCCTGTCCGCATACCTTACGGAATACACGGTAGGATTTCCGTCCGCAACCTTGTAACGGTCAGGATAGTCGATGCTGTCGCACGAAAGGAACATCGTGGCCGCAGCAGCGGAAACCGCTATGATATTGAGTAATTTTATAGTTTTCATATCCGTATTGACTAAAAGTTATAGTGATATTCGGAACGGACATCCACGTGTACCGCTTCAGCTCCGGATGCCATGTTGCCGTTGAAGATGATATCCTCGGTAGGCATCGGCAGGGTGAAGCTTGAGGCAGTGACGTTAGGATTGTCATCTTTTGGATTATAGGTAACCTTGCTTGCGTCCCATTCGCCTGAATAGTCGAACTTCTCTCCTATCCAAGTCTGCCATACTTTATTGAGGCCATCCCAACAAGACCTCTTCTGGGCCTTGAGCTCTGCGATGCAGGCATCTACATCATAGTAGGAACGACGTACATAGTCATACCAGCGGTCGCCTTCACCAGCGAGTTCGAGACGGCGCTCTTTCCATATGTCATTCCATGTCACGTTATCCAGAGCCTTCGCGCCGGCACGCTCACGTACTTTGTTCACATACTCCTTTGCAGCGGCATTGTCAGTATTCACAACAGCCTCAGCATAAATGAGATATATATCTGAAAGACGGAGAATGTGAGTAGGAAGCTGGTTGGCCATATTCATCGGAGTGATGCCCAATGCAGAGACATGGTCCTGATTGTTTCCGTACAGATTCTTCACGTTGTTGGCGCCGGTATTGCACTGGAGTTCTCCGCCCGGTCCGCCTTTGCCGTATCCGTCCTTGTCATAGATGAAACGGAGGTAGTCGAAACCTTTCTTACTTCCGGAGTAGGTCTTGTCTGCCCAGAAATAGCTATATACATCACCAGGAAGCATCATCGTAGCATGACGACGGATGTCAGAGTTGTCGCGGACTGCAGGATTGTCAGTAGCGGTGCAGCCGAATGCAGCCTGAAGGTCCACTGAAGGACCGCCGTAACCGCCCCAGCAGTCACCATTCTCGTCGAAGCCGGTCATAGCAAGGTCACTCTGAAGAGTGTTCTGCTGTGTCCACGGGTCTCGGCCGCATTTCCAGAGCCATGAAATAAGACACTCACATGTCTGGTTGAAGCCTTTCAGACGGAACACATCCTCATAGTTCGGGGTCAATGTCCTTCCTGAGTTGTCAATGACATCCTTTGCATAATCAGCTGCTTTCTTGAGGTCGTCAGCACTGAGAGTACCGCTTATACCCGCACGGGTGAGATACACCTTTGCGAGAAGCGCCTCAGCAGCATAGTAGTCGATTCTCTCATAGTCAGCAAATCCGCCGGTCTTCTTGGGAAGAAGTTCGAGGGCCTTCTCGAGAGTCATGATTATGTATTCATAAATGTCTGCACGCTGGACTTTCTGCACCTTGTTCACGTTTCCTGAAGCGATCAGTGCCGTATTGTCGTGAATGATAGGAACTTCACCGAAAGTACGCACCATGAAGAAATATGCGAACGCTTTCCATGTGAGAGCCTCTCCGATGCATTTGTTCTTGCAGGCCTGTGACGGGCCTTCGGAGTTGAGGATATTGTTGATGATAGTGTTGGCATGGCCGTTTACTGCCCAGAGAGAGTAGGACATGTTCACGAGGTCCTCGTCAGTACCGTTGGTAGTGAAATCCAGATACGGACTTGAGCCCCAGTACATATTTACCGACATGACTTCTCCGACTTTGATGAATCCTCTCTGGAAATCATACCACGGGGAGTTGTACATGTAGTTGACACCCTGTTCGCACTGAGCGTCATTCTTGTAGAAATTATCTACGTTGTAGCTGTCTTCCGCAGGGCGGTTGAGGAAATCCTCGCAGGAGGTGAATGCCATCACAGCCGCTGCCACCGACAAGCCTTTCAAAATTATATTGCGTTTCATATCCGATGTCTTAGAATGTAATGTTCAAACCGAATGAGTACATAGCCGGAGACGGATAGCGACCGTTGTCCAGACCATAAGTAAGACCAGAAGAATCCTGTGTACTTGCGCCGACCTCAGGGTCATAGCCGGTGTACTTGGTGAAGGTGTAGAGATTCTGGATGTTTACATAAACACGGAGATTCTCAATTTTCGCCTTGTTCAGAAGAGCCTTCGGGAAGGTGTATCCGAGAGTGATGTTCTTGATTCTGAGGAATGAGCCGTCCTCGACATAGCGGTCGCTGATGCGGTCGTTGTCGTTAGGGTCATTGATGGAAGTATGAGGAATCTTTGTTCCAGGGTTCTTCACTCTCACATTGTCGATATGGTCGAACCACTTGCTTCCGTCAGCATATACGATGGTCGGGTCGATCGGCTCGAGTCTCGCTCTCTTGGAGACCACGCTCTGCAGCTGATTTGTCCAGGTGCTGTTCATGTGGGTCAATGTCAATGAGTTGTAGTTCATCACCTTGTTGCCGTAAGAACCGTTGAGGAAGATGCTCAGGTCGAGATTCTTGTATCTGAATGTATTGGTCCATCCGAAGGTGAACTTAGGAAGCGGAGAACCGAGATCTGTACGGTCGCGCTCGTCGATGATACCGTTTTCATCCACATCCTTGTACTTGATGTCACCTACCCACACTGTATTTCCGCGACTGAACACACCGTCAGACGGATATTTTGCAGGTTTCGCAGAGTTCTGGATATCATCCAGGTCCTTATATACACCCTCGACCTTGTAGCCGTAGAAGTTGTAGAGAGGTTTGCCGATTTCGGAAACGCAGACCACATCACCCCACTGGCCGTAACCTACGAGTGTAGCATTTTCTGTATCGGAAAGGCTTAGGAGTTTGTTCTTGTTGAAGGAAATCTGGAAGTTGCTGTCCCAGCTGAAGTTCTTGAGCTGTACCGGATGGGCATCCAATGTGATTTCAAGACCCTTGTTCTCGATGCTTCCGTAGTTGCCCTTAGGAGCCTGGAGCTTGGATGAGCCGTTGCCCTGGGTTCCCATATAAGACGGGAGCTGCATTGACATAAGCATATCATCAGATCTCTTGTAATAGGCATCTACCGTGAGATTCAACCTTCCGTTGAAGAAACCGAGGTCGAGTCCGACATTGTACTGCTCCTGGCTCTCCCATCTGATGGAAGTGTTAGGGATGTTGGACGGACGGAAGCCCATACCGAGTGCGGAAGGCATACGGGTAATGGCCGCGCCCCAAGCGTAGGAACCGATGCTGGAGTTACCTGTCTGTCCCCAGCCGAGACGGAGCTTGCCGTTGTCAATGACTTTCTTCACAGGCTCGAAGAATTTCTCGTTGGAGAATCTCCAGGCCAATGCCACTGAATGGAAGCCCACCCAGCGGTTCTTAGGTCCGAAGTTGGACGAACCGTCATAACGGTAGGTGTAGGTTCCGAGGTATCTGTCACCATAGTTATAAGTTTCACGGGTGAAGAAAGATGCCATGGAGGATGAACCGAATCCTGAAGATATCGAAGGAGTTCCGGTAGCGAGAGCCACATTGTGCACCTCGTCTGAAGGAAGGTCGGTGTTGCTGCCGCTCAGGTAGTTCCACTTAGATTCCCAGCACTCCTGACCGACCATCGCGGTAACGGAATGCTTGCCCCACTGGTTGGCATAGGTAAGATAATTCTTGAGCTGCCAGAAATAGTTGCTGTTCTTCTGATAGCTGATGGAGTTCTGGCTGCGTACCCAGCCGCCGAGGTCGATCATCGGCTTGTATCTGTTGGCATCTGATTCTCCCATATCGAAACCGAGCTCTGTTCTCAATGTTATATGTTTTATAGGAGTAAGTTCGGCGTAGATGTTTCCGCTGAGTTTCTTTCTCTTGAGGAGAATCTCATCCATCATCGCAAGTGCGACAGGGTTAGGTGAAGTGTAGCCCTCTCGGATAGTGGAAGAATAGTTTCCGTTCACGTCATAGACCGGGATGTCCGGAATGGTGGTGAGGGAGTAGTAGATGAGACCCTGGTTGGAGTCAGCGAGCTTCAGGTTGTCATTGGTAATGGCATAGGTAGCGTTCACTCCGAGCTTGAGCCATTTCTTGAGCTGAGCATCAAGATTGGTCCTGACAGAGAAACGGTTGAAGTTGGAACCGATGATGGTACCCTGCTGGTCCATATAGGAACCTGAAACATAGTACTGCACCTTGTCAGAACCGCCCTGGGCGCTCAACTGGTGCTGATGCTGCCAGGCTGTGCGGAAGATCTCGTCCTGCCAGTTGGTACCTTTTCCGAGGAGAGAAGGTGTGGCATAGTAAGGGTTGGTCTCATAGATGTCACCTTCCTCTATCATCTCATTATAATACTGTGCGTATTCGCGCAGGTTCATCATATTGAGTCTGACAGCCTGACGGGACATTGCCACCATACCGTCATATGAGAACTTGGCCTCACCTGACTTGCCGTGCTTGGTGGTGATGAGGACTACGCCGTTCGCTCCCTGCGCACCGTAAATCGCTGTAGCAGAGGCATCCTTGAGGATTTCCATGCTGACGATATCGGCAGGGTTGATGGTGGAAAGCGGAGAAATCGTGGAAACTTTTCCGTTTCCGAGAGCATCTCCGAGACCGAAATCCGCGCCGGTGTTTCCGCCGCCCTGGACGATGACACCGTCAATGACGTAGAGAGGTTCCGCATTGGCATTGATAGTCGCCTGACCGCGAACGCGGATAGAAGATGAAGAACCAGGAGCTCCGGAGGTGGTGACAGCCGTGACACCTGCTGCTCGTCCCTGAAGGCTCTGGTCAAGAGACGAAATGATGGAGCCCTTCAGGTCGGACTCTTTCATTGAGACAGAAGCTCCGGCGAGGTCGCTCTTCTTCATTGAGCCGTAACCTACTACCACTACCTCATCGAGGAATTCGTTGTCCTCTGACAATGTCACTGTGAAGTTCGTCTGAGCTCCGACTGTAATCTCCTGAGTCTTATAGCCGATCGATGATATTTCGATCACCGCACCCTTGCTTACCGTAAGGGTAAAGTGACCGTCATTATCAGTCATAGTGCCGTTGGTGGTACCTTTTTCGATAACACTGGCGCCGATAACCGGACCGGTCTGATCGCTCACGGTACCTGATACGGGCACTTTCTGAGCCATCATACTGATGCTTAGGAACATCAATATCAGGCACGAAAATAGTTTACCTTTCATACTGTGTGTGATTTAACATATATTGGTTATTGTTCAATCGTAAATAATCAGTTGATTTCTTAACGCTATTTTAAAGCATTTTTAACCGTATTACAACGTTGCAAAATTACTCACGCATAGAGCGTCAAACAAGTACTATTTTATCATAAAATGCTACAATCTTGACATTGACGGAAACCTGTCAAGATTCCCAAGTAATTTTTGACGGTTGACTTATGGTTGCTAACTTTGCGGAAATAATACAGAACCAGGTACTTATGAGCAAGAAAACATTGACATTGACAGCGGTTGCGACGGTTATAATCATAGGGGCAGCCTTCATATTCGCGGCAAAAAGCAGCAAAAAGGGCAGCGGAGCCTCAGCATTGACCTCGGAACAGAAATACTGCAATACCGTATGCGTCGAGGGCGACAGCGAAGAGGAGATAATCCGGAAGGCGGCCAATGTCATACCTTCCGAAAACCAGTTCCAAGCACTTGAAGATGAATTCATTGCCTTCGTGCATTTCGGGCCTAACACATTTACCGGAAAGGAGTGGGGCAGCGGCATGGAGACCCCGGAGATGTTCGCGCTGAAAGAACTCGATACGGACCAATGGTGCAGCGCCATGAAGGACGCCGGTATGAAGATGGTGATTTTCACGGCCAAGCATCACGACGGATTCGTGATGTGGCAGAGCCGATATACCAGACACGGAATAATGTCCAGCGGGTTCCGCAACGGAGAAGGCGATGTGCTCAAGGACCTGTCACTTTCCTGCAGGAAATACGGTCTCAAACTCGGAATATATCTTTCGCCTGCCGACCTGTACCAGATAGAGAGCCCTGACGGGCTGTACGGCAACCTGAGCAAGCCTTCGCTGCGGACTATTCCGCGTGAGGTGGCCGGCAGACCGTTCGCGAACAAGACAAGGTTCACTTTCAATGTGGATGACTACAACGAATACTATCTGAACCAGCTTTTCGAACTCCTTACCGAATACGGGCCGATTTCCGAAGTGTGGCTGGACGGCGCCCACCCGAAACGCAAGGGCGGACAGACCTATAATTATAAGGCATGGAAAGAACTCATACGCACCCTGGCCCCGCAGGCCACCATCTTCGGACGCGAAGATATCAGATGGTGCGGCAATGAGCAGGGACGCACCAGAGCCACGGAGTGGAACGTGATTCCGTATATGGAGAACCCTGACACGCTTTCGCATTTCAACGACTTGATGGCCAATGACTTGGGCGAAAGAGACGAACTCATTAAAGGCAGGTGGCTCCACTATCAGCCGACAGAAGTGAACACATCCATACGCGATGGCTGGTTCTACAGGGACGACACCCACCAGATGACCCGCAGCGCTGATGACGTTTTCGATATGTACGAGCGCAGCACCGGAGGCAACGCCATATTCCTTCTGAACATCCCGCCGGACAAGAACGGACGTTTCGCAGCTGAAGACGTGAAGGTTCTTAGAGAAACCGGAAGAAGAATCAAGCAGACCTACGGGAACGACCTGCTGAAGGGAGCCGAAGCGGACAAAGAACTGTTGGACAATGATATAGACACCTTTATACCTATCAATGAGGGTGACAGCATCGTGGTGAAACTGCCGGAAAGACGGACAATGAACAGGATCGCCCTGAGCGAGGCCATCAGAACCGTCGGCGAGAGGGTGGAAGAATTCGCCGTGGACGCAATGATAAACGGAGAGTGGACAGAAATCGCCACAAGCACCAACATCGGTCACAAGAGGATTCTGAGATTCGAGAATGTGGAGACCGACGGCATCAGGGTAAGGCTCCTAAAGTCACGGGCTACAGCAGCCGTCAGCGGAATATCAGCTTTTTTTGATACTTTTTTGACTGATTTTTGTCAATGATGCCGGTTTGTGGCTGACAATCATGCGAATGATATAATTTTGCAGGCGGAACTTCATAAAACCACATTCAGCATGAGACTCATTCCGGCCATCACCGCAGCCGCCGCGCTCGCATTGACAGCATGTTCAACCAATTCAGTGACAATCTCCTACGAGGGAGGAAAGACCAGAGTAGAAGCCTATTCTGACAATATCCTGCGCGTCACATCCGTACCTGAAGGCGCCGATTTCATCGACGGAAAATCCCTGATGGCGCTGAAGCCGCAGAGAAAAATCAGGGTCAATGTAACAAAAGACGATTCTGTAACTACTGTCAAGGCCCCGGGAATAACCGCCGTAGTGGACAACTCTGACGGACGGGTTTCGTTCTTCCGGCCTGACGGGACAGAACTGACTGCAGAACATTGCCGCTCGTTCACTCCCATTACGGTAAACGGCGACAAGGCATGGACCGTCAGCCAGAGCTTCGACTCTCCTGAAGACGAGGCATTCTACGGTCTCGGACAGCATCAGGCAGACGACTGGAACTACAAGGGCAAGAACGAGGAACTGTACCAGTACAACACCAAGATTTCCATTCCTTTCATTGCTTCATCCAAGAAGTACGGACTGCTCTGGGACAGCAACAGCTTCTGCCGCTGGGGCGACCCGAGAGACTATGAGCAGATCGGCAATGTGTTCAGACTCTATGACAAGAACGGAGAGGAGGGCGCGATTACCGGGACTTACACGGCAGCCGACGGCAGCACATTGACAAGAAGAGAAACCGCATTGGCCCAGGAATTTCTGGAGACTCCGGACTGCGGGAAGGTCCGCAACGCTCCTGATTTCAGGTTCAACGGCTCCTCTGTAGTGTTCGAGGGCGAGATAGAGCCTTCAGAAACAGGACTTTACCATTTCTATATATATTACGCCGGCTATACCAGGGTCTTTATCGACGGAAAGCCGATGACTCCAGAGATATGGCGCACCGCATGGAACCCTAACGGAAGGAAATTCGAGACAAGACTTGAGGCAGGAAAACGCATACCTCTCAGAATAGAATGGAAGCCTGACGGAGATGTATCCTACTGCGGACTGAGGGTGCTGAGCCCTGTTCCTGAGGACGTGCAGCAGAGGATGAACTGGTGGGGCGAGATGCAGAGACAGATCGACTATTATGTCATTGCCGGAGACAGCATTGACGAAGTAATCAGCGGCTACCGCACCATCACCGGAAAGGCCCAGATAATGCCGAAATGGGCAATGGGCTACTGGCAGAGCCGCGAGCGCTATGCTTCGCAGAAGGATATACTCGGGACATTGGCGGAAATGAGGGAGAAAGGTATTCCGGTGGACAACATCGTGCAGGACTGGAGGTATTGGGAGGACGACCAGTGGGGCAGCCACGAGTTCGACCGCAGCAGATATCCGGACCCGAAAGGGATGCTGGACACGCTCCACGCTATGGGTGGACGCTTCATGATTTCCGTATGGCCGAAATTCTATGCCAACACGGAGCATTTCAAGGAGCTTGACGAGCACGGATGGATTTACCGCCGCGCGATAACCGACAGCGTGGAGGACTGGCTCGGATATCAGCAGTCATTTTACGATGCATACGCAGACGGCGCCAGGAAACTGTTCTGGAAACAGATGAAAGAACATCTTTTCGGACTTGGAATAGATGCGTGGTGGATGGATGCGAGCGAGCCGAACATCCACGACTGCACCGACATGGACTATCGCAAGGCACTTTGCGGACCGACCGCGCTAGGCACCTCGACTGAGTATTTCAATGCCTATGCACTTATGAATGCCCAGGCCATCTACGAAGGACAGCGCTCCGAGGCACCTGACCAGAGAGTGTTCCTGCTCACCAGAAACGGATTTGCAGGGCTTCAGAGATATTCCACAGCATCATGGAGCGGCGACATCGGAACCAGATGGGAAGACATGAAGGCACAGATCAGCGCCGGACTGAACTTCTCCATCAGCGGCATTCCGTTCTGGACCCAGGACATCGGAGGATTCAGTGTCGAGAACAGGTATATGGCAGCCCAGCAGGAATACGACAAGACCGGCATCGAGAACAAGGACCTCACCGAATGGAGGGAACTTCAGGCAAGGTGGCACGAATGGGGCATCTTCTGCCCTCTCTACCGCGCCCACGGACAGTGGCCTCTGCGCGAGCCTCAGAACATTGCGCCGGCGGAACATCCTGCATATCAGGCCATTGTCAATGCCGACAAACTCCGCTACAGGCTTATGCCATACATCTACACCATGAATTCCCGGGTGCATTTCGAAGACTATACCATAATGAGGCCCCTGGTGATGGATTTCACGAATGACAAGAAAACCTTGTCATCGGGAGACGAATTCATGTTCGGCGACGCGCTCCTTGTCTGCCCTGTCTATGAATACGGTGCAAGAAGCAGAAAGGTATATCTCCCTGAAGGCAGATGGTATGACTGGTACAGCGGAACAGCTCTCGAAGGCGGCCGCGAAATCACTGCCGATGCTCCTTATGACAGGATTCCGCTTTTCGCAAGAGCCGGCCAGATCGTGCCTGAAGGCGCTGATATCCAATACACTGCACAGGACGATGGCAAGACATTGACATTGAAGATATTCTCCGGCAAAGACGCCGTATATTCATTGTACGAAGACGACGGTCTGACATACGGATACGAGCGGGGCGAATACTGCCGCTACCCGATGGTATGGAACGACGAGGCCTCCACGCTCACCATCAAGGCCCGCGAAGGCTCGTTCAAGGGCATGGCGCCTGCCAAGACTGTCAATGTAGAGGTCATCTCTCCTGAGGGAATCAGCAGAAAGTCAGCAGTTTACACTGGAGAAGAACTCATCGTGACGCTCTAGATGACGGCAGTCACTAGTCAACGGACGCGCCTGAAGCACTTGACCGCTTCGGAAACCACGAATGTGGAGCCGCCTATATAGACGAGCGGATTTCCACCGTAAGCCGAAGCGGTTTTCAATGCCATCGCCACGGCATCACGCACAGAATCATTGACATAAAGTCGGGATATGCTGCGGCCAGTCTTTTCGCAAAACGCTGAATATCTGGCCAATATCTCGCTTGCCGGCTCTGCTCTCCGGGTGTCCGGGGTGGTGAAGATCCAGGTCGCGTTTTCCGGGAACAGAGGCATTATGGAATCGAAGTCCTTGTCCGCCATTACGCCATAGACCATTATCAATGAGGTATATGTGCCGTCGGCAAGGGTTCTTTCCAGCTGCGCGAAGTTATACTTGAGGGCTGCGGCATTGTGCCCTATGTCGCATATCACGTCAGGATTGGTGAAGAGGCGCTCCCATCTGCCGTGGAAGTCCATCCTACGTGCAGTATCGGCAATCGCCTTGGCTACCAATGAGTTGTCTTTCAGCGAGGCGGAAACTATCACATTTCTGAGCACATCCACGGCTGCAAGGACTGTCCTGAGATTCTTTTCCTGGTATTCGCCCCTCAAGTCCATTGACTTCAGAAGCTCATCTTTCATATACCACATTGACGGAACAGCCTTGTCAGCGAAGACCAGTTCCGGACTGTCTTCCCCGTTCACTTCAGCGAAATGGGAACGGAAGACCGGCTCCGTTTCCGGAAGAGTCTCCCCTATCACGACCGGGACTCCACGCTTGAAGATCCCCGCTTTCTCGAACGCGATTTTTTCCAGGGTGTCGCCGAGCAGGTCGCAGTGGTCCAGACCAATGCTGGTGACGATGGAGAGTTCCGGAGTTATTACATTGGTACTGTCGAGTCTTCCTCCGAGACCGACTTCTATGACCGCAAAATCCACCTTCTGATCCGCGAACCATTTGAAGGCCAGCCCTGTAGTTATTTCGAAGAATGACAATTCCAGTCTGTCGAACGTGTCGGACCACTTCGTCAGAAAATCATATACATATTCCTCCGGTATGAGTGAGGCTACTGAATCCGGACCTGCCATCCGCATTCTTTCCCTGAAATCGAGGATGTGCGGGGAGGTGTAGAGTCCTGTTTTGAATCCTGAAGCCGAAAGCACCGAGGCAAGCATGTTGGCGACTGAACCCTTTCCGTTGGTCCCGGCCACGTGAATGGTACGGAAAGACTCCTGCGGCTCTCCGAGTAGTGCACAGAAAGCCTCAATATGCTCAAGACCAGGCTTATAGGCATCGCCGAAAGTGGAAGTCTGGACTGACGGAAATCTTCTGAAGATGGACTCAACCAGTGAGTCGTAGTCGTCACGTATCATAATAAACCGAATAATTCATTGCCCCCGTTGACAAGTTGTCTGAATAACGGGGTGGCAAAATTACTCCTAACCTCCGACAATTCCAATTAGGTCTGCGGAAAAATTATTATATTTGTAAGATATACGATTTGGGACAAACACAATATAATATAATTATGAGAAACAAACTGATAAGACTTGCCGCATTGACGGCATTGACCTTAGCCACTCCGGCACTGGCACAGAGCACCGGCAGCATCAGGATAGGCGCGCACCGCGGATTCTGGAACTGCGACGAGGCTTCCCATACGGAGAATTCCATCGCTTCTCTCCGCACGGCTCAGGAATATGGGCTGTGGGGCAGTGAATTCGACGTTCATCTTACTGCTGACGATGTCGTCGTGGTGCATCACGATGCGCATATCCAGGGAAAGGACATCCAGAAGAACACCTACGGATTCCTGAAACAGTATAAGCTCGCGAACGGCGAGACGATGCCGACTCTCGACGAGTATCTGACGCAGGCTGAAGGATGCAGCACTACGGTACTGGTGCTCGAATTCAAGTCACAGTACAGCAAAGAGCGTGAGGACAAGCTCGTGGACATTGCTCTGAAGCAGCTGAAGGAGCACGGCCTCTACGACCCGTCCAGAGTCATGTTCATATCCTTCAGCATGAACATATGCAAGAAATTGGCAGCGGAAGCGCCTGAGTTCACGAACCAGTATCTGAACGGCGACATTGCCCCGTCCGTGCTCAAAAAGGACGGAATAAACGGCATTGACTATCATTATGCTGTGTTCTACAAGCACCCTGAATGGGTGAAGGAGGCGCACGACGAAGGCATGAGCGTCAATGTCTGGACCGTGGACAAGGAGAAGGACATGAAGGCGATGATCGGTCTCGGCGTGGACTGCATCACCACGAACGAACCGCTTCTTGCACGCAGGCTGCTCGGTTCTGAAGAACTCAGGCTCAGCAAGCCGTCTGCAGATGACCCGAAGGCTGATGCAAAGGCGGAAGTCGTGGCCGGAAAGGCACGCTTCACCGTACTCGGAAGCCGTCTCATCCGTATGGAATGGGCCGCTGACGGAAAATTCGAGGACAGGGCGACTCTCGGTATCGTGAACAGGAAGATGCCTGTACCGCAGTTTACGGTAAAACGCTCAGGCAAGAAGGTCACCATCAAGACTTCAGACCTGACATTGACCTACACTGGAGACAAAGAATTCGACGAGAACAATCTCCACGTCACTTTCCAGATGGCGGACCCGACTTCCAAGACAGGGACAAAGAAGGTTACCTGGCATCCTGGACTTGACGACAGCGGGAACCTGCTCGGAACCGCAAGAACGCTTGACGGCTGCGACGGCATCACCACAAAAGAGCCGTACGACAAGGGTGTGGCTTCACGCGACGGCTGGGCCATCATCGACGAATCCGACAGACAGGTTTTCGTTCCGGAGGACACTGACTGGAAAAACTGGGTGGCATGCAGGGACAGCGTTGAGAGGAAAGACCTCTACATTTTCGCATACGGACACGACTACAAGGCTGCAGTCGAGGATTTCGTGAAGATCGGCGGTCAGATTCCACTTCCTCCTAAATACTCATTCGGATACTGGTGGTGCAGATTCTGGCAGTACTCTGACTTCGAGTTTGTGGGACTCGGCAAGGAAATACGCTCATTGAGCATCCCTATAGATGTCATGGTTCTGGATATGGACTGGCACGAGACATGGACGCTCAGAGTACGCAATTCCCCGAAAGACGAGTATGGCCAGCGCATCGGATGGACCGGCTACACTTGGCAGAAGAAGCTGTTCCCGAACCCGGCAAACTGCTTGCAGGACCTCCACAACCTCGGACTGAAAACCACATTGAACCTGCATCCGGCTTCAGGCATACAGCCTTACGAAGAGCCTTATGACAGATTTGTAAAGGATTATCTCTCACGCACTTCCGTCTATGACGGACCTAAAGGTTATGTCAATGCTGATGGCAGCAAGGCTCCTGTTCCGTTCAGAATCGACGATGAGAACTGGGCCAATGCCTATTTCAACTCCGTAATACGTCCGTTCGAGAAACAGGGCGTGGATTTCTGGTGGCTCGACTGGCAGCAGTGGAAGGAAAGCAAATATATGCCGGGACTGAGCAACACTTTCTGGCTGAACTACACCTTCTTCAATGACATAGTGCGCCAGAGTGAAAGTGAGGGCATCTACGCGAGACGTCCGATGATCTATCACCGCTGGGGTGGCATCGGAAGCCACCGTTATCAGATAGGTTTCTCCGGAGACACCTATGCCAGCTGGAAGGTGCTCAGCTATCTGCCGTATTTCACAGCCACCGCATCCAACGTAGGCTATGGCTACTGGGGCCACGACATCGGAGGCCACATTCAGCGTAGAGGCGTGAAAGAGACTGACCCTGAACTATATACGAGATGGCTTCAGTCAGGTGTGTTCACTCCGATTTTCAAGACCCACTCCACCAAGGACCTGACCATGGAGAAGCGTTTCTGGGTATTCCCTGACCATTTCGACGCGATGCGCGACGCCATCAGGCTCAGATACGACCTCTCTCCGTACATCTACAATGCCGCACGCCAGACTTATGACACCGGCATTTCCATGTGCAGGCCGATGTATTACTACTATCCTGAGGATTCCAGGGCCTACGACTGGAAAGAGGAGTTCATGTTCGGCGACGACATCCTCGCCACCACCGTATGTTCTCCGGCTGACAAGGTTACAGGACTTGCAAAACGCGGAATGTGGTTCCCAGAGGGAAATGACTGGTATGACGTGGCCACAGGCACTCTGATCAAGGGCGGCCAGACTGACACGCTCACTTATACCATCAGCGAAAATCCTTACTACATCAAGGCTGGTGCAGTTATCCCTATGGCAGGTGAGAAGATAACCTCTCTTCAGGAAAAGGACAACAACATAAGGATATTCGTGGCTCCTGGCGACGGCGAGAGCCGCACTTCGCTCTATGAGGATGACGGTGAAACTCAGGCGTACAAAGATGAGTATGCGACTACCTTAATCAGCAAGAGTGCAGATGCTTCGCACGTAAAGGTCACAGTATCAGGCAGAAAAGGAACATACAACGGCATTGACCCGAACCGCAGGCTTCAGATAGTGTTCGCGAGGGTGTTTGCGCCGGAAAAGGTCTTTGTCAATGGCATCGAGATTCCTTATTCACGTTTCGCCGCGCACAATGCCGAGGTCAATGGCTCCGAGGCCGAGTGGGGTTATGTGGGAGCAGACCTTTCCGCTGTAGTATATCTGCCGGAATCAGCTGCAACTGAAGAAATCACGGTCGAGTGCAGGTTCAGCGACTATGCTGCTACCCACAGAGACCTTCTGAACGGAAAGAAGGCGCTGATGCACAGGATGATGGAGCTGACTCCTGAGGCCAAGCTCGTATTCATCAAGAACATCGACCCTTACATGATGCTTCCTGACTCGTTCCTTGCACTTGCGCAGTGCTCCAGCTTCATCAGCGAGGACCCGCAGAATGCAGGAAAATATCTGGAATCCATCGACTCCAAGGCTCTTATCGACGAGTTCAGCAAGATGGAGAAGCTTCCGTCCGAGTTCATCGCCAAGATCCAGGCTCAGGTCAATGTGAAGTGACACGCCGTAACACGGGACACCAGACGGCGGTGCACTGTATCAAGCTGTGATAGTCGATGCGCCAAAGTTTGGAACAACCTGTAATAATGAAAATCGCGTAATCTCTTGTAAGTCAAGAAATTACGCGATTTTTACAAATTCAGGTCCCATATAAAAAAGGGTAACCTGCATGTGGCGAAAATTCATAACTCCGTGTCATTCAGTAGATTAGCCGCTAACACAAAAGTCAGGTTGTTCCAAATCCGAGGTTCTGCGCAAGATGAAAAAATAGGGATTGGCACCGACCTGCTAAAACCCGGTGTAGGTCCAAGGAGTGATGGCACGGAGCTCGGACTTGACCGACTCGGAAACGTCGAGGCCATCTATGAAGGTCTCGATGGTATTCTCGTCGATGGCGCCGCCCGTGCGGGTCAGGGCCTTCAGAGTCTCGTACGGATTAGGGTAGCCTTCCCTTCTGAGAATCGTCTGTATGGCCTCGGCCACCACAGCCCAGTTACGGTGAAGGTCAGCCTGGATGGCATCCTCATTCAGAATCAGCTTGCCCAATCCTTTCTTGAGGGAAGCCAATGCTATAAGTCCGTGAGCGAGAGGCACTCCCACATTTCTTAGCACAGTAGAATCAGTAAGGTCGCGCTGCAGACGGGAAATAGGCAGTTTCATGGACAGGAATGTAAACACGGCGTCGGCCATGCCCAAGTTGCCCTCCGCATTCTCGAAATCGATAGGGTTCACCTTGTGCGGCATCGCCGAAGAGCCCACCTCATTCTTGTTAACCTTCTGTTTGAAATATTCCATCGATATGTAAGTCCAGATATCACGGGACATGTCGATAAGAATGGTATTGATACGCCTCAGGCAGTCGAAAATGGCAGCCAGATTGTCGTAATGCTCTATCTGCGTGGTCGGGAACGAACGCTTCAGACCGAGAGAATCCACAAACCTGTCACCGAAGGAAATCCAGTCGATGTCAGGGAATGCCACCTTGTGCGCATTCATATTGCCGGTAGCACCACCGAACTTGGCAGGATAGGTAAGAAGAGCGAACTGACGGAGCTGTTCCTGAAGACGGACCTGGAACACCTTGAATTCCTTGCCCAAACGTGTCGGAGAAGCAGGCTGGCCATGCGTCTTGGCAAGCATAGGGACATCTTTCCACTGCTCTGCCATACCCGAAACCATATTCAGGACCTCATTCAGGGCCGGCATATATACATCATCGAGAGCCTCTTTGAGCATAAGCGGCTGGGAAGTGTTGTTTATATCCTGGGAAGTCAGACCGAAATGCACGAATTCCGACCATTTGTCGAGGCCGAGCTCGTGGAAATGCCTTTTGATGAAATACTCCACCGCCTTGACATCATGATTGGTAGTCTTCTCGATTTCCTTCACCTCCATCGCCTGCTCCGGAGTAAGATCCTGATAGATGCTGCGCATTGCCTGATATTTGCTTTTGTCAATGTCCTTGAGCTGAGGCAGAGGCAGTTCGCAGAGTGCGATGAAATACTCGATTTCCACGCGCACGCGGTATCTGATCAATGCAAATTCACTGAAATATGCTCCGAGAGATTCTGTCTTGGATGCGTAACGGCCGTCAATCGGTGACACGGCAAGTAATGAATGAGTGTCCATTATATTGTTTGTTTCTGATTTATCTTATTCAAGCGTACGGTACAGTTCCACCGTGCGGACAGCCTCCGCCACGTCGTGTACCCTGAGAATATCAGCCCCCTGGCACAAGGACTTGTAATGCAGTACCTGAGTTTCCGGCAACGACTCTTCCGGAGTAATGCCGAACTTTCTGAAAATCATACTCTTGCGCGACACGCCCACAAGCACCCTCTTGCCGAACTCAGAAAACCTGTCCAGCTCGCGCATCAGCTGATAATTCTGCTCCAATGTCTTTGCAAAGCCGAATCCCGGGTCGAGAATCCAGTCCTTCAGGCCCACAGCCTCAGCCTTGACTGAAAATGCACGGAAATATGACAGCACATCCTCCGTAACATCCTGATACTCAGTAAGTGACTGCATTGTCACAGGATTACCTCTCATATGCATTGCCACGAAAGGCAGCGACAGGGCAGCGACCTCAGTAAGCATCGGCCCGGGCTCGCCTGGAGCCGTCTTCTCATACATCCCCTCACCCGCAGTCACATCATTGACAATAAACTCCCCTATCGTGTCATAGGCTCTGCGCACCACCGACGGCCAATACGTGTCAATCGAAATCAGCGCAGCAGGAAATTCCTTTTTTATCGATGTCAATGCAGGTCCGAGCCGACGCCATTCCTCTTCCTCGCCCACAGGAGACGAGCCTGGCCGCGTGGAACAGGCGCCTATATCCAGTATGGAAGCGCCGTCCTCCAGCATCTTACCCGCTCTGGAGAGAATCCTGGAGATGTCATCGGTCCCTGAAGAGTCCAGACAACGGCTTTCTGCATAATATGAGTTTTCCGTGATGTTTATGATTCCCATCACGTCGATAACCCTGTTCTTGTCCATAGAGTCTTTCTACAGCATCAGTGAATGTCTTACTGCAGCGGCAGCCTCTTCACCCTTGAGATGAGCAAGGATGGCCAGTCCGAATTCCACGGCGCAACCAGCTCCCCTGCCGGTAATGAGATTGCCGTCACGGACAGCCGGTTTCTTCTCATAGATACCTCCACGGGCAACAGGAGCATCCTCGAATCCGTCAAAACAAGTAAAATGCTTGCCCTGAAGGCTTGGAAGCTGTGAAACCACGAGGCCTGGCGCAGCACAGATCGCTGCTACGGCACCGCCTTCAGCATAGTGCAGACGCATGAAGTTTATGATCTCACCATTTTCCGCCAGGTTCCTGGTTCCGGGCATACCGCCAGGGAAAATCATCACGTCAGACTCATCAGTTCCGTCGAGCTGGACCTCAGCCTTGAACTCTCCGTAGGTCATGTCCGCAACCACTGTCGTCTTGTGTGAACCGGTTACGAACTTGTCGTAGAGTACAGAAACAGTCTTCACGTCCACGCCTCCACGTCTGAGGACATCGAGAGTCGCAAGCGCTTCGATTTCCTCGAAACCATTTGCAAGAAAAATATATACTCCTTTCATTTCTATAAATATTGTTTACAAAGTCACACCTTATATGATAAGCATCATCGCCAATGTGTAAAGCATGTACGCCTCAAATGCCAGTTTGCCCTTGGAATCCGAGTCGAGCATAACTTCCGTAGCATCATGTCTCACAAGCTTCGCGAGCTTGCGCGGACTCGGCAGATTACGGGCAGCCCACTTGCAGAGAATGTTGCCGTCATTGAAATATACTGCTCCTCCGTTTGAGCGGTTGAGCGATATAAGCGTCTTGTAATCAGAATAATACACAGCAGTCATCAGCTGCATTGACTCCTCCGCACCGAGCTTTTCTGAAGCGATGAGATGCGAGAAACCATCAGGGGAATCAGCCACCAGAAGCAGCGGGACAAATCCCTTTTCAGCGGCATCGCCGAGAAGCCTTGCCGTATTTCCCCATCGTTTCGCAGACATTTTGGCCGGTTCCGGAACAGATACCGCCATCACGAGACCGTTCACAGCCAGGGTGTCACGATATTCACCGGAATTGTCCCTGAACGAAAGACGCGGGAAATCAGTCTCATTGATATAATCCTCTTTCTTTACGGTATGGGCCTCGACGAAGGTCCAGGTGGAATCAGGAATGAAGTCCAAAGTAAACAGACCGCGTTTTCCGTTTTTCTCATAGACGAATGTGGAGACATATTCATCTTCTCCCCCTGCCGGATCTTCGCTTGCTTCAAGACGCGAACTGAGATTGAACGGCGTAAGTTCGAGCATCGGTATGAACATCAGCGAATAGACTGCAAAAGCGGCTGATGCGGCTGCCGTCAATGCGAATGTCACATATTTGCTTTTCTTCGGTTCGCCGAAATCCTTGTACGGGAAGAATGCGGCAAAGGTCAGAAGACACAGTACAATATTCTTGGCAAATGACTGGAAATGAGTAAGATGCACTGCCTCACCAAAACAGCCGCAGTCCATAGACGGGTTCAATATCCAGAGCAGCAGCGTAAGCAGAGTGAAGCCGCCGAGCAGACCGGTCACGCACCAGGCCGTCACCTTTCTGAAAACTCCTGTCACCAGACAGATTCCCAGGCCTGTCTCGGCAACCGCGAAGAACTCGGCGAAGACCATGGCTGCACCACTGAGGAAACCGAGATGAAGGAAGTTCAGATACTCCCTGACTATAAGCATCGTACCGACAGGATCCATCAGTTTCAATGTTCCCGTCACGAAGAATACCAGTCCTACCAGGACGGCGCAGAAGCGCCTTGCCTTACTGCCTATATAACTCATTCCCAAATAATTGAATTATCGTTTCCCATCCACTGTCGCCATAATGGCCGCAGCGATCTCATCCGGCGGAAGCATCGAGCCGTCACAGGAGCGGCAGTCGATCCTGATGAAGTCCGGATCCATTTCACATTGGCTCACATACACTTCGCGCACGCGCTTCTGGAACTCGATGTCAGCCTCGTGGATATCGGTCTTTCCCTCGAGATACTCCCTGTCGTCACCTTTTCTGCCTGCCTCAAGTTTCTTCTCCACGAATCCGATAGGCACATCCAGGAAGATGTTCAGATCCGGCTTCGGCAGACCGAACTGTCCGTATTCCGTGTCGAAAATCCATTTGCGGAGCGCTTCACGCTCCTGCGGGTCATCGATTTTTGCGCATTGGTACGCAATATTGGAATATACATAACGGTCCAGCAGAACGATACCGCCCTCATCCAGCGTCCTGCGCATCTGAGGCGCCGCACCGTGCCTGTCTTCCGCATACAGAAGAGCCACCAGCTGCGGATGCACACTGTCAATGCTACCGAAACCACCCCTCAGAAACTTTCCGATGAGTTCGCCATAAACCGGAGCGTCATAACGCGGAAAGTGGATGTATTCCAGATTGTCAGTCCTGCTTTCCAGATAAGACCTGAGTCTTTTCACCTGAGTCGATTTTCCGGAGCCGTCCAGCCCTTCTATTACTACTAACATATATTGCTATTTTATTATTTCCCTGTCTATCCTCCTCGGGATGCTTGTCAATATCTCGTAAGGTATAGTACCCAATATATCAGCGAGTTCCGTCACGGAAGGGTCGTCTCCGAACACCGTCACCGTATCACCGACTTTCGCATCCACGCCGGTAATGTCCAGCATGCACATGTCCATACAGATATTGCCGATGGTCGGAACCCTGTGCCCGTTCAATGAAAACGAAGCATGACCGCAGCCGAGGTGTCTGTCAATGCCGTCCGCATATCCTACCGGTATGGTGGCTATGACCGTGCCTGTCGGCGCTATATGTCCATGCCTGCCATATCCTATGGTTCCGTCTTCCAGAGACAAATGCTTAATCTGCAATATCTTGCATTTCAGCGAAGCCACCGGTGAGAGTTTCACTCCAGGCAATGCGCTGATGCCGTATATCCCGATTCCGAGTCTGACCATATCGTGCTGATAAGCAGCGAAACGCTCTATTCCGGCCGAGTTGAGTATATGAAGCATTGGCTTATAGCCGATTTCCTGCGTAATTCTGTCGGCATTGGCCTCGAACATCTTTATCTGGCCGAGAGTGAAGTCGTCCGACTCCGGGTCTTCTGCCGCAGCAAGATGCGAGAACACCGATTTCACCTTGACGACATCCGTGGTCTTCAGAAAATCCGTAAGTTCCTGCAGTTCCTCAGTCATGAAACCGAGACGGTGCATTCCTGTATCGAGCTTGATATGCACAGGGAAGTTCTTCACTCCCCTACGGGACAGCACATCACAAAGCGTCCTCAACGCATACATATTAGGTATGCTCGGCTCCAACCTGCTGTCAATCATCTCGTTGAAAAAATCCGTACCGGCTGTCAGCACAAGTATCGGAAGACTGATTCCGGCTTTTCTAAGCTCGATTCCCTCTATCGGATAGGCCACTGCAAGGTAGTCGGCGCCCTCTTTCTGGAGCATTGACGCAAATTCTACTGCACCATGCCCGTAAGCATTGGCCTTTACAAGCACAAGAAGCTTGGTGGAAGGTTCCAACAAGCCTCTGAAATATCTGTAGTTGTCGCGGCAGGCGCTGAGTTTCAGCTCAAGTCGTGAAAAATCATTTTCTTTCAGCATTCTGTCAGTCCGGCAAACGGCCGGTTTATTCTATCATCAGAATTACAAAAATACCAAAGTTTCGCCATTATCAAAAAATTATTTACTCCGGCAATGCCGCTTTCAGCACAGGGTCAATGCGCAAGTATATGCGATAGAACGCATTGTCCCCAAGCTTGGAGTAACGGCCCACAAGAGCACGGAGCTGCGGAATAAGATAAGGGCAGGTCTCCTCCCATTCGCCCGGAGCCGGAACAATGCCGTCTGTCTTGGCTGCATAGGCCCTGAACTTCGCCGGAATATCCAGACCGTCCAGATATGCCTCCAATGAAGCATAATTGTCAATGGCGGACAACTGCTTGCCGTATTTGTCGAAGATGGACGAAGCGAAACGCATCTGGGTAGCCTTCTTGTTGCACTTGATGAAGAAACGGGTAGCCGACGTAGTGTCCACCGGCACGAAAACGTCAGGGACAATGCCGCCTCCGCCATATACGGTGCGGCCGCCTACCGTGTGATAGACTTCGTTCTTGTCCACCTTGATACTGTCCTTGTCGAACATCTCGCCATCGGCATATCGTTTATAGATATCGTACTGATAATCATCTGAATACGGTTTCTGGATACATCTTCCTGACGGGGTATAGAAACGGGCTACCGTGAGTCTGACCGCAGAGCCGTCAGTGAAATATATCGGCTCCTGGACGAGTCCCTTGCCGTAAGAGCGGCGGCCCACGATGGTGCCCCTGTCATTGTCCTGAATGGCTCCGGCGAAGATCTCGCTGGAGGAAGCGGAGGATTCATTGATGAGAACAGAAAGGGATACATCCTTCAAGATGCCTTTTCCGTCCGCCTGAAAGTTCTTCTTTGCGCGGTGAAGTCCCTGAAGGTAAACTATTTCCGCATCTTTTTCCAGGAACTGGTCCGCAAGCAGAAGCGCCTGGTCGAAATAGCCGCCCGAATTGTCCCTGATGTCGAAAATCAGATGTTTCATCCCCTTGTCAAGCAGAGACTTGGCAGAAGCATTGAATTCTTCGTAAGTGGTGCGCGTGAACTTGGAAAGTCGGATATATCCGGTGGTGTCGTTTATCATGAACGACGCATCTACACAGTGTACGGGGATTTTTCCTCTCTTAATATTGAAAGGAATGGTCTCGCTTCCACGCTTTACCAGGATCTGGACCTGTGTACCTGCCTGGCCTTTCATCCTGCAGACCATGCTGTCCTGAGGATACTTCACGCCGGCGATATTGCGGTCATCCACTTTCAGGATACGGTCGCCCGGCTGGAGTCCCACTTTTTCTGAAGGGCCTCCCGGGATGACTTCCAGGACTACGGCCGTGTCATTCGGGACATTAAACTGGATGCCGATGCCGTCGAAATTCCCGGCAAGCTCAGTCTCGGATTTCTCCAGATCGACAGGCGGAAGGTAGATGGAATGCGGGTCGAGGGATGCAAGTGCCGCTGTCACAGCCGCGTCCGTGACTTTCTTCACGTCCACAGTATCTACATAGTTCTTGTCCACCTGCTGCAGGATCAGATTCAGTTTCTGCCAGGCAGCATAGTTGGCATTCAGCTTGTTATGCTTGTTGACGATATTGAACGTCAGCACTGTAGCAAGCACACCGAGCACAATTCCGAGCACCGCGCTGAGCGAGCTCATCTTATCTTTTCCAGTCATCTTATCCATGATTAACCGCTAACCGACATCCACTTGTTCCACTTCTATGCCCGCCTTCTTCAGCAGGTCAGGACCATCCTGCAGCCTGTATGCATCTTTATAGACCACACGCTTGATGCCGGCCTGAATGATGAGCTTGGAGCATTCGAGGCAAGGGGAAGCCGTAACATAGAGGGTGGAATCCTCGCTGCTGTTTCCGGACTTCGCCACTTTGGTTATGGCATTGGCCTCAGCGTGAAGGACATACGGCTTGGTGACGCCGTTTTCATCCTCGCACACGTTCTCGAATCCCGACGGAGTACCGTTGTATCCGTCCGAAATGATCATATTGTTCTTCACGATGAGCGCACCGACTTTGCGGCGTTTGCAATATGAGTTTTCCGCCCATATTTCAGCCATTTTCAGATAGCTGCGGTCAAATTTCTGCATAAGGCTACATGATTGTCAGAAACTGTTTGTTGAACAGATTCTTAGTTTCTCTGATAGAGATAGCGTTTGATGCTTCTCTTAGGTGTTCTATAGAAATCTTCCGGCATGAACTCCATCTTGGAAATCTTGGCATAGTTAGGGATCTGCTTGTTGATTTCCGAAAGAGTCTCAAGAAGTTTCGCTTCGAGCTGCGATTTGGACAGGCCGTCGAGCTCTGCCTGATGGTAGTCAGGGTAGATGAGCGATACCAATGTGCCGTGGTCTTCGATCACGAGTGAATCCACCACGTAGGTAACATTGTTCACAACTCCCTCTATTTCTTCAGGATAGATATTCTGGCCGGACGGGCCGAGTATCATACACTTGCTCCTGCCTTTCAGGAAGAGGTAGCCGTCGCTGTCCATCACGCCCATATCTCCGGTGTGGAACCAGCCGTCCTCTCCGAGCACGTTCTTGGTGGCCTCCTCGTTCTTGTAATAGCCGAGGAACACATTGGCGCCTTTCACCAGGACTTCGCCCGGAATGTTCTGAGGATCAGGCGAGTCAATGCGGATTTCCATATTGAGCACCTGTTTTCCGCAAGAATAGAGTTTGGCATCTTTCCAGTCAGCATAGCCGATGATAGGAGCACATTCGGTCATTCCGTAACCTACCGTGAACGGGAAGCCTATCTTGTGGAAGAACCTCTCCACTTCAGGGTTGAAGGCTGCGCCGCCGATGATGACCTCATAGAAACGTCCGCCGAAGGCATTGACAAGTTCCTGCAGGATCTTCTTCTGTATCACCTTGTCGATGATAGGGAGGTTCATTATCATCTTGTTCCTGTCGAGAATAGGCTTGAGCTTGGACTTATAGACCTTCTCGATGATGAGCGGCACAGCGATAATGATGTGCGGCTTGATGTCGGCAAATGCCTGCATGATGATCTTCGGACTCGGAACTCGAGTAAGGAAGTGCACGTGTGCGCCGATCGTCATTTCGAACAGGAACTCGAACATCATGCCGTACATGTGGGCTGAAGGAAGCATTGACACTACCTCAGTATTGTTGTCGAGCTGCGGCATCGCCTGGACATGGGCGAATTCGATATTCGACCAGAGAGCGCGGTACGGAACCATGACGCCTTTGGAGAAGCCTGAAGTTCCTGAAGTATAATTGATCACTGCCAGTTCATCGGCCTTGTCTTCGTAGTAGTCAAGGTTTTCCGGTCCGAAATTGTTCGGATACTTGTGGCCGAAGCTCTCGTTCAGATGCTGACGCACCTGGGACATCTCTTCCGTCTTGGAATAGAGGAAATTGAAATTGTTTATCTGCACGACCACATAAAGTCCCGGCATTTCCGCCTCTGAAAGGTTCTCCCAGATGACATCATCCACGAAGAGCACCTTCGCCTCAGAATGGTTCACGAGATAGTGGATGTTGCCCGGCTTGAATTCGTGAAGAATAGGCACAGGAACAGCACCGTAAGTCAATGCCGCCAAAAAACTTACGCCCCAGTTCGCCTGATTGCGTGAGCAGATTGCCACCTTGTCACCTTTTTCCAGACCGCACTGCTCGAAGGCGATATGCAGTTTGGCGATTCTTCTCGCTACATCCCTATAGGCCAGGTCCTGGCCCTTGTAGTTGGACAATGCGGGACGATCCCAGTTCTCTCTGAAACTTTTCTCGAGAAGCTTGTTAACTGATTGAAATTCCATAGTTTTCTATTGAAGTTTAAATGACCGCTCTTTCCCGTCATAACAACGTGCGGTCACCTGTCTCTTGTCATTGACTGAAACCTCCGTATCGGGGCTGAGCATCTTGTTCCCTTCCGGAGACAGAACAGGATTTCCGCCATAGAAACCGTAGATGAGCGTCCTGACAGATGTCCTGACAATCCAGTATTTACGGTTCCCCGCCACAAGAAGTTCCGGCAATGATTTGATTGTTTCGTCTGATTTTATGTCTTTCCACGAAGAAGGTTTCTTGGCGTGGAGGTCATACATAGCTATAGTATTGTCCTTGTGCAGCACCAGGACATTGTATCCGTGTGCGCCTGTAAAGTCAAAGACGGCTGGTCCGAGCAGGATTTCCTTGCCCAGATCCTCAGGGAACGGCTTCACGAACCGTCCGAGCCTGTCGATGAGGTAAAGGCTGCTGCCTGAGGCGAAGAGGAACTGAAGTTTCCCGTTGCCGAAGTAATCGATGGTTTCCACGGCCCCGCATATCGGAGTCTTGAACGGAACGCCCCATATGCCCTTTCCGTTCTCTTCCTTCAGGGTCAGATACATATTCTTCTGCTGGGAGAAGAGATTGGTCTTTCCAGTACCGCAGTTCTTCACCTTGAACGGACCGGCCGGCACTGTCACCACAGTATCTTTCTTCATTACAGGGACTTCATCCTTCGCCCCGGTGTATTCCATACGGGCGACACTGAATTCCATCCTCGCATCTTCTCCAGGATATATGGCCAATGTCATAGGACATGAGGTCACCTTGTCGAGAATCCTGCAGGCCGAAGCGGAGATGTTCTTGGAGAAAAGCGACGCGAACTCGTCCGGAGAGGCAGATGCGGAATAATATGCCTGGAATGCCGTTCCCTCACGGCTGATTATCCTGCCGGCTCCCGCTTCAGAGAGGAATGAGGCCAATGTCTTGTATTTTTCAGGAGCAAACGCCTCGAGAGAACGTTCCTCGCCTGCGATTATCCATCCGTTCCTGTAGATATATACCGAATCCGGGACACTGAACATATCGCCGAATACACTGGAAGCAAAGCCTCTGAACGGATAGGCAATCGGCTTGCCGTCGTAAGAGCGGAGGCTGGTGATTCCGCTTCCCCTGAAAATCACGGAGAGGTCCTGCTTGCCGGGACGGACAAGTATCACCTTCCCGAAGCCTGAACCGGACGGCACTTCAGCTACAGCCACTTCCCTGACAGCCAATGCCTTATACCACGCATCGGGAGATATTCCGGACTCCTTTTTCAAGGCCGTCCATCTGACCCTGCGGCTGTCGAGTTTCCCCACTGCATCGACATATTTCTCCATTCTGTCTGAATATGCCTGAGCATCAGCCACCTGGACCGAGTACACTGAACGGACTCCGGCCGGTACTGTTTCCTGGAAAAGAGACTCGCCCGGAAGCAGATTCCTGTAGATATTGCTGAAATAGGCCGGGCTGTCCACCGAGAACGAGCGACCTGTCATGGTCAAAGTCTTTTCATCTGCCGATGTGAGGGTAATGCCTGTCCATTCCGCGTATGTTTTCAGAAAACGGCTGCCGCTTCTGCGCTGGCGGGACAGGAATGAGCCGGCCAGCTTGTCCACATAGTTTCCGCTCACGAACAGCGCCTTGTTTCCGGAAGTGCCATAGACAGCGGCGGAAAGGCTTTCGTCATCCAAGAGCGAAACACCATATTCTATATGTCTTGAACAGGATTTGAGCAGTGTTTCAGACGGAGAGAATGCTATGAGGCAATGCTTTTTCAACGGCGATTCACGGTTTTCCGTCAGGTCTATCACCAGATGTGACACCGATGAAGAGTCGGCCAGAGCAAACAGTTTCTGTACTGGAGAATCCTGAGAAATCCTGCCGGCATCCACCACGAGCAGAGGTGCAAGGTCCCCGCTATAGTGCATTGACACTACTGTTTCCGCATTCTTCAGTCCCGAAGGAGCCTCTGTGTCAATGAATTTGCTCAATTTCGAGAGCCACCCTCCGAAATTGGACTTGCCGGTTCCGGAGAACAGCGTGCCCACGAGATAGGTGCTGTCTTCCAACACTTCCAATGAACTTTTCAGTTTGTCCCCATAGAACACGAGCGCCGCATCAGACGGCACCGCACTCATTAGCGGACGTGCGGAACGTGCCTTCTGCAGCAGTTCCTCCTTATCCATTGATGATGTTTCCGTCTTGTCCGAGTACAGCACGACCACTGCTCCTATGACAAACGCCACAAGAGCGGCAAGCACCGCTGTACATATATATATAGCTTTCTTGTTCATTATGCAAAGAGTGCAAATTCTGCATTCCACAAATATAATCATAATTTTTTCAATTATGTTATTCTGTCCATCTTCTGTCCCTTTTGGAAAAAACAATGCGAATTCCTGAAACCTCAACTCCAATTTCACAATTAAAAAAAATATATATCTTTGTAATTCGTATAATTATAAAAGAAAACTGATGAATTACTACAAAGCATTGTCAGTTTGTGCATTAGCTGCTTTTGCAGCATCCTGCGGCACTTCCGGAGTGGAGGTTGCAGACGGACAGACAGAAGTGATTCTATCTATCGACACAGACGGCACACATCACACGAAATCGGTAGCAGAGGAGACTCTGCCGGCCATTGATGATTTCACTGTGGAGATCTTCAAGAAAGTGAACAACACAAGACTCTACAGAGACACTTACGCTAACTCGACTTCAAAGAAAATCAGACTTAACGCAGGCGACTACTCACTTTCCGCTTTCCACGGCGACTCGCTGAAAGCCGGATTCAATGCGGCATTCTATCAGGCAAAAGTTCCTTTCACCATCGACAAGGGACAGAGAAGAGTGAACATTTCCGGGACTGCCAAACTTGCCAACGTAAAGTTCGCGGTAAACTACGGCGAGTCCCTGAAGACCTATTATTCAAGGTATTGCGCGTCAGTTTCGACGGACAAGGCCAATGTGACAGACACTCTCGGATTCACCGGGAACGAGACCAGGGCCGGCTTCATTCCTGCCGGGACATTGACCCTCAAACTCTTTGCAGCTGAGGCGAATGCGAAGATGAAGTACTTCCATACCGAGATTCAGGCTGAGCCGAATGACTTCATCTCCGTAAACCTGGACACCAAGCCTTTCATCGGCAAAATTTCAGTGAACATCATCATTGACAAGAGCACTGAAGTCATTGAAAAGAACATTGACATGGATCCGACGGACTTCGCGACAGAGGCTCCGGTCATCAAGCTCGGCGACAGGCTGAAGGCTGGACAGGTGACTTTCTTCGAGGGCGACGACCTGAGCGGCACTCTCGTGGACATCAATACGCCTGCGGGTTTTGCCCACGCGTGGCTCGACATCACCTCCGAGTACCTGAAAGCCAAGGGATTCGCTGAACGTCTGGACCTTACAGCACTCGATGCGGCTACCAGGGCGAAGTTCTCGGCGCTCGGCATCCAGATACTCAAGATGACGCCTGAGACGAGATTCTCCTACATTGACTTCAGCGGAATGACTGACAAGGTCCAGTATGAGGCCGTGCCTTTCGAGGGCAAGTTCAAGCTCACCGTGGAGGACAAAAACGGGGCGCAGGCCGTTTCCGACGAGTTCTCCTTCCTCATGAACAAGAATTCGGCAACACTGAACATCTCCGGGGCCAATGCCTTCGCGAGAAGTTTCAGAGGCGTATCTCTCGATGTCCAGACCGGCAAGCCTGAGAAATACACGCTCCAGTACAGGCTGGACGGAGGAAGCTGGACCAATGCAGAGGGCACCGTTTCCGGAAACACCATTTCCTACGGGAAGATTTCCGGCCTTGCTCCGGACTCAGAATACGAGGTAAGGGCGATTTACAACAAGAATCCGTACAACAGCACAGATATCGTCAAGGTCAGAACCGAGGCGGACGCTCAGGTGGGCAACAACGGTTTCGAGGACTGGACTACAGAGACGATAAAGATCTCAGTGGCGTTGGCCAGCGACAGGACTCTCGACTGGTATCTGCCTTACGCAGATGCGGGCAGCAGCTGGTGGGCCGTAACAAGCAAGAAGAGTATGCCTACGAGCATTATGGCCACCACAAAGACTAGCGTAAAGTCCTTCCCGACAGTGGCTTACTCGCCAGACTGCACAAGCGGCACAAAATCCGCGCACATATATACTGTCAATGTCGGCAGATTCAACACTGACGCTGTCGCTTCCGGCACGTCATACCCGGGCGAGCTGTTCATCGGCAAGGCTGACAATTCCGGAAACCACTCGTCTGACGGACACGCTTTCACGAGCAGGCCTGACAAATTCACTTTCAAATACAAGTTCTCCCCGAAAGGCAGCGAGAAATTCTATGTCAAGGTGGAGTTCAAGGATGCAGAGGGCAATGTAATAGCCGTGAAGGAAGACACCGAAGGCCCGGCAGCCGCAGAATGGACAGAATACAGCACTACACTGGACTGGAATGACATCACCAGGAAGGCAGCGAGCATCTACATAAGCTTCAAGTCGTCTTCTTCTGGCAGTCCTGGCGTCAACGCCAACAGCACACTCGAGGTGGCAGGCAATTCTTCACAGGCCGGACACTTCGGAAGTTCACTGTATGTGGATGATATTGAACTGATTTATGAATAACCCAACCCAGATAAAAAGAAAAATACATATGAAACGTACAATCTTCTCCATAATGGCAGTCGCCGCAGTCCTGACAGGATGCAAGGAGACAAATGTGGACAGCAATTCCGAGAAAGGCTTCTTCGTCCTCAAATCAGTAGTTGCCGACGGACAGATGAATGACATCGACATATCTACCGCAACTACCAAAGCGACTCCCGCTGAGCTGGCAGATGTAAATTCCTTCGTAGTCAAGATCGAGAGCAACCTCGAAGGAGGCGGCACTCAGACTTACTCCTACAGCGACATTCTGGACAAGGCCATCGAACTTCCTACAGGTTCGTACCAGATCACGGCAGGCTCGCCGGAAGGAAAGACAGCAGCCTGGGACCAGCCTCTCTTCGAGGGTGTCCAGAACTTTTCAGTAGTAGCAGGAGCCACGTCTCCTGTCAATGTAAAGTGCTCATTGAAGAACGCGATGGTTTCGGTAAAATGCACCGACACGTTCATCACCGAGCTCAGCACCTTCAACATCAAGGTTTCAGCCAATGACAATGACTTCCTGACCTGGAGCAAGAATGAAAGCGGAAACAACCTGGACAGGCAGGGATACTTCACTGCTACCGAACTCTATGTACAGATAGACGGCGAGAGGTCACTCGACGGCTCTACAGCGGCATTGACCCAGACCATCAAGAATGTGCATCCTAAGGACCACATCATCCTGAACCTCGATGCGCGTGTAACAGGTGAAGTTCAGCAGATTACGCTCACCGTGGACGGCAGCGTCAACGTCAGGAACGAAAATGTCACCGTGGGAGGATTCGAGGAAATTCCTATTCCGGATCCTGAAAAGCCGAAACCGGAGAACCCTGATCCTGAGAAACCGGAACCGGACGAAAATGCGCCTCAGCTCGTATGGGCAAGCAATCCTGATTTCGCTGCCCAGCCGCTCGCCGAGACCATGGACGTCACCATCAATATCAAGGCTCCTGGAAAAATCAGCAGCTTCATTGTCAATGTAAATTCTCCTGCACTGAACTCGCTTCTGCCTGACATGGTCAGCCCGCAGAATGTGCTTTCTGACGGCAGCGTGGACCTCGACCTCATCGACGACGCTACTGCGATCGAAAACCTCAGCGCACTCCTCCCTACCGGCAACCAGCTGAAGGGAAAGGACAATGTGGAGTTCAAGCTTTCAGGACTTCTGCCAATGCTCTACAGCATCACAAGCGCAAGTCCTGACACTTATGACAATACGAATCACGTCTTCACCCTCAAACTTAAAGATGAGGCCGGGAGGACTCTTTCAAAAGCGGCCACGTTCTACTACAAGAAGTAGGAAAAACTTGATTGTCAGACTTTTGAAAAGAAAATTATCATGATTGTAAAATATAAGAAATACATTCTTTCAGCGGTTGCGGCCAGTGCTTTGCTGGGTTGCAGCAGGGAGGCTGTGGATTCCGGGAAGCACGGATACCTCACGGCCGGGATTGAGCAGGACATGTCCGTCAATGTCATAAAGACCAAAGGTGACGTAAGCGCGGATGACCCGTTCACGCTGAATATCTATAAGGGAAGTGAACTGCTGAACACCATCAGCGACCACAGGACGCTGCTCACCGAGCCTCTCCAGCTGAACTGCGCGAAGTACAGGGTAACTGCACAGAACCGCGAAACCGTGGAAGCCGTATTCGATTCACCACGCTACTATGGCGAGGCCGATGTGACGGTGCTTCCGGACCAGGTGGTCAATGCAGATGTTACCTGCACGCTTTCCGATGTGCTGGTAGAGCCTACTTTCGCAGAGGCTGATTTCGATGCCAATTTCAAGAACTGGTCCCTGACCGTAAGCAACGGCACAGGGTCTCTGGTCTGGAACAAGGCTGAGGGCACTCTCGGAAAGACAGGTTATTTCAAGCCTTCAGGGACATTGACCTGGACACTTTCATTGACAAACAATGCAAACAGAACCTTCACAAGGTCAGAGACTTATGCCGACGTGAAAGGAAAGCAGAAATATGCATTGAACTTCAAGGTGGCGACGGTGGACCCGAATACCGGAGCGGCCGGACTGAGAATCGTTCTCGATGACGAGATGACGGAGCGCAGTTTCGACCTCCTGCTGGATTTCACGAGTTCTGAGGCTGAGGCCAAGAGCGTGAATGCATGGGCTTTGTTCGCCGACGTGAAAGGTTCGCTGAAATCGACTTCCGTACCTGCCGGGCTGAAGCTTCAGTACAAGATGGTGGGGACTGAGGAGTGGACTGATTTCACAGGCGAGATAAAGACTGACGCAGAGAACAAGTCGTTTACGGCAAGGCTCACTGGTCTTACACCGGGCAAGAACTATGTCGTCCGCGCCAAGACAGACAAGGAAGCGGGCAAGAAGCAGATAGCATTCACCACAGAGGCCGCTGCTGTCCTGAGTAATATGAGTTTCGACTCATGGTATATGAACGGCAAGGCTCCTATGCCGGACATTCAGGGTGAACCGCTTATCTGGGATACGGCGAACCCTGGTTCCGCTTCATTGGGAACCGTTCCTACCAATCCTGAAAGCAGCCACGTGGCTGTGCCGGGAGAGGGTAAGAAGGCAGCCAAACTGGAGAGTCTCGCGGCCACTATGGACATTTTCGCCGCCGGCAACATCTTCACGGGCAAGTTCGGCAAGGCGATTGCCAGCCTATCCAATCCTGGAGCAACTCTGGACTGGGGAACGCCGTTCTATTCACGTCCTCTGGCACTGAAGGGTTACATGGATTACAGACCGGTTGCCATCACGCATGCCAAGTCTCCTTACACTGAACTCAAAGGCCGTCCTGACACCTGCCAGATTCAGATTTTCCTGACTGACAGAACCACGATGTACCATATTGACACTCAGAAGAAGCAGTTTGTGGACATCAACGGAAGTGATGTCATCGCTTACGGAAAGCTTGAGAGCGGAACGGTGACCAGCACCAAGGAGGGTCTTGTCAATGGTTATGAGCCATTTGAAATCAAGCTCGAGTACAGAGACCTGACCAGAAAGCCAAATATGATAGTCATCGTGGCTGCAGCCAGCAAGTACGGCGATTTCTTCACCGGAGGCAAGGGCACGGTGCTGTATCTGGACGAGTTCTCATTTGTTTACGACCCGGCTGAACTATAACATGAAACGACTGCATCACATAGCATTGGTTCTTCTTGCTGCGGGAGCTGTTTCCTGTAGCATCAAGAATGACATGCAGCTGCCGAAGATTCCTGCGGAGATCACCTCGTTTGAGATCGAGGGGCAGGTTTCCTCCAGAATAGACGCATCCAATCTGTCTGTCAATGTGGTTCTGGGCGAAGAGGTCAGGGCGGACAAGCTGATTATCAAGACCGTAAAGATTTCTGACGGGGCCAAGTGCCCGGATGCCGGATTCACTGATGGCGGGATTATAGACTTGTCGTCTCCGTATAAGGTGACGCTGTCGAATTTCCGTAAATATGAATGGACCATCACGTCGGAGCAGCCTGTGGAAAGGTACGTTAAATGCGAGAACCAGGTAGGTGAATCTACCATATTCCCTGAGACACGCAAGGTCAGTATCAAGGTGAAGAAGGCTGCAGGCAGTGCCGTGGACAGCAGGTCGAAACTGGTCATTACTGACATGAAGCTCGGTCTGAAAGGCTCGAGAATCGTCTCCACCACGGATTTCAACGGCAATGTCCAGGAAATCAGCGCATTCCCTGTAACTCTCGACTGTTTCTACGAGCGCAAGTTCACGGTAGATGAGGAGGGCAAGACAAGCGAATGGACTTTGATTGCGCTGACCGACTGAGGAGCGAGGATGTGAAGCGGAGGTCGAGAAGCGGTTAGCGGCGATGTGAGGCGGAGGTAAGGTAAGGTGAGGTGAGGTGAGGTGGATGTCCAGGTAGATGTCCAGGTAGATGTCCAAGTAGATGTTTAGGTAGATATTCAGGTGGATGCCCAGGTAGATGTCCAAGTAGATGTCCAGATAGATGTCCATGTGTATATTCAGGTGTATATCCAGGTGTATATCCAGGTGGACGTGGCATTACAGGCGCACCGCATAAACCATTGATAATTAAACATTTAGCCACTTTCAGAGTTACTGTTTTCACAACTCTGAAAGTGGCTAAAATGCTGATATTCAATCACTAACGCGATGCGTCTAACCAATTTCGGCACCGTTGTGCAAGGTCTCGGCAGGCGTGATGAAACGCATCTTGCCGTCACCCTGGCGGGCCATCAGAATCATACCCTTGGACTCGATGCCGAAAATCGTACGCGGCTTCAGGTTCGCGAGGATGCAGATCTGCTTGCCTACCATCTCCTCCGGAGTGTAGAACTTGGCGATGCCCGACACGATGACTCTCTTGTCAATACCCGTATCTATGGTGAGTTTCAGCAACTTGTCAGATTTAGGGACCTTGACAGCCTCCAGAACCGTGGCAGTACGGATATCCATCTTTCCGAAATCATCGAACTCCACTTCATCCTTCTGCGGAGCCACCTGATTTGCTGCAGCAGCTTTTTCGGCAGCCTCACGTGCAGCACGGATGACATCAAGACGGTCAGTCTGAACCTTGATGGCGTCATCTTCAATCTTGGCGAAAAGCAATTCTGCAGCACCGAGCTGATGACCTTCAGGAAGCAGATTGTCATTTCCCAGGACATCCCATCCGAGGCACACACCCTGGCAAGGACATGCAGCCGCAACTTCCTTCACATCAGCATCTTCCGGAGCCGAAACGGTATGAAGAGCAGAACCTTCACCTTCCTTGTATGTATTGACGGTCTCCTGCTCGCCATGCCTGTGGTCAACACCGGCACAGAAGCTGACATCCAGCATCTTGCGAAGCTTCTCGGCAGCAAACGGCGTGAACGGCTCGAATGCGATAGCGAGGTCAGCACAGATCTGGAGGCTGACATTCAGTATCGTCGCAGTACGCGCCATATCCGTCTTTGCCACCTTCCACGGCTCAGTATCAGAGATATACTTGTTTCCGAGACGGGCGATGGACATCGCATCCTTCAGCGCTTCGCGGAAATGATAAGTCTCAATGTTCTTCGCCAATGATTCCTTGAGCACCGGCACCTGTGCCAATGTTTCCTTGTCAATGTCAAGCAGCTCTCCCGCAGCAGGAACCTTGCCATCGAAATACTTGTGGGTCAGGACAACGGCCCTGTTCACGAAGTTTCCGAAAATTGCCACGAGCTCGCTGTTGTTGCGCTGTTGGAACTCCTTCCAACTGAAATCATTGTCCTTGGTCTCAGGAGCATTGGCAGTAAGCACATATCTCATGACATCCTGTTTTCCAGGGAATTCCTCCAGATATTCGTGAGCCCATACCGCCCAGTTCTTGGATGTAGAGATCTTGTCACCTTCGAGATTGAGGAACTCATTGGCAGGGACATTGTCAGGAAGGATATATCCGTCGCCGTATGCTTTCAGCATTGACGGGAACACGATGCAATGGAAGACGATATTGTCCTTTCCGATAAAGTGTACCAGCTTGGTTTCCTGCGACTTCCACCATTTCTCCCAACTCTTTGGAAGCAATTCCTGAGTGTTGGAGATGTAGCCGATAGGCGCGTCGAACCATACGTAGAGCACCTTACCTTCCGCTCCATCGACAGGCACCGGAACGCCCCAGTCCAGGTCACGGCTCACGGCACGTGGCTGAAGATGAGCATCCAGCCAGGACTTGCATTGACCATAGACATTGGTCTTCCACTCCTTGTGCTGCTCTAGAATCCACTCGCGGAGCCACGGCTCATACTGGTCCAGAGGCAGATACCAGTGCTTGGTCATCACTTTTATCGGCTTGCTGCCGCTAAGTGTGGATTTCGGGTCGATCAGCTCTTCCGGGCTGAGGGTGCTGCCGCATTTCTCGCACTGGTCGCCATAGGCATTCGGGTTGCCGCATTTAGGGCAAGTTCCTGTAATATAGCGGTCTGCAAGGAAGGTCTTGGCTTCCGGATCGAAGAACTGCTCCGACTCCTTGGTGATGAATTTATCTTCATCGTAAAGTTTACGGAAGAACTCCGATGCGTTCTTCTCGTGGACCTTGGATGATGTCCTGGAATAGATATCGAAGTTGATGCCCAGACCGGAGAATGAATCCTTGATTATCTTATGATATTTGTCCACAATGTCCTGAGGTGAACATCCCTGACGTTTAGCGGCAATGGTGATAGGCACTCCATGCTCGTCACTTCCGCACACATAAAGGACATCTTTGCCACGCATTCTCAGATATCTCACATAGATATCCGCCGGGACATACACTCCGGCAAGATGACCGATATGCACTGGTCCGTTGGCATACGGAAGCGCGCAAGTCACAAGCGTTCTCTTGAATTTGTTGTCCATAATATATTGAATTTTAATTATTTGTCTATTATCCCCAAGCTCTACAGCACCCTGCCGAGCCGTTCAGCGATTTTTTTACGGAGCTCCGCCACCTTCTGCATCTTCACAAGAAGCGCGTCCTGCTCTTGCATCACTTCCTCCGTCTGTTCCACCCGCGACAATTCCCTCAACTTGGAAGCAATCTCCTCTTCCTGCGTCTTCACCAGGCTTGAGTTATATACCATAATGGCATTCGGCACATTGAGCACGAGGAATGACGGCACTGCAGTCAGCGAATTTACAAAATTCTTCACGGAAAGCTGATATTTGTATTCAATCAGGTCCGCGACTATCCCTGACGACACGCGGTCCGGGCCGTCCAACAATCTTTTCACGATAGTATCCTGCGGCAGTTCGCTGTCATACATATCGAAATACATATCGTAAACCCTCTTGTATATCGTATTCTGAAACGGGTTGTCCTCGATTGCATCACGGATAAAGTCCGCCACCGTGCATTTCTCTTCCGAGTCATAGTATTCAGAATCCGATTCGAACTCCAGGTAATTCTGACCGTATTTGAGTATCAGGCACAGAAGGTCCTTTTCCGAAGGTTCCATCATCGGGGCCTCAAGTCCTGTTCTCCTTCCTGAACCGCCTGCAGCACCAGAAGAGCCTGCACTCCCCCGGACATCAGCCGCATCATAGCCACCGTCACCAACTGCCTCCCCTGCATTGCCTCCGCCAGGAACTCCTGCATCACCCTGCGGTGCTGCTCCACTCTGGACGTCCGCACCCGACTGACTGACTGCAGCCGCTTCCGTCCGACGCCTTTCCCTCTCCGCTTCCTTCCTTTCCTCCTCGATCATTCTGTGCATTGTCTCGGAAATCCGCGAGAAAATCATCTCCTCATCGATATTGAACTCTTGCGCCGAATTCTGCACATAGACAGCCTGCTTGATCTTGTCCGGAATCAATGCTATCGTATCGGCAATGTCGTTTATGAGCTCAGCTATCTTCAGCGGATCGTTCCCCGCCTGGCTTTTCAGCAATGCAGTCTTATATGCGATGAAGTCCTGCTCATTCTTGTCAATGAAATCCTTGACCTCGTCAAGCGTGTGCTTTCTCGCATACGAATCCGGATCATCCCCGTCAGGGATCAACACGACCTTGACATTGAGCCCCTCCTTCAGGATAAGTCCGATGCCGCGCAGGGCCGCATGGATTCCGGCCGCATCACCGTCATACATGATGGTTATGTTGTCGGTAAACTTCTTGATAAGACGGATCTGATTGACTGTCAATGAAGTACCGCTGGAAGCCACCACATTGGAGATTCCGAGCTGGTGCATCGAGAGCACATCCAGATAGCCCTCGACCAGATAGCATTTGTTCTGCCTGGATATCTCGCTTTTCGCGAAATAAATTCCGTAGAGAGAGCTGCTCTTGTCATAAATCTCCGTTTCCGGGGAATTTATGTATTTTCCGATATTGGCTTTCTTGTAATCGGAAAGCAATGTCCTTCCGCCGAAAGCAATGACCCTGCCGCTTACCGAATGTACCGGAAACATCACGCGGTCATAGAACTTGTCGATGAGGGAGCCATCATTGCGCCGGATGCTCACGCCCACGGCTGTAAGGAATTCAGGTTTATAACCTTTGGCCAATGCCGTCCGGGACAGTGCAGAACCGTCTTTCGGAGACCAGCCGAGCCCGAACTTGTCTATCGTGGCATCCTCCAGGCCTCTGCTCCTGAAATATTCATATCCGATGGAACGCCCCTCGGGAGTCTTCAGGCTGTCCTTGAAGAACTGCTGTGCGAAATCCATCACCAGATACAGGCTCTCGCTCCTCTGCCTCTGAGCTATCTCTTCCGGAGTCTCCTCTTTTTCCTTTACCTCAATGCCGTATTTCCTCGCCAGATACTTGAGCGCTTCCACATAAGTCATCCCCTCGTGTTCCATGACGAAGCCCACAGCCGATCCTGACTTTCCGCAACCGAAGCATTTGTAGATGCCTTTTGACGGAGAGACATAGAAAGACGGAGTCTTCTCGTTGTGGAACGGGCAACAGGCGATGTAATTGGCACCCCGTCTCTTGAGCGAGACGAAATCCTTTATCACATCCACTATCTGCGCCGAGTCCAGAATCTTATTTACAGTATCCTGGGGAATCATTGACTGTTCCTATAATCCTATATACTTTCTTCACGTGGATTTCTATCCGGCTGCAGGCCTACTGCTCGTCGATTTTCTTATAATCCACATCCTTCACATCCCCGAATCCGTCCATGTCGGACTGGTCCTGGCTCTCGGTAGAGCTGAAATGGATCTCGTACTCTTTCTGCGCCTTGCTGACACGGTAAGTGGAAATCAGGTCATTGACGCCATAGCAGATCAGGAATATGCCGGCGAGAATGCTCATCACCCGTTCAGTGAACGGATTGAATATCAATATGGCAGCACCTACAAGGGCCACGCCTGAGAGTATGAACGAAAATATGCCTGAGCCCAGCAGTGAGGCTGTGCCCGCGAGCGCAAAAATCTGTATCAGTCCGAAAATGAATATGACTATTCCGATCAATGTGACGATTATACTGGCTATCGGCGCAGGGAAGACGAACAGGAGAACACCTACTACCATATCGACTCCTGCATTGATTACCATCAGGTTCAGCACACCCTCCTTTCTGTGGGCAAAACCATAGGCAAATGATATCAGTCCGGTCGCGAACAGGAATGCTCCGATTATCTGCACCACAGTTGTCGTGGCTTCGGTGCTGCATACCATAACCAGACCTATTGCAATAGCGGCCAATGCACGCAATACGCCGCTGAATTTATTTTTGTACCCAAATGTAATCATAGTTCATTTTGTTATATTCAATTTGGCAAATATAGTGAAAATATATGGTGCAGAAGTCGAAAAAAATCATATATTTGTACTTCGACATAAAAACCAAAAACTATCATTTATGAAGCCGATTATGAAAAATCATCTTCTATGCCTTCTGGCAGCAGTCGGTGTCGTTTTCTTGGGCGGATGCAAGAAATCTGAGTCATCCGGAAAGAAAAGCAGCCTGACCTTCAGCCAGGACCAGGAATTCAACCTCACATTCGAGGCTGAAGCCACCACCCAAAACATTTTCTTCACAGCAGACGGAATCTGGATGGTCCAGGACGAGAACGGACTCGAAGCGGACAAGCGCTGGTATTCTGTGACACCTACGCACGGAGCTGGCGGAGAAACTTTCGTGGAACTTTCCATTCCGGAGAATACCGATATGGACAAGGACAGGACAGCCGTATTCAGCATCATCTGCGGCGCTGACAAACAGCTGTTCACCATTCTCCAGTACTCGCGGAATGCTGCGGAAAGCAAGCACGTCTATTTCGCCGACGAGAAGTTCAAATCATATTGTGTGGAGAATTTCGACACTGACGGGGACGGAAAGATTTCCAAGGAAGAAGCGGCCGCAATCACTGAAATCGACTGCCAGGAGAGGGAGATAACCTCACTCGAAGGCATCAAATATATGACGGCATTGACCACCCTGAACTGCAGGTACAACTCCATTGACGGAATCCTGGACCTGAGCGGGCTGAAGAACCTCAAGACCGTCAATGCTGACCACAACTTCTACAGCAGACTGGACCTGAGCGGATGCAGCGCACTGGAAACGCTTGTAGCGAACGACAACTACGGCTACAACGAGCAGAGCAAGATGGTCTTCACATTGGCAGAAGTGGATCTGACTGGCTGTGCGGCCCTGAAGAAAGCCAGCATTCAGGACAATGCCATCACCACCCTCAGTCTCAAGGACAGCCCTGAACTCGAGGAGATCAACATGTCGATGAACCAGCTCCAGAGCATTGACCTTTCAAAATGCACGAAGCTCAAGGCAGTCCACATCCGCAGCAACAATTTCAACTCTGCCGTGGACTTCAGCCATTGCCCTGAACTGACATATCTCGGTGCCTGGGAAGCAAATCTTACAGGCCTGAACGTCTCAGGCTGCAACAAGCTCGTCCAGCTCATCGCGTACAGGAACACAGGACTCAAGTCCATTGACGTCAGCAGCTGCAGCGCATTGACAGAGCTCAATCTGTACGAGACAGGAATTACCGCCGTCGATGTCAGGAACAATGTGAACCTGGTAAAACTGAACCTCGGTTTCACAGGCGGGCTCACAGACATTGACCTTTCCGCAAACTCGAAACTTACGGAACTGAACCTTCAGGAGAACAAACTGACATCCCTGGATGTTTCTTCATGCAAGGCACTTACGATACTCAAGGCTGAGAACAACAGCCTGACATCCGTCAACTTGGCAGGATGCTCAGCGCTTACGAAACTGTACCTCTACAACAACAAGCTGACCTCCGTGGACCTCAGCTCATGCAAGTCACTCGGCAGCCTCGCCATCTACACCAACAGCCTCACTTCTCTGGACGTGACTCCATGCGCTGCGGAAATGTACTTCCTCGACTGCAAGGAGAACGCTATCAAGGAGCTGAAGGTAAGCGGACTTTCCAAACTCGGTACCCTTGACGCTTCCGACAATGCGCTTTCAGGCCTGGACATGACTTCATGCAAGGCGCTCGAAGAGGTTCTCCTCAGCAAGAACCAGCTGGCCGAACTGAAAGTCAAAGGATTGGACAAGATGAGCGTATGCGAGTTCCAGAACAACAAGCTGAAGCGTCTTGACCTGCGCGGATGCGTGGCCATCGACGAGCTCCACATTTCTGACAATGCGGACCTGGCCTATGTTTCATTCTACGGATGCACGGCGCTCCGCTATGTGGACTGCAGAAGGACCAGCGTTTCCACACTCGATTTCAGCGGCAATGAGAAGATGAACTTCCTGTTCGCGACCGAGTGCCCGCTGTTGAAGACCATATATATAAGGGCGGGGGCAAATTACAGTTCACTGGCATTCGACGAGGCCACGACCAAAGTGTTCGAAAAAGATCCTGAGAGCTACAGCGACGTAAAGACGGACAACTGGGGCGACGAAGACATTGACCCTTGGGGCAAATAATCCAAAAGACATTGAAAATGAGAAAGATATATTATTTGGCGGCAGCTGCGCTGAGTCTTTGCGCCTGCCAGAAAGAGGTCAATGAAAAAGGCGCCTCCACCGAAACACGTGAGATTACGGTCTCCACTACATTGACAAAAACGGGCATTGCCTACGAGGGCGACGTTTCCCATCTTGTATGGAAAGAGGGCGACCAGGTTTCCTACATCACAAGTGACGCGGCAGGGCTCGGCTCGGGATTCGGGCTCGCTACCGTGAAGGACAACAAGTTCAAGGCAACCATTTCGGCTCAGGCCACTTCAAAAGACAAGTTCCTCGCAGTCTGGGGCGGTTCTGCGACAGAGGGTTCCTCAAGCATTGAGATTCCGATGAGCACCGTAATTGACGCGAACAGCACAGCTGAATTCGACGGGAAACTGCTTCCGATGGTCGCTCTGGCAAATGTTCCGGACGACAAGGCTGCGGAAATCGATGTGGATTTCTCTCCTCTTGCAGCTGTCTTGCGCGTATCTGTCGATACTGTAGGACACTCGAATGAGAAACTTTCCGGAATCACGCTTACCACCGACGGAAAATGCATTGGAACATACTCAGTCTCTACGGCTTACGAGAAAGGCTATAAGTTTACGGGCACATCCAATACCGTTTCAGCCACATTTCCGGACACGCCGCTGCTGAAAGACTTCAAATATGCATATCTGGTCCTGGCAAAGGGCTCCTACACTGGTGTCCGCATGGAAATCACCACCGACAAGAACACATATACGCTCAGTGACGGCGCAATGGACCTTACAGCCTCTGACAGAGGTCTTTACAGGATAAGCGTCCAGCTTTCCGAGCCGCCTGCGCCTGCGGAGCAGAAATTCGTGAAAGTGACTGAGCAGTCCCAGATAGTGGCAGGTGGCACATATCTGATCGTTTCCGAAAAAACCGAAAGCAGTTATTATGTGGCCATCAACAGCATAAGTGACGGGTATCTCGAATGCAAGACCATAAACTGCGATGCGGAAGGCTGCATTGAGAAGACGGACGAAATCATGAATTATTCGGCAACGCTCGAGGCCGGAACTGACTCATATGCAGGAAAATACGCTATCAAGGTGAGCGGTCTTGGTTATCTGAAAGCTCCGGGCAATGTATCAGAGGCCGTCAGCTATGTAGGTAAATTCTGGGCGCCTGGCAATGCTTTGGACGCAAGTTCCAACTACTTCTGGGGCATCACCGTAACTGACGGAACAGTTCTGATTTCTTCACACGAATTCAAAGGAGAGCCTTCGGGCAGAATAGGCGGCATAGGATTCTTCACGGGCAAAAAGAATTTCGGAGTGTTCGCACCGGAATCAGAGGATTACAAGCAGGCCCAGCTTTTCAGGCTGCAGTAATCACTTCCAGTTCTTATAAGGGTTACGGGTCAATGCCGCATTGTAATAGCGTCTGTCGCCCGTGACCTCTTCCCCAAGCCAGGATGGCCTTTCAAATGGTTCGTCCTGGCTTTTCAGTTCCACTTCAGCCATAAGCAGGCCCTCATTGTCCCCGTAGAACTCATCCACCTCGAACGCATGGCCCTGATAATCCACAAGATACCTTGTCTTGTCGATAGCTCCCGGATGACACAATTTCAGCAGTTCACGCGCATCGTCCGCGCTGATTTCCTTTTCCCACTCGAATCTGCTCAGGCCAACCGCATCGCTCTTTCCCTTGATCGTAAGGTAGCCCTTGTCGTCACGCAGCCTGACACGCACGGTTCTGACGCCATCAGCGCACAGATAACCCTGGCAGATATGAGACGACGACTTCGCAAGGGACTTGAACTCCCCTGCCACCTTGAACTTTCTTTCGATTTCCAGTGCCATGATTTCAGATAGGATTTATGTCAATGTACTCAATGCGCTGACGGGTCAATGCCTTTGTGCCAGAAACGGGAGGTGATGTCTTCGAGAGTGTAGGATTTTCCGTCCGTGAGGGTGCCGCCGTGCTTCACTTTATACAGCCTCTGGTTGGTAGTACGGCTGTTCAGCGGACCGCATGACGGACGGTAAGGCCCTACCTTCACGTAATCGAAAATGTCGTAGATGTCATCCTCGACCGTCTCCCTGCCTGAATACAAGGCCAACTCAAGAGACGGATGGGCACGCTTCACATACGATGCGATATCCGTCAGTGCCTTGCGGTCATTGCCCTCACCGAGCAGCAGGAAGCAGTTCACGCCGAAATTGTCGCCTATCAGCCTGTCCACGACATCCGGCGTAAGTTCCTCGCCGACATCGCCACGCAGAAATGGAGAATGGCATCCCTCACAAAGTCCCGTACAGTTCGAAATGTCCACTGCCAACGTCACTCTATCGGGTATTTCCTCCATCACGACGCTCGTCATCTGAGGAACGTACTTCAGCATTGACCTTCCTCCCCGGCATAGAAACGGTGGCGCGCCTCTTCCTGACGCATCTCGCTGAATGACGAAACGCGCTTCAGGTAGCCGATGACACGGGTAAGGTAGTCCAGATTCCGGCTGCCGCATTTAGGGCAGACTGTCAATGTATCCTTGCTGATGTAGCCGCAGTCGTTGCAGACGGTGTTGCGGCAGTTGAATGTGAAATAGTTCGTGCCATAGTGGGCAGCGACATTGAGCAGCTGCCTGTACTGCTCCTTGCTGAGGTGCTCTGCTATGTTCATGTGCAGGGCCGAACCGCCGTCCAGATACTTCACATAGTCCTCTCCGTGGAGCTTGAACTTGTCGATCATCGAAAGCTTGTCATCCTCAGGATTGTAGAAGTACGAGCTGTACATATTGTGCTCAGGCGACACGAAGAAGCCGTCCTTCTTGTCCCATTTGTAGTTCTTTCCGGAAAGGTTCTCTCCCGGGACGAACTCGGTGTTGAACATCGTGTCGCGGGTCTTGTCCTTGCGGTTGGAGATATTGATGGTCTCCAGAATCGTATTCACGAACTCCTTGTACTCCTCGTTAGGGGATATCGTCAATCCGAGGAACTCGGCTGCGTCGGTCAATCCATTGACTCCGATGGTCAGATACTGCTTGCGCATATCGATGAAGCCGGCCTTATAGACGTCGAGCATGTCCGCCTTGAGGAAATCGAGGATAATCTCATTGAAGGCTGTCTGATATTTGTGCACGCGGGAGGTCATTTCGCTGATTTCCTCGTCAATGCATCTGTACAGTTCGTGTCTGTCGTATTTCAATATCTTAGGAATCGGCTGGCCGTCAGGCAGTTCCACGCCTTGTGTCTCTCTGAAGAACTTCCTTGTCGCGATCTGGATAAGACGGTTCAGGTTAATGGTCATCACGGATTTTGAACCTGTGGCCACCGAGGCTGTACCCATCGAGTACTGGTGCGTAGTATGGTTGTGCTCCTCATCTGTATTGTCCAAGTCCTTCAATGAGTTACGGAGGCGGCAGCAGCTTGAGAGGCTGTCCGGGCTGTTGGAGATGTAGCAGAAGAAACTGTGACCTTTAGACCACATTTCCGCCGTGAAATCAGCATATTCCTTGTCTGCATAATCATCACCGCCGTCAGTCAGAAGCGCCATCGTCTCGACCGGGAATGTGAGGATATAATTGTTCCTCTCTTCATTGAACCAGTTCATAAAATGCTTCTGGAGCCAGGACAATGTCTCCCATTTTGGCGCAGTGCCGTCCGGGAAGCGGAAATCGCCGAACACGCCCTTGAAGTATGGCTGGTCGAAATAGCCGATGTTCCAGAAAACGGTCTGATAGCCGCGGTTGCCGGCAGGCATATTCATCGAGTGCACGACCTGCTGGAAATAATTGTCAATGACTTTTACGAGCGTGCGCTGCTTTACATTGTTCTCCACTACTTCATCCAGGCGCTCGAGATAGTTCTCGCCATAGTCTTTTCTGATGAAATAGTCGAAATACATCAGGAATTCAGGAGTTGCGACCGCACCCATGAACTGCGATGAAATCGAATAAACGAGGTTGATGAACTCGCCGCAGAATGACTTGAGGTCGGTCGGAGCAACGGAAACGCCTCCGAGTTCCTTCAGTCCGCTCTCGAGGAACGGATACATCGTGATGGCCACGCAATACGGATATCCCGGTGTGCCGCTCTCGTCGTGTTTGTAGAGGACATGGCTCTCAAGGTCTTCGATATACTGTTCGGCAAGACGCCTGCTGTACATCGCCTTGATCTTGTCCTTCATGATATAGCGGTTCTGCTTGATGTTGTTCTCCTTGTAGAGTTCCTGACCGAGGGTCACGATATTCTTGCGGGTGACATTGGCATTGGCATCGAACTTGGAGCCGGTAGCCGCGTTCGAGGCCTTGATGTAGTCACGGATGAAGTCGCGTTTCTTGCGCAAGTCCATTCCGGCATCGAATTTCTCAATATACGCGAGCGCCACCTTCTTGTTAATGGACATCAATGACTCTTCCACCTGGCGACGGATCTCCTTGCTGGCTATCTTGTCGTAGATATACAGGTTATCGACAATGGAAACCACCACCGCTTCCGGGCAAACCTCTCCTGCTGTCTTGTAAGCTTCATGAATACCTTTAATAAGTTTTTCTCTGTCATACTCCTCGTAGGAGCCGTTTGTCTTGTAAACATCCATAATAACACGTCGATTTACGCCATTCTAAACGCCTGCAATGCCGTTTTTACCAGAAAGTTTACCATTTTGAAGGCAAACGTCTGACATCCAGACATGTAGTTTGTTTAGAAAAAATCAAAACTAAAAAGTTCTCTCCGGACATTCCGGACTGGACCTACAAAATTATAAAATCCCTTCTCCTTATCAAAGCATCTCGACTGGAAAAGTTATCAACATTTTCCACAAACAGCCGCTAACTCATTGACACCTATCCGAGTGCCACATTATCACGGGAAGGGAGGGGATGGGAGTGGGCAGGAAGGGTCGTGTCCTCAGCGAGTCAGGAGTCCTCGACAGGGGCAAAAGGCGGATTTTTGTACACAAGGTTTAATCGAGGGCGCTGAAAAAGTCCCCTGAATAGCCTAGAACACTTTCAATAATCCGCAAA
>OHBX01000023.1_pt1 | contig 105339 bp, 83 predicted proteins | sample 1577441 | NCBI WGS metagenome assembly OHBX01 (sample SAMEA3879561, study PRJEB24766) | human gut metagenome | biome: human-associated habitat; feature: feces | place: USA | collected 1985/1987 | reverse complement strand
TTTTCGTTGCGGTAACTCTTCTGAACATAATAGACGGGCTGCTTGCCCATTGACAAAGTCTTTAGAATCATATCTGTAAAACCTAATAAGCATCACAAAGGCATTACAAAAATAGAAAATAAATTTGACAAAAAAAAGAGTTCTGAACGAACTCTATCAAATATTCTTAACTATTTTCGGATTTTAAAGTGTCAAACTACCGATGTCATTTTCTTATCTAAGAATAAATATTCGTGAAGTAATTTTGCAGCATCAAAAAATGTTTATACCATAGATTTTAATAACACTATGAGAAAAAAGAACTTTTTAAAATTATTATCTGTCATCGCATCGATGACTCTCTTTCTTCCGTCGTGCAAACAGGAAGAAAACAAGACGGACATCTCTGATCCGGTTGTGGAAATCACATCCAAGGATCTCGAGGGATTGCCTGGTGAAAGTGTGAACTTAACCGCTAAAGTGACCGATGATACTGGTATTCAGTACATTGTCGTGGAAAGCACTGATTGGGAATTCTCTAAGCGAATAAATTTCAGCAGCCAGAATTACATAAAGGAATATAACCTGACGGAGTCTGTTATTATCCCTGCGGAAGCGAAGCGCGGAACCTCAGGCGAGGTGGTTGTCAGAGTGTTCGACTTCGAGGACAAGCAGGGTGAAGGCACTGCGGTAATCTCTGTAATTGCCGAACCTGCACGTCTTTCCATCGTACAGGAAATGGGCTTCAGCATAACCATCGCAGGCAAGGTGGCAAAAGTGACAAATAATGATGTTGTCTTCGTGGATGCACCTGGCGGAATCCATCTTCCGGTGAAGATGACATTGGCAAGTAACAACACCAGACTCAAGACCTTGAACATCAAGTCCGCAGACTTCGGTGTTGACCAGACCATCGACCTTACCGCCATCAGCACTGATGAAGGAATGAAGGCCGTCATCGACCAGTCTATCTCATTGACTACCAAAGATGACCAGAAGCATGTCATCACATTCACCCTTACTGATGAGAAGGGCAATACTGCGGTTTATTCTCCTACTGTGGCAGTGAAGGCTACATTTGAAGGACACAACCTCAAACACAGCGCAATGTTCATCCAGGACAAGGCTATGGATATGAGCAAGGTAGTGTTCGGCCAGCCGATTCTCGCTGAAAGGAAGACCAAGGACAGCGACAAGTTCACAGGCCGCTTCTATGCTGAAAAGGCAAATACAGAGGTTTTCTTCGTAAGTTCTGTGAAGACCGATGAGCAGGTGAAGTACGGTATCAGCAATGACAAGAAATATTTCGTCAAGTCAGATAACCCTAATCCGCTCGTTCTCGCTGATGCAGGCTATTATGAAATCAGTGTCAATCTCCTGGAAGGTACTTACTCTGTGGAGAAATTGGCAACTCCTGAGTCCAAATACGGTGAAATGTACTTCGTCTATGGTTGGGCAGATTATCCTGCGATGACCCAGATTGATGCCAAGAATTGTCCGGCAAGGTGGACGATTGATTATGACCTCAAGAATGGCGGCTGCGATGTCGGATTCGGAAAAGGTGGCGGACAGTGGATTGTAGCGGCCGGAAGCGACAACTATCATCCGGAAGTATGGCTTGAAAAAGAAGACAAGGGAAAATTCCCTGAATATAACGGATGGTTCTTCGATACGACTTTGGCGGAGACCTCGCTGGGCAATTGTCAGATTATTTTTGACAACTTCCTTATGAGAGCTTATGCAATGAAAAAATAATAATCGGCAACAAACTCAACAGCAAAATGAACAATAACATCATAACGAAAATATTGGGAATCACCTGTCTGCTATTGGTGCAGATGACTGCCTTCGCGCAGAGCAGGAAGATTTCCGGAACGGTGACGGACAATAACGGCGAACCTGTCATTGGCGCCAGCATAATGATCCAGAACAAGACCGGAGTGGGAACTATTACCGACATTGACGGAAAATACAGCATTGACGTAACTGATGCTGATGTGATCGAGGCTTCTTGCCTGGGCTTCAAGACATTGGCAGAGAAGGTGGGCAAGAGAGCGACGGTCGATATCATCCTCGAAATCGACAGCAACATTCTCGACGACGTGGTGGTCATCGGATACGGTACTGCCAAGAGGGCGAACCTCGCCGGCGCCGTTTCCACCGCTGACAAGAAAACTTTCCAGAGCAAACCGTCGGCCACTCCGACCAATGCTCTCCAGGGTGTGCTCCCTGGTGTCGTGGTGAACAGGAGTTCCGGAAACGGAAGCCGTCCTGGTGACGAGGCGAAGATCGTGGTCAGAGACATCTCGTCAGTGAACGGCGGTACTCCGCTGGTATTGATCGACGGTGCTGAGGGAAATATCAACTCTTTGAATCCTAATGATATAGAGAGTGTCTCTGTGCTGAAGGATGCGCAGGCCTCAATCTACGGTAACAGGGCTTCGAACGGTGTTATCCTTGTTACCACCAAGTCTGCAGGCGAAGGTAGGGTGAAGATTGACTTCAATGCATACTATGCCATGAAGACTCCTACCAACGTCATGCAGAAGGTGAGTCTGCTCGAATTTGCCGAGATGGACAGGGAGGCATGTGCTGACGGTTCAGACACTCCTGTATATTCAGAGGCAGAGCTCGACCTTATCAGACAGGACAGCGATATCGTGAAGAGCGGTTCAGAAGGCTATCTGGGATATACCAGGCATTATAAGAACCATGACTGGGTGAAATCTCTCCTCAGAAGCGGTTCCAGCCTGCAGAACTATTCATTGAACGTGTATGGCGGAACGAAGAAGTTCAAATACTATGTTTCCGGTTTCTACCAGACAGAGGATTCCCCGTTGCGCTACGGTCATGATGACAGCAAGAGATATGCTCTCCGTGTGAAGAATGACATCCAGATTTTCAAGAACCTGGCATTCCATTCGAACCTTTCATACTCTGAGAACAACAGAGATTACTCTACCGCTTCAGGCTCGGCTCTCGCTTGGGCCATGCGTCAGTGCCCGTGGGCGCCGCTCCGCACTCCGTCAGGAAAATTCCTGTCTTGGCAGGGCTACGGTAACCCGGCACAGGAACTCGAGGAAGGCGGCAACACTATTTACAACAATGCCACCACTACGATGAACTTCTCCCTCGACTGGGAAATCGTAAAAGGCTTGAAGGTCACAGGCCAGACCATCCTCAGAAAGCAGGTGAACGATGACTTCGTGTACAGGCAGAGATATGCCGAGTACAACTGGGATGACAGCATCAACAAATACAATACTGACAAGAACTGGGGCCAGAAGGCTTTCTCCAAAGGCTGGTACAAGAACTACAATGTCTTTGCAGAGTATCAGAATGTATTCGCCCAGAAACATGACTTCAAGGTTATGGTCGGCGGACAGCATGAGGAATTCTCCAATGACATGTTCAGCGCTCTCCGCTACAATTTCTCGGGCGACAACTTCAACCTCGCTCTCGGCGGAACCAAGAACCAGGAGGCCAAGCAGTCAACGTCTGCAGAAACAATGCGCTCTGCATACGGCCGTCTCAGCTATGTCTATGACAGCAGGTATATTCTCGAGGTCAATGCGAGATATGACGGAACTTCACGTTTTGCCAAAGGCCACAGATGGGGACTCTTCACCGGTTATTCTGCTGCATGGAGACTCTCAGAGGAGCATTTCATGAAAGACCTCGACATCTTCGACCAGTTCAAGATCCGCGCTTCATGGGGACAGATGGGTAACGCCCAGGGCAATATCGGAAAATATGACTATATCCCTGTAATCAACATTGACTACAGCTATCCTTATCCTTTCAACAAGACTGAGGTAACACAGAAGGCTACTTCCAACATGGTGTCGCTTGCCAGAACTTGGGAGAAACTCGAGGTGACCAACGTCGGTCTCGACATCGCAGTCCTTGACAACAGATTGAATTTCAATGCGGACTATTTCCACAAGAGAAACAAGAATATGCTCATCCAGGTAGATTACCCGAGCACTCTTGGCGGTGTGGCTCCTGCTACCAACAACGGTGAACTCATGGTGAACGGATGGGAATTGGCACTCTCCTGGAGAGATTCACGCAATGATTTCCATTACAGCATCAGCGCAAACCTTTCTGACTCAAGAAACAAGGTTACCGACCTTGGTGGATTCAACGGTCTGAGATCAGGTCACATCGGCTATATCCAGGGCTATTCCACAAACACTTACTTCGGATACAAGACTTTGGGCATCATCAAGGACGAGGCTACATTGAACCAGTACAAGACCCTTAAAGGTGTGCCTGACAATCTCCGTATCGGTGACATGATGTATGCTGACCTCGACGGTGACGGCGCCATCACGGCTACCGGTGACATGAGCCGCGGTTTCCAGGGTGACCTCAAGGCATTGGGCGACAGCAACCCTCACTACAACTTCGGTATCAGCTTCAACTTCGAGTGGAAAGGCATTGACCTGAGCCTCTTCTTCCAGGGAACCGGACAACGCTCGCTCGTGCTCGACGGAGAACCTCTCGTACCGTTCCTGCCAGACTGGCACTATCCTATGAAGGATTTCTACCACAACACATGGTCAGTGGACCGTCCGAATGCCAAGTATCCTATCCTTACACATGACGACGACAGGAACACCTGGAACTACAGGACTTCTGACAACCTGATAGTAAGTGCCGCTTATGTGCGTCTTAAGAACTTGCAGGTCGGCTATACTCTGCCACAGAGATGGATGGACAAGATCCACGTTTCCCGCCTCAGAGTGTATTTCAGTGGCAATGACCTGTTTGAAATCCACAACATGCCATTTAATTACGATCCGGAAATGAACGGAAGCTACGCTTGCTATCCATTCATGCGTTATTTCTCATTCGGATTAAATCTAAATTTCTAAATTCGCACCTTTATGAAACTCTCAAAAATCATATATATTGCAGCATGCGGCATAGCGCTTGCGTCTTGTCAGGGAATGGATTTGACTCCTCCGGACAAGTATTCGGAAAAAGATTTCTGGAAAACGGCTCAGGACTATTGCCTGGCAGCCAATGAGTTCTATTGGAATCTGGACTCTTTCCACGGAAGCGACAATTTCGCTGACTATGATCTCAAGGCAGACCTTGCCACCTCATATTTCGGCTTCAACAATGTAAGTAACGGACGTTGGCTGCCGACTGAGTCGGACGGAATCTGGGACAATGCGTATTCACATCTCCGTCAGATCAATATCCTTCTCCAGCATGTGGACGCGATGAAAACTGACGACCCTGCCATCCTGAGATATAAGGGTGAAGCCCTTTTCTTCCGTGCTTACGAGTATTTTCGTCTGCTCAAGAGATTCGGCGACGTTCCGCTCGTGAAGACAGTTCTCGACGTGAACTCTCCTGAACTCTTCGGCGAAAGGACTCCGCGCAAAGAAGTGGAGGATGCTATTCTCGAGGACCTGAAAGAGGCTTGCGAATACCTTCCGACCAAGAAGGAACTCAAGCCGGAGGAGACCGGCCGCATTACTTTGGGAGCCGCAAAGGCTTTCAGGGCCAGAGTTGCGCTTTTCGTAGGTACATGGGCACAGAACCACAAACATCGTCCTGATGCGCTGGAACTGCTCGGAATCGCAAAACAGGAGGCCAAGGAAATCATTGACAGCAAGGATTATGATCTCTGGAAGGGTGAAAAATACGGAAAGGAGAACTATCGTCAGCTTTTCCTCGAAGCAGGTGACAATTCTTGCGAGAGTATCCTCGACAGACAGTATGGCAAAGGCGTAGGAAGCGGTACGACACATCCTATTTCCGATAATGCCAGCGCCGGATATCTCGGTGGTGCGACCAAGAAATTCGCTGACATGTTCCTTGACAAGAACGGCCTTCCTATTACCAACATCAACTCTTGTTTCCACGGCTATGGCTCCATAGAGTCTGAATATGAGGACAGAGACCCTCGTATGACCTGTGTGCTTCAGGTTCCGGGAAGACAGTATATCTATGCTTCCACAAACGGCAAATATGAGACCTGTCCGGTTTCTTTCTCCGGTACAAGTTCTACCAAGACAGGATACAGAGTCTGGAAATATATCAGCGACGTTCCGTACATTTTCCATGGTCTGGCTTATTTCAATGCCCGTCTCATCAGATATGCAGAGGTGCTGCTGATCTATGCTGAAGCTACTTATGAACTGTCAGGAAGCATCAGTGACGAGGACTTGGACATGACTATCAACAAGATCCGCGCACGTGTGGGAATGCCGAGACTGACAAACAGCTTCGTGACTTCCAACGGCTTGGATATGAGAGAGGAAATCAGACGTGAGCGCACTATCGAGCTTTGCTTCGAGTCCAGCAGATATGATGACCTCCGCAGATGGAAGACTGCAGAAGTGGAAATGCCGATGCCTCTGAAGGGCGTGAAATTCTCCAACTATGCAGATGCCAATGAGACATTGGATCCGATCCTGGATGAAAACGGCTTCGTGATTGCAGAACAGGACAGAAGATTCCGTCCGACAAGAGACTATCTCGCTCCGATTCCTACCAAACAGATCAACATGACCAACGGTGCCATCAAACAGAATCCGGGTTGGTAATCGAGTGATTTAAACATACATAGATTTTATATGAACAGATTATCCGCATCATTGCTTTTATGTGTTATTGCAGCAGCTTTCGCAGGCTGTTCAAAAGCAGAAAACGGGACACCGGGAATTCCTCAGAAGCCAGCGGCTTCTGAAGAATTCCGGATTGTACCGAAACCACAATTCATTTCTTACAGGGACAACCAGATCGAACTCAAATCCGACCTTACCATCGGATATGAAGGCAGTCTTTCTGTTGAGGCTGAGCAACTTAAGGAAGCCCTGACCTCTGACCACAAGATGTCTCCATCCGTAAAATCAAGTGCTGACGGAGCAGATATCCTGCTTGCCTTGAATACGTCAATGGATGTGAAGGGAAAGGGCGGATACAAGATAGAAATCGCTGCAAAGCAGATCAAGATCACAGCTCCTGAAACCATCGGCATCTTCTATGGAATCCAGACATTGCGTCAGGCTATCAAGGCCGAGAGCGGCAAGTTCTCCATCAGGGAGGCTACCATATCGGATTATCCGACAAGTCCTTGGCGTTCGCTGATGCTGGACGAGGGAAGATATTTCAAGGGCAAGGATGCCGTGAAGAAACTGCTTTATGAGATGGCTCGTCTCAAGTACAACTACTTCCACTGGCATCTTACCGAAGACCAGGGCTGGCGTCTGGAGATCAAGAAGTATCCTAAACTCATCGAGATAGGTTCAAAACGTCCGAAAACAGGAAAGCACTATTATTGGATAAGCAACGAATTCTATAACGAACCTCACGAAGGCCATTATACTTAGGCCGATGTGAAGGAAATCATTGAGTTCGCAGAGAAACTCCATATCACCATCATTCCTGAAATCGAGATCCTGACACATGCTTCTGCGGCAATCGCCAGCTACAGCTATCTCGGAACTACCGGCAAGCAGATCGGGGTGGAATGCAGATTGGGACCTACAGATGAGATTATGGATATCTCCAAGCCCGAGACAATGCAGTTCATCCACGATGTCCTCGATGAGGTGGCGGACTTGTTCCCGGGAAAATATATCCACTGCGGAGGTGATGAAATCCAGGGAAACCACTGGACAAACAGTGCGGGTATAAGGGCAATGAAGAATCAGCTCGGCATCAAGGAAGACTGGGAACTTGAGAGGCATTTCTACAATGAAATTTCCAAGTATCTCGAAGGAAAGGGCAAGGCTCTTATGGCATGGAGCGAGGCTGCAGGCAAACCTGGTGCTGCAAGCAGCATTCCGATCAAGGTGGGAAAAGAGAGTGTGTTCCAGTACTGGACAGGCGATATGACAAATCTTAACTTCCTCATAAACAGCGGCTTGAATGTGCTCTACTCGCATACTGACGGACTTTATTTCAATACTACTCTGCCGGTTGCATACAGGGTCAAGATCAGGCCGGAAAACATTGACTTGTCCAAGAGAAAGCAGCTTTTAGGTATCGGCGCGGAGTGCTGGTCAGAATTCGACAGGACTGTGGACGCGACATTTGACCACATCTTCCCGCTTATTGCAGTATATGCTGAAACCGGCTGGATGAAGGAATCTGAAAAGAATTATCAGGATTTCACCAGAAGGATGTATCCTCTGTACAAGATTTGGAAAGACAGGGATATCTACGTGGGCGGAACAGAAGAAACCCGATAAAACAGAAGAAACACCATAAAACGAAGGAGGGGCTCGGCATTGACCCGAACCCTCCTATTTTACTGTTCCGGCTCTTCCTTGCACTGGGTGAACTCCCGGTACTCTACAGGCGTCTTGCCGACGATCTTCTTGAACTGGTTTGTGAAGTATTCAGGGGAACTGTAGCCTAACTGGAAGCATATTTCCTTGACTGACAGATTGGTGGAAAACAGAAGCTGCTTCGCGCTCTTCATCTTCAGGTCCTGGAAATACTGGTTCGGAGAGGTCCCCGTCCTTTTCTTGAACTCTTTTCTGAAATAGGAATAGCTCATGTTCAGGTTCGAGGCGATCTGGAGAATGTCGATGGCATTGCTGACATTGCGGCTCATGATGCTGATGGCGCTCTGGATTTTCTCTTCCAGTTCGTCCACCGTGCCTTTGTTGAAATTCGCGGAAAGCACCAGCCCGATGATGTGCATGGCGATGCCGACAAGATACTGCTGGGTAGCCATCTTGTATTTCTGTGCCTCTTCTATCGCACGTATGAAAAGCGATTCCAGCTCTTCATTCAGCCCGATGTCCAGAATCTGGTTCTCCTGGACCAATGGGGTTTTCGCTATCAGTTCCGCGATTGTGGGGCCTCCGAAGCCGATATAGAACTCGTCCCATCCCTTTTCCACCGCAGGATGATATGAATGCCATTGACCTGGAAAAATCATCAGCAGATTCCCCTTGGTCACCTTCATATTGTCATAGTGCTGTGCCGAAAAGACACCTTCGCCCTTGCTTATGAAGATGAACTGGAATTCGTTCAGCGTGCGGCCCTTTTCAGGATTGAAATAATAACCTGTAGGATGGCTTTTTATCGGATAGGTCATGCCCGGATCGATAGACTGGAAGCCTACTGTGCTTACCCATAATCCGAAATCAGCGTCGTCTTCAGTGATGTTGAGATATTTGAATTCGATATTGTTCATACAGCCATAGATTTAGTGCGAATGCGGTTTTAGTGTAATCCCCATTGACAAAGATATGACCTTTTATCCGTAAAAAATACCCTTTTTCCGAAAAAATCAAGAGTCTGTCGGAAATGCCAATATGCGAAGCCGATGTGCCAATATGAGCAAGGACAAATTCACGACTAAACGATAATTTTGTAGATTGAAACTAATAATCTGGAAATGAACAAGTATTATTTTGCAGTTGACCTCGGAGCGAGCAGTGGAAGGACAATGATAGCCCGCATTGACTCCGGCAAAATCGAAATGGAGGAAATCAACAGGTTTCCCAACCATATCATTGACACAGGAGGCCACTGTTACTGGGACATTCTCGAATTGTACCGCAATATATTGGACGGCTTGAAGAAGGTTGCCGCAAGAAAGGACGTGGAACTCGCTTCCATCGGAATCGATACTTGGGGCGTGGATTTCGTGCTTGTGGGGAAAGACGGACATTTCCTCGGATATCCGTATTCGTATAGGGATCAGCATACTGCAGACGCCCCGGAAAAATATTTTTCGAGAGTGTCGCGCGAAGACGTGTATAAAAAGACCGGAATCCAGGTGATGAATTTCAATTCCCTGTTCCAGTTCGATACATTGTCCCGGGCGGAAGACAGCGCATGGAAGGCTGCGGAAAAGATACTTTTCATGCCGGACGCGCTCGGCTATATGCTTACAGGCAAGGCTGTTACGGAATATACCATCGCCTCCACGGCGCAGATTGTCAATGCTGCGGAACGATGCCTGGACAGGGATATTCTCGGTACGCTGGGCCTGAATGAAACGAAGTTCGGAACATTCGTTTTTCCGGGGCAGAAAATAGGGACATTGACAGCGGAGGTCCAGAGGCTTACAGGACTCGGCCCTGTCCCGGTGGTGTCAGTGGCAGGTCACGACACAGCGTCTGCGGTAGCCGCTACACCGGCATTGACCGGAAACTTCGCATACCTGAGCAGCGGAACCTGGTCCCTTATGGGAGTCGAAACTGAATCGCCTGTCATAAATGCTGATACTGAGGCTCTTAACTATACCAACGAAGGCGGTGTGGACGGCACCATCCGTCTGCTGAAGAACATATGCGGAATGTGGCTGCTCGAGTCCTGCAGGAAAATCTGGGGCAATGTCCCATATCAGCAGCTCATTTCTGAGGCGGAGCAATGCGAGGCGTTCCGTTTCCTGATAAATCCCGATGACGGTTCCTTCGCCAATCCGGACAATATGGAGGAGGCGATATGCCGCTACTGCCGTGAGCATGGAGGTGAACGCCCTGAAAGCAGGGGAGAGATTGTCAGATGTATATTCGACAGCCTGGCGTTGAGGTACAAGGACGTGCTGAACCATCTCAGGCGCCTTTCCCCTCATCCGATAGAGGTGCTCCATGTGATCGGCGGCGGAAGTTGCAATGCCATGCTGAACCAGTTTACGGCAAATGCCACCGGAATTCCTGTGATCGCAGGCCCGTCTGAGGCTACTGCTATCGGCAATGTCATGATTCAGGCCATCTCCGACGGGATGGCGGACAGCGTCGCCGATATGCGAAAATTGGTGAGCCGGAGCATTCCGCAGGTCAGATATGAGCCTCAGGACTGCCAGGCGTGGGAGGAAGCATACAAGAAATTCATTGTAAAAACAAAATCACTATAAAGATATGAAAGAAAAACTGATTAACCAGGCGTACGAAATCGCAAAGGAGCGTTATGCAAATATCGGCATTGACACAGACAAAGTCTTGGAGGCAATGCAGAATTTTCATCTTTCCCTGCATTGCTGGCAGGCAGATGACGTTACAGGATTTGAAAAACTGGCCACGAACCTCTCCGGCGGCATCCAGGTGACAGGAAACTATCCTGGAAAGGCGAGAAATATCGATGAACTCAGACAGGATATCATAAAGGCAAAGTCCCTGATTCCGGGAACCCACAGGCTCAATCTCCACGAAATCTACGGTGACTTCAAGGATCAGGCTGTGGACAGGGACGAGGTGACACCTGAACATTTCCGCAGCTGGATGGACTGGGGAAAAGAGAACAACATGAAGCTAGACTTCAACTCCACATCCTTCTCGCATCCGAAAAGCGGCACATTGTCCCTTGCAAATCCTGACGATTCGATAAGAGAGTTCTGGATCGAACATACCAGGCGCTGCAGACAGATCGCAGAGGAAATGGGAAAGGCCCAGGGCGACCCTTGTATCATGAATATCTGGATACATGACGGAAGCAAGGACACCACTCTGAACAGATACCTCTATCGCGAACTACTGAAAGATTCGCTGGACAAGATTTTCGAGACCAAGTATGAGCACATGAAAGACTGCATCGAGTCCAAAGTGTTCGGAATCGGACTTGAAAGCTACACTGTGGGCTCAAACGACTTCTACACATCCTACGCGGCCAAGAATGGCAAGATCATCACTCTCGACACCGGACATTTCCATCCTACGGAAAGCGTGGCAGACAAGGTTTCGGCGATGCTGCTTTTCGTTCCTGAACTCATGCTGCACGTGAGCCGCCCGATCCGTTGGGACTCAGACCACGTCACCATAATGGACGACAGCACGTTGGACCTCTTCAGCGAAATCGTGAGGGCCGGCGCACTCGACCGTGTACATTACGGTCTCGATTATTTCGACGGCTCCATCAACCGTATCGGAGCTTATGTCGTAGGTAGCCGCGCAGCTCAGAAATGTATGACCAGAGCATTGCTCGAACCGCTCGGCACTCTCCGCAAATACGAAGCGGAAGGCAAGTATTTCGAGCGACTGGCACTTCTCGAAGAAGCCAAATCACTGCCTTGGAATGCCGTTTGGGATATGTTCTGCCTGAAGAACAATGTTCCTGTCGGAGAATCGTTCATCGCTGAAGTCGAAAAATACGAAGCGGAAGTGACCTCAAAAAGATAGTCAATGGAGATAGTAATCGGTTTGCTCATAATAGCTGTAGGCGCGTTCTGCCAGTCCAGCTCTTATGTCCCCATCAATAAAGTAAAGTCCTGGAGCTGGGAGTCATTCTGGCTTGTCCAGGGCTTGTTTGCATGGCTTGTGTTCCCTATTGCAGGAGCATTGCTCGCGGTTCCTGCCGGCCATTCCATCTCTGAACTTTTCGTTCAGGGCAACATGTTCAATGTCGGGATGACGGTGCTGTTCGGAATGCTGTGGGGAATTGGAGGCCTTACATTCGGACTGTCAATGCGTTACCTCGGCGTAGCTCTCGGCCAGTCAGTGTCACTTGGCACCTGTGCCGGAATGGGGACCATCCTGGGCCCGGTGATGCTGCACATCTTCTATCCGGAAGCAGGTCATCTCACCAGGCTTACCGGCTCCGTCATCGCAGGCGTGATCGCCACATTGGTCGGAATCGCCATCATCGGCATTGCCGGACACATGAAGTCCTCATCGCTTTCCGAAGAGGAAAAGAAAGCTGCGGTCAAGGACTTCAATTTCCCGAAAGGCATAGCGATAGCGCTGCTCGCAGGTCTGATGAGCGGCTGTTTCAATGTCGGCCTGGAATTCGGTAGCAGCCTCTGCTTCGACGGGACCGCGGAAATCTACAAGACCTTGCCTGCGACAATGCTGGTGACCTTCGGAGGCTTCCTGACGAATTGCGCGTATTGCCTCTTCCAGAATTTCAGAAACAATTCCTGGAAGGATTATGTCAATGTCAAAGTCCTCGCCGGCAACGTGCTGTTCTGCGCATTGGCCGGAATCCTGTGGTACAGCCAGTTCTTCGGACTCAGTCTCGGAAAAGGATTCTTGAAAGAGTCACCTGCTCTGACTACATTTGCATTTTGTATATTGATGGCGCTCAATGTCATTTTCTCGAACGTCTGGGGAATAATTCTCAAAGAATGGAAAGGCTGCTCGAGGAAGACTGTTGTTGTGCTTGTGGCCGGAATCGCCGTACTCATTTTATCGACGTTCCTGCCTGAATTGTTGAAATAAAAAATCGGATATGAAATCTGTTCTCGATGGCCGCCCGTCACTCGCGGCTGAAATATGGAAAGTGGCTGAAACAGCCGGATACCTGTGGCAGAAAGGCTGGGCCGAAAGAAACGGCGGAAACATCACCGTAAACATTACTGAGTTCGTCGATGACGAGATGAGGTCAATGCCCGCAATCAGCGAAGTGAAACCTCTCGGGGCGGAGCTGCCGCACCTGAAAGGCTGCTGGTTCTTCTGCAAGGGAACCAACAAACGTATGCGTGACCTCGCCAGATTCCCGATGGAAAACGGCTCCGTCATAAGAATCACGGAAGACTGCCGCGGCTATGAAATCGTAGCGGACAATCCTGTGCTTCCGACATCCGAGCTGCCGTCCCACCTGAGCGTGCACAATGACTTGATTTCCAAAGGTTCTGAATATAAGGCCTCCCTTCACACCCATCCTATCGAGCTCGTGGCAATGAGCCATAACCCGGAATTCCTGAAGAAGGATGTGGCTACCAGACTGCTCTGGAGCATGATTCCTGAAACCAAGGCATTCTGCCCTAAGGGCTTGGGCATCACCCCTTATCAGCTCCCCGGCTCCGTGGCTCTCGCACAGGCTACTATCGATGCGCTTTCCGACTACGATGTGGTCATGTGGGAAAAACATGGCGTATTTGCAGTCGATAAAGATATTATGGCGGCCTTCGACCAGGTGGATGTTCTGAACAAATCTGCCCAGATTTATATTGCCGCCAAGAACATGGGCTTCGTTCCGGACGGAATGACTGATGTCCAGATGCGTGAAATGAGCATTGCCTTCAACCTCCCTAAATAAGAAGTATGAAAAGATCGGTATTTACAGTTTTTCTCTTTGTCTTTCTAAGTATATTTTCTCAGGCCAAAGATGTTCAGGGCCAATGGATTGCGCCAGCAGAAATATCCAGCCCCAATGTCTGGATGGCTTTCCGTAAAGATGTGAATCTGGACAAGGCTCCGTCCCAGGCAGTGGCCAGCATCGCTGTGGACAGCAAATACTGGCTGTGGATAAACGGTGACATTGTCATAAGAGAGGGCGGTCTGAAAAGAGGTCCTGACCCGCACAACACCTACTATGACGAGGTGGACCTGAGCGGGTATCTGAAACAGGGAAAAAATGAAATAGCGATTCTCGTATGGTATTTCGGAAAGGAAGGCTTCTCGCACAAGAGTTCAGGCAAGGCCGGACTTCTGTTTGAGATGTCGGCATCCGGGAAACGGATAGTAAGCGATGGCACCTGGTGGTGCAGAATACATCCTGCCTATGGCAATACAGAAGCTCCGCACCCGAATTTCAGACTGCCGGAATCCAATATCAGATTTGATGCAAGATCTGATATAAAAGGCTGGCAGACAGTCGATTCGCCCGAAACTATGGGATTCCACAAGGCGGTGACTGTAGCCAAAAAAGGCGAAGCTCCGTACAATGAACTTGTCCTGCGCCCTATACCGCAGTGGAAAGACTTCGGCGTCAAGGACATTGACAAGAAAGAGATTAAGGTAGGCGAACAGGCAGACACCATCGCAGCATACTTCCCGTACAATCTTCAGATGACTCCTGTGCTCGACATCACTGACCCGGTGGGCGGAAATCTGGTGTCGATATACACTGACAATACTTATGCGGCGGGGGACATAAACCTGAGAGCCGAGTATATTACGGCTCCGGGACAGCAGACCTATGAGTCGAAGGGCTGGCTGAACGGCCACATTCTCTATATCGTTGCGCCTAAAGGCGTGATTGTCAATGAAATATCCTACCGCGAGACAGGATACGCCACCTGCCTCACCGGCAGTTTCAGCTGCAGCGACGACTTTATCAACAGATATTGGCAGAAATCTCTCCGGACCTTGTATGTCAATATGAGGGACACTTTCTTCGACTGTCCGGAAAGGGAAAGGGCCCAGTGGTGGGGAGATGAGACTCTTCTTATGGGAGAGTGCTTCTACACTACAGATATGGCAACCCGTGCATTGATGAAGAAGGGTATGCACGAACTGATTGCCTGGCAGCGCCCGGACAGCAGCCTGTTCTCGCCGATTCCTGCCGGCAACTATAGCGAAGAACTTCCAGGCCAGATGCTTGCGAGCGTCGGATGGTACGGGTTCTGGAACTATTATATGAATACCGGTGACAAGCAGACTATCGCCGATGTATATCCTGGAGTCCGCAAGTATTTGGGCATCTGGACATTGGACAGCACAGGCCTGACCAACTTCAGGTCCGGCGGCTGGACTTGGGGCGACTGGGGCGACAACAAGGATGTAAGACTTATTTTCGCCGGATGGCATTATCTGGCATTGAAAGCTGCGTGCCAGATGGCCCTGCTCCTCGGTCAAGAGGCTGATGCGGAGGAATATGCGGCCACGATGGCACGTGTGAAGGATGCGTACAACAAATGCTGGAACGGCAAGGAATACCGTCATCCTGACTATAAGGACTGTACCGATGACAGGGTGCAGGCTCTTGCGGTGATTTCCGGAATTGCGAGTGAAGACAAATATCCTCAGATTCTGGATGTGCTGAAACACTGCTTCCATGCCAGCCCGTACATGGAAAAATACGTCACAGAGGCGCTTTTCATGATGGGTGAGGGCAACTATGCCATCCGCAGAATGAAAGAAAGATATGCTCCGATGGTGAATCATCCGTTCTACACTACATTGTTCGAGGGCTGGGATATCGGAGAGAAAGGCTTTGGCGGAGGAACTGTCAATCATGCGTGGAGCGGCGGCGAACTGATAACTATTGCCCAATATGTCTGCGGTATCACGCCTCAGACTCCGGGCTGGAAGACATTCAATATCAAGCCGAACTGCAATGTGCTGAAACACACGGATATAACTGTCCCTACGAGCTTCGGCAACATACATTCCTCAGTCATTTCGGAGTCGGACAGAGTCCTGATGGACGTGACCGTTCCGGAAGGCACTACTGCCAATGTCACAGTACCTGGAGAGGGCCGCTCATTGGTTTATATCAATGATGTTCCGCAGCCAAAGGCGGATTTCTACACGCTGACTTCAGGCACTTACAGAATAGAAAAGATTTTCGAACCGGAGTTCGCGATAGGCAACGGCGAGTTTATTCTCAATGGCCGTCCGTTCATCGTGAAGGCTGCCGAACTTCATTATACGCGTATCCCGAGAGAGTATTGGGAACACCGCATCCGTATGTGCAAAGCGTTGGGTATGAACACTATCTGTATGTATGTGTTCTGGAATTACCATGAGCAGAAGGAAGGCGAGTTCTCGTTTGAGGGCAATGCTGACATAGCGGAATTCTGCCGTCTTGCGCAGAAACACGGAATGTATGTCATTGTCCGTCCGGGCCCTTACGTATGTGCGGAATGGGAGATGGGCGGCCTTCCGTGGTGGTTGCTGAAAAAGAAAGATGTAAAACTCAGGACTCTCGATCCGTATTATATGGACCATGTACGCCTTTTTCTGAACAGGGTAGGTAAGGAACTTGCCCCACTCCAGATTTCGGAAGGCGGAAATATCATAATGGTTCAGGTGGAGAATGAGTATGGCGCGTATGGTACTGACAAACAATACATTACGCAGGTAAAAAACACCTTGCTCGAATCCGGCTTCACGGGTGTGCCTCTTTTCCAGTGCGACTGGAATACGAATTTCACGAACAATGGTCTGGACGACCTGCTGTGGACGATGAATTTCGGAACAGGAGCTGACATCAGGAAACAGTTTGCCCGTCTGAAGCAGCTCAGACCTGATACTCCGCTGATGTGCAGCGAGTTCTGGAGCGGCTGGTTCGACCATTGGGGAAGAAAACATGAAACCAGACCTGCTGGGGTGATGGTTGACGGCATCCGTGATATGCTCGAGGACAAGATTTCGTTCAGCCTCTACATGACTCATGGTGGTACGACATTCGGACACTGGGGCGGCGCCAACAACCCTCCGTTCTCGGCGATGTGCTCGTCTTACGACTATGATGCTCCTGTCAGCGAGTCCGGACGCGCGACTGAGAAATATATGCTTCTCAGAAATCTTTTGAGCAAGTATTCGGACTCGTCGTCAATGCCTCAAATCCCTGACCCTCTGCCTGTTATAGATATTCCTGAATTCAGGTTCCGTGAAGTGTCGCCACTTTTCGACAATCTTCCGCGCGCGAAAAAGTCCCGGGAAATCAGACCGATGGAAGAGTTTGACCAGGGCTGGGGAACCATATTGTACAGGACCAAGGTCAATGAAGAAATTCCTTCCGGGGCGACATTGTCCATTACCGAACTGCACGATTGGGGACAGATTTACATTGACGGAAAACTCATTGCCCGTCTTGACCGCAGGAAAGGCGAATTTACCGCTGAACTGCCTGCTGTATCGAAGGGAAGCCGTCTGGATATCCTCGTGGAGGCGATGGGCCGTGTGAATTTCGACAAGTCCATCCATGACAGAAAGGGAATTACTGAGAAGGTGGAAATCATTTCCGGCTCACAGGCAGTCTCTCTGCATGACTGGAAAGTGTATAATTTCCGGGTTGACTACGAGTTCACTTCATCCCGCAAATTCAGAGAGGCTAAGGGTCAATGTCCTGCTCCGGCCTACTGGAAGGCGGAGTTCGAGGTTGACAAGACAGGAGATACTTTCCTGGATATGCGCTCTTGGGGGAAAGGACTTGTCTGGGTGAACGGACACGAAATCGGACGTTTCTGGCAGATAGGTCCGCAGCAGACATTGTTCGTTCCGGGATGCTGGCTCAAGGAAGGCAAGAATGAAATATACGTACTCGATCTTTTGGGCTGTAAAGAGCCGGTAATCAAGGGCTTGGAGACGCCTATCCTGGATGATCTGCGCAGTGGAGACAGCAAGGCGGGAGCGAAAAAAGTCATTGACCTGAAATCGGAGACTGCAGTTCATGAAGGCAGTTTCGCACATGAAGGAGGCTGGCAGGAGGTGCGGTTCGGCAAGCCGGCAGAGGGAAGATATTTCTGTCTGGAAATGCTGTCGCTCCAGAATGAGGGAGAGAAGGCCGCGATTGCTGAACTGGATATTTTAGGCTCTGACGGAAAACCTGTGTCACGTGAGAACTGGAAAATCAGTTTCGTGGACAGTGAGGATTCCGAGGACGGAAACCATTCCGGAGAGAAAGTGTTTGACCTTCAGGAAAGTACGTTCTGGAGTGCGGCGGCAGGGGAGAAGTGCCCTCATCAGTTGGTGATAGAAATGGAAAGCGATATCCCTGTCACGGGATTCCGTTATCTTCCGCGAGCTGAATCTGGTTGCCCGGGAATGATAAAAGACTACAAAGTCTATCTGAGACAGTATGATTTTACCTACGATGCTTTGGATGAAACCGCTGTCAATGAAGGTCTTGCGATATTGCCTTATCCGCAGAAGGAGGATGTGACCGGCGGGAATCTGATTCTTTCCTCAGGCAGGCTGAGCATCGGGGCTGTTCCGCAGTTCAAGAACGAGATCGGGCTTTTCATTGACCAGGTGGCAGCGGACAAGGGCATTGACCTGAAAAAGACAGGTGTGAAGAAAGCTGCCATCAGGATTCTGAAGGATGACAGTCTGCAGAATGAAGAGGCATATGCTCTCTCTGTTTCTGAGGACGGTGTGGTGGTCCGCTCCCGCTGTGCTGCCGGGGCGTTTTATGCTTTGCAGACGCTTTCGCAGATTATGACCGCAAACGAGGACGGTGTCAGCATACCTGAATGTAATATAGAGGATGCCCCGCAGCTCGGCTGGAGGTCGTTTATGCTTGATGAGGGACGTTCGTTCAAGGGGATGGCAGTTGTCAAGCAGCTTCTGGATGATATGGCCCGCCTGAAAATGAATGTGTTCCACTGGCACCTGACAGATGACCAGGGTTGGAGAATCGAGATCAGGAAATATCCTCTGCTTACGGAAGTGGGAGCGCGGAGAGATTCTACGCAAGTGGGCTGGTATGAATACAATACGTATGACGGCAATCCTCACGAGGGGTTCTACACACAGGCTCAGATAAAGGAAATCATCGAATATGCTGCGGCGCGTCATATCACGGTCGTGTCGGAGATAGAAATGCCCGGCCATAGTGCTGCGGCCGTGGCTGCCTATCCGTGGCTGAGTGCTGCAGGCAAGCAGATTCGTGTCCCGTGCAAGTTCGGTGTGCAGTACAATGTCTTCAATCCTGCTGACGAGCGTGTTCTCGGTTTTCTCGAGGACGTGCTGGATGAGGTGATGGACCTGTTCCCGTCCAAGGTTATCCATATCGGCGGCGATGAGGTGAGATATGACGAGTGGAAGAATTCCAGGCAGGTTATGGATTTTATAGCTGAGAACAATCTGGGGTCTCCGGCCGGCCTGCAGGTGTGGTTTACCAATAAGATAGCCTCGTATATCGAGAGCAAGGGGCGTCGGATGATGGGCTGGAATGACATAACCGGTGACCAGCTGCATCATTTTCAGAACGAGGTGGCGGAGACCACGGTGGGGCTTTCGCCTGATGCTGTCGTGCAGTTCTGGTCAGGGAAGCCTGAACTGATGCTCAAGTCTGCCCGCCACGGCAATGACATAGTGAATTCGTTCAATGAATATACCTATCTGGACTACAGCACCGAGTACGATCCTGTCCAGGCCACATATAACTGGAAACCTATTTCCCTGGAGAAGGCCTACAGCTTTTCTCCTGTTCCTGACGGCTTCCCGGAGGAACTGAAGATCAAGGTGATCGGCGCAGGGTGTCAGATGTGGGGTGAGTGGATACCGACTGTAGAAAAGATGAACCGTCAGGTCTATCCGAGGATAGCAGCGTATGCCGAGGCGTTCTGGTCTGCTCCGTCGCAGAAAGACTTTGCCCGCTTCCAGCGCAGCCTTCTCCCGTTCCTGACCCGTTGGAGCAGTCGCTGACGGTCAGGGGGAAAACCCTGTGCATTATGTGTAGATTTTCTGTAGTCTAAAAAGGAAGTAATTTTTGTGAGCCCCTTTGCTATTCCTGACAATCGTTGTCTCACAGAATGGATTTTGTCCGTGAAACCCCGCCTTTTTACGGATAAGTAGTTGATTTTGTGTAACTTATCCGTAAAATACCCTCTTTTTACGGACAAACTGAGCCTTTTGAGTAAACCTTTCTCAGTAATTTGTGACCTTCGGGACAACAAATCGGAAAAAGCATCGTCCGAAGGATTAACTCCGAAGGATTAAACAAGGCATCACAGATGCCGGGCCGGGCAGCCTCGTGTCGATGAGCAACCTCGTGTCGATGGACAGCCGAACAGTTGGACGGCTGAGCAGTGGCATAGCCCGCGGCGAATTGCGAAGCACCTGAGCAAAGCGGGCTTTTGCCGCTGCCAGCGTAATTCCAGCACGCAGGGCTTTCCTCCTTTGCTCTTAAAGTTATAACTACATCACTGACACCCCATTGACAAAAAATTAAGGGATTTAAAACAAATTTTAAAATTTAAAAATCGTAAAAATTTTCACCGGAAGCGTCTTTTTACAAGTTTTTCGGAAAAATTTTGCATATTATTGTAGCCTTGGTGGACACGGCGATTGTGACCGCTGTCCGGAATTTTTGATAAATAAAATAAAAACTTTACCTTTATGGATGAAAAGATCAAGGCGAGGTACATCGATCCGATGGTGGATTGGTCCTTTAAACGGCTCTTCGGCAGCGAAGTGAACAAAGACATTCTCATTGAATTTCTGAAAGTCATCTTTCCGGAACATGAGATTGAAGACATCACCTATATTCCGGCAGAGCAGTTGGGAATAATGGAGGATGACCGGAAGGCGGTGTTCGATGTGATTTGCAGAACGAAAGAGGGGAAGGATTTCCTTGTTGAAATGCAGTACGCGCAGCAGGAACACTTTTTCGAGAGGGCATTGTACTACACTTCCTTCCCGATTATGAAGCAGGGCAAGAAGGCGCAGCGGGATGAGGAGACCGGCATCAAGAAGGAGTGGAACTATGAGTTGGACGGGGTATATTTCCTCGGAGTGCTGAACTTCAAGTACGAGGATGACGACCTCATCGAGCACAGGTATTTGCTGCGTGAGGCGACCACCGGCAAGACGATGACGGACAAGCTGAAGTTCGTCTTCGTAGAAGTCGAGAAGTTCAACAAGAGTGCGGATGAGTTGGCCACCGACTTTGACAAGTGGCTTTTCATCTTGAAGAACCTGTCGAAGCTGTTAGAGAGGCCGGCGGCGCTGCGGGACAAAATCTTCAGCCGCCTCTTCGACGTAGCCGAGTACGCGAGCCTTGACAACATTGACAAACAAAATTATGTAAAGGCCATGACAACAGCACGTGACACCCACAATCAAATCGAGTACGCCAAGAAGACAAGTCTTGAAGAAGGACTCGCAAAAGGTCGTGCGGAAGGTCGTGAAGAAGGACGTGCTGAGGGGCTTGAGGAAGGGTTCGAGAAAGGACGATATGATATGATCCTTAAGATGGTACAGAATGATCTTCCTATCCAAACCATTTGTGAGATAACCGGCTTGTCTTTAGAGGAGGTTGCAAAGCTTAAAGACAGTTCAGGGCGCTAATGTTGTCAGTTTAGCCGGTGATTTCACCTTTAAGACCAGGGGGTTCGAACTGCGATAACACAAACCTAACTTCCTGCGACCCCTGTCTTCTGCAGTCACGTGTAAACAAAAAAACGGAGCGGCTGAATTTCAGTCGCTCCGTTTCGTGCGGATGGTGAGAGTCGAACTCACACAGGCCAACGCCCACTACCCCCTCAAAGTAGCGTGTCTACCATTTCACCACATCCGCATTTCGTGTGAGAATTAGGTTTCTCTTTCACTTTGGGACTGCAAATATAGGCATTGTTTGGTAAACTCCAAAATTTTTTCGCGTTTTATTTGAATTTTTTTCAAAAAACTTCGCAATGTCCCCGAAATTGTCTAATTTTGCATCCGTTATCCACGAGTTGGATACATAGGTTTATTTATTAATTTTTAAAACAGACTTTACAATGGCTGTTAAAATTCGTCTTCAGCGCCACGGTAAAAAGAATTTCGCATTCTTTCACATTGTAGTGGCAGACGCACGCGCACCACGCGATGGTCGTTACATCGAGCAGATCGGCTCTTACAACCCTAACACAAACCCTGCTACTATCGTTCTCGATGGTGAGAAAGCATTGGCTTGGCTTAATGTTGGTGCAGAACCTACACTTGTTGCTCGTCGTATCCTCTCTTATGAAGGAGTCCTCCTTAAGAAACACCTCAATGGCGGTGTAGCAAAGGGCGCTCTTACACAGGAGCAGGCAGACAAGAAATTCGCTGATTGGAAAGCTCAGAGAGATGCTAAGATTGAGGCTAAGAAACTTGGTCTTGACAAGGCTGCCGCTGAGAAGGCCAAAGCAGCTGCTGCAGCTGAAGAAAAAGTAAATGAGGCAAGAGCAGAAGCTCTCGCAAAGAAGAAAGCTGAGGCTGAAGAGGCTGCAAGAAAGGCAGCTGAAGAGGCCGCTGCTGCAAAGGCTGCTGAAGAAGCAGCTGAGGCACCTGCAGAAGAAACTCCAGCTCAGGAGGCTTAATTCCAGCATTATGTCTGAAGGAGCAGAACTGATACAGGTAGCGAGGATTATCAAATCCAATGGTACTGACGGTGAACTCGTTATGGGTTTCCGTGACATTCTGCCCGAAGATATCGACATTCAGGAACCGGTGTTCATCTATTGTGATGGACTTCCGGTTCCTTTTTTTATCTCTTCCCTTGTCCCCAAGGGCACAGACAAGGCATTGGTCAAGCTGGTCGATATAAACACGTTTGACGACGCGGAAGAGCTCACCGGCCAGGCAGTGTATGCCGATGCCGAAAATTATGAAGACGTCTGCTCGGAAGAGGATGGCGACTTCTCCGCCCTCATCGGATGGCGCCTCGTGGATGCCGATGACTTGGAAGTGGGCGAAATTACTGACTATGAGGATATTCCTGGTAATCCTTGCCTGTACGTGGATACGAAAAACGGACAGATGATGATGCCTCTGAGCGAAGATCTCATACTGTCCGTAGATGAAAACGACCGCATCCTCAAGATGAGGATTCCTGACGGTCTCAGATAAATTCCCTTACAATACTCTTTCTGGTTCTATAACATTGTCCTGCAGCGGCATTGCTCCATTCTTGATGTCTCTGTAGAAGGCTGCCTGTGCGGTCATCTGATACGGAATGAGCCAGAAGAAACCCAGACCTAAAGACAAGATGCTGAGTATCGCCCAGCCGATGAAAGAAAGCTGAAGATAGAACAGGTCGAATTTGTGACCGTCCATCAGCCTCATGCTCTCCTCGATCGCCTCATTGGCAGACATTTCCGGATGCTCGACGAGAATATACGGCGTAAGCGCGTAGGAATATGACTTGATGATTCCCGGGATAATCAGCAGCAATGTCCACAAGAAGATGTATATGGTGCTCAGAATCATTCCCCAGACCACATGCAGCCAGTTTCCGAAACCGAGGCTGAACGAGTTGTTGGTCAGCCTGTTGTCGCCTGTCTCGAGCAATACCCTCATGCTGTTTGAATATCCCACCGCCAGCGGCAGCAGCACGAACAGCGAAACGAATGAAAGCGAATAGCCTATGAACGGATTTATGACAATGCGCTGATAATAGGAATTGATAGCGTCATTTGAACTGAAGAACAGTGCCAATGCAACGAGTATAATGGTGGCAACCAATGCGTTGGCCCAGTTTCCCCTCAATGCCGAGAGCGCTTCGTTCTTGTAATATTGATTAGATTTCATATCCATTATTGTTTAACTGACACACTTGCAACCATATTGTCGATGCAGCAATACAGCGGAAGGTCCGCGCGATTGGTCTGGAGTTCGAAATCCAGGTAGTCGAAAGGCAGCGCGTTCTTGATCTCCATCGCCTTCCAGCCGATCTGCACTGTCAGTCCGGATTTGTCATATTTGACGAGGTCAATGCTGGCGCTTCCTGTCTTGGTCTCTCCCTTTATGGCATTGACAGTAAACTTCAGATAGTCTCCCTCCTGGAACTTCGGGAATCCTGAAAATCCGTATTTTGCGGCATTGACAGTGTAGTTCGTGTTTGCCACGCAAAGCCCGTTCAACGAGCAGGTGCCGATGGAACGGAGGTTGAATACCACCTCGTGGTCCGGCATAGCTACCTGGCTGTCATAGAAAATGCCGTATCCTTTGGACAGGGCCGCACCGCCCACGCTGTCAGCCACGACCCAGAGATTCTTCGGAATATAACCTTCACGGTAGGTGCTGTCCCTGCGGATGCCCACCATCATTCCTCCTCTGAACTCTCCGGATTCCTCATGGCGTTTCCCGCATAATGTGAGGGCGTTGCTGTTCCCGGTTCCGAAATCGGACTTGTTGAAAAGACCGTTCACGAAATATTGGGAAGTGTCTCTGTATTCAAAGGTGCAGATGTCGGTGTAAGACTGCTCGAAAGAGCTTTTCATACAGCTGCTTAGACCTGCTGCAATCAGAACTGAAAATAAAATGCTTTTAAGTCTCATCATCTTTAAAAATTAAAATCTATCTTGCTAATATACATATTTTCCTAAAACCGGATGCCTACGCTTGCCTCGAAATCCACGTATTTGAACCGCGTGGTGGAGACGCCTGCTCCGAAAGAGAATTTCCAGAAGGAGAACAACGCTCCAAGATCCATCTCCAGGCCGCGACAAGAGTAGTCGGTGACCAATGCCCTTCGGCTGTCAACGTCTTCCCAAACCAGGGTTTTCACTCCCAATCCCGTGCCAGAATACACATTCCGCCATTTGTTGCATCGCCACATTCCTCCGATAGTGAAGCATTGCCTTGAATGCCAGGCCTTTCCGTTCTCCTTGGCCCAGAACTGCCCGTCTCCTGCAGCGCCGTCGCTCGAACATTTGTAGTCATATCCGGTATTGAAACCGAAATCAGAACGCAGTTTCAGGAACCAGCCGGCACCCATTGATGCGCCCTTTCTCCTGAATGTCTGGCCGAACATCAGACCTTCCGAAATATCGGGCAGAAGGCCCGCAACTAACATTATATGATTTTCGCAGACGTGTTTCCTCACCCTTTTCCTGATGGAGGCGAGACTTTCAGTCCTGATTCTTGCCAATGTCGCGGAATCAAGGTTTATCAATGACGAATCCTGGCGGGCGACAAGTTTTTCTATGAAACGGATGCTCGGACTGACTTCCCGCTCCGGCGTGTTCAGAAGAATCTCATACACGCAGGCGGAACGTATCGGGACATTGAACTCATAATCCCGGATAATGCCGAAAGACGGATGCTTGATGGTTATTCTGCGTATCCCCTCAGGCACATAGAGCCAGATCTCGCCGATTTCCTGCTGGCAGTCCACGATCCCCATCACGCCTACATCGAAACTGAACCCCTTCTCTTTGGTCACGATCTTGATCAATGCCGCCTTCTTCCCGTTTTCATCGGTCTTGGCGTACAGCCTGGCATCCAGGTCGGTCTCCAGAGCCCTGAAAGACTCGATCTTGAATTCATCATCAGTGCTCTTGGCCAAGGTGGTCACCGCCCCGGAGAAAATCAGAACAATGATGGTCAATGTCCTGTAAATGTAATCAGCCCATCTGTCCATAATCAGAAATCATAAGGGCCGATAATGCCGAAATTCTTGTCCGGCTCCTCCTGCCAGGTGCGGACGTGGATGACCGGAGTGTCAGGATTGTGGAGATCCACGAGGATGAACAGGTAACCGGTATCCGAATATGATGACGAGAAGTATTCCTGACGCAGTTTGATTCCGTACAATCCTGGAGCCTTTCCGAGTTTAGTGACATCGCAGTCCGTGAACTGGATGTTTATGAACTCCTGCGAGCGGAACACATTGGAAAGACGTTTGATATATTCGCTCTTGCTCTGTCTGGTGAACGACACATATTTCCCGGCGCCGAATTCATTGACCTTTCCGGCCGGCTTCAGCACCCTTCCGGTTATGATCAGCGCATCCTCATCGAAGATGGAACTTATATAGTCCAGACGTTTCAGGGCATATGCGGTCTTGTAGCTTTCCAGGAAATTCATCAGGATAATGCGTGCCTCCTCAGGCCAGTTCGTGTGGGAAGCGATGTCTTCCGCACTTTTCCTGGCCAATGCAAATGACACGTCTGAGATTTTGCCGTCCTTGTCGAACGTGAACACGACATTCTCCACGAATTCCCTGTCATTTCTCGGGAAGGAGAACACCATCGGGATGTTCCTTGCATAAATGTTCTCGCCGAGACTGTAGAAAAGAGGTGCCGGGCGGTTCAATACACGGGCATTGCCATAGGAAATCAGTTTATGGAAAATGTCCAGACCCTCGCTCGTGAAAAGCGAGTCGATACCGTCAGTAGCCCTGTCATTTATGGCGTTGCATATATTTTCAATGATGGCTTCATATTCTGCGGAACCGGCCACCGGGCTCAGTTCGAGCACGAGGCTGTCCACATCCTTGCGCTCCTGGCTAGCTATCACATCCAGGATTTTGCGCTTGACATCCGAGAAGTCGATTTTCTGCACGGTGTTCTGCGGAGCCTCGGACGGAGTCCCGCAAGCAGCGTTCTGCACAGGCTTCTCCGGTACTTTGAAAATCGCATCCAACTGCTTGATGTCCCGATAAATATGCTGCAGGTGCTCGGCCCGTATCTCATATCTTACACGATATTCGGAAACAGGAGAAGCAGAAGAAATCCTTGCAAATCCCTTTCCGTCCTTGGCCGAAAGAATGCCGCTCCACTTCTTGCCGTCGAAGAAACTGTAATCCACAGACTGTACGGGCTGTCCGTCGCTGCTGAAATCCAGTTCAATGACATCTCCGGCGTATCTGTCAGGTGTAGAATACTTTACATGAAGCCCGTCCAGGAGCTTGTCCTTCTTCTTCTCAGTCGAAGTTATCGTCTTTTCGTCCAGAGGAGGAATGCTTTTCAGCAATGTGGACGCCCAGTTCCAATACCTCAGGGCAACATCGACCTGTCTGCTTCCTGCTGCCTTGTCTGCGATGCTGAGCATTTCATTGACCTTGGCCTTCCTGCCGTCGAACAGACTGCTGACTGCATCCCTGCGTATGTACCTGAATGCCGTGGTCTTTTCCCGGTAGATTATTTCACTGGATTTTTCGATTTCGGAGAGATAGCTCCGCATGATTTCCCTCTTGTGTCCGGTCTGCATTCCGGAGAAACCCGCGATTTCGGCTATCTTGTCCGACAGCCCTGAAAGAGCAGCGCTGTCCGCCTTTTCCGCTGTCTTTTCTGACGCTTCCGAACAGATGTACGAGTAGTCCTTCCTGATTTTGCCGATATTCTGTGCCGGTGCGGAAATTACACTCAGGCACATCAGCGAGATGCCGACGGCAAGTGAGATATATCTGAAAGAACTACGCAACATTTCGAACCTGGCTCTTTGGGCACGGTTCATCGACCCTGTCGCAGCATCAAGCAGTTCCTCAAGCTCCTTGGAGGCAGACTTTACCGCCTTCCGGGAACTCTTTCTGTCGGAGCACAACGTCTCCAGTTTCTCATATTTGTCGAGTATTTCGTCCCACTCTTTCCGAGTCCTTTCATTGACCTTTTCGGCCCAGAGAGAAATCTCCTCCGAAGTCAGCCCGCCACTGTGCAGCGCTTCCGCCATTATATTGCCTTTAGTGTCAATGAGATAGAACAATTCGCCCTCGTTGGCCACTGCCATATCGTCGCTGACGAATTCCATCTTGTCGTATCTTGCGGGGAGGATGACGTTTCCGAGTGTGTCACAGAGCCCCCACTTCCCGTCCTTTGAGACAATGTTCGTCCCATTGAAACAGTAAGTGCTGCTGTCGTATGCGGTTTCAAGTTTTACGGAGGGTGTTTCGCCCTTTTCTCCGTCCGGCCCGGAGTTTCGCGCAGTGCAGGAAATACAGATGCACAATACCGTCGCCGCAAGTTTCGTCATCTTCATCATTGCGGTACAAATCTAATGAAATTTTTATTATATTTACATCCCTTTAGTGAGCGTTTATGAGCAATATGAATTGTCCGTCAGCCTTTTTTACAGATGAACCGGAAGAAACTATGCCAGTGTCTTCCGCGCCCGAGGATTTGCGCCTGTTGGCCTCGTCTGAAGTCGGATATTCAGAACTCTGGCGTTGCCGCGAGGAAGGCAAGTTTCTGATTCTCAAAGCTCTGAAGCCACAGTACAGAAACGTTCCCGTCTATGAGGACCTGCTCCGGAAAGAGTTTTCGCTCGGCTATGAACTCGAACACCCCAATATCTGCAGGACATACGGTTACAAGCATTATCCGGAACTTGGACATTGCATAATGATGCAGTGGATAGACGGCGAGCCGCTCAGGTCAATGCTCCCGATATCGGACAAGAAACTCTCCCGGAAAATCGTCTCTCAGCTTTGTGACGTTCTGGAATATATCCACAGCAAGCAGGTAATACACAAGGATCTAAAGCCTGAAAATATTCTTATAACTCATAACGGGCAGAATGTCAAGCTGATAGACTTCGGCCTCTCAGACTCGGACGATTATGCGCTTCTGAAATTCCATGCCGGTACGCAGGCGTATGCGGCCCCGGAACTTCTTTCCGGCGGAAAAATCGACTGCAGGACAGATGTGTATTCATTCGGGAAGGTGCTGCAGGAACTTCCGGGAAACTATGCCCGTGTCGCAGCCAGATGTACGAAGGACAATCCTGACGACCGCTACTCCGATATGGCAGAAGTACGCCGCGCCCTCGAGTGCCGGACCACGTTGTGGCTGAGCCTCGCGGCATTTGCAGTCATTGCTGTGGTCGTGTCAATGATAATCTACGTCTGCAGTGACTACCGTTACAAGGCGCGCACGTTCAATGACGCCACTGACCGTATCGTCAGATTATTGTAATTTCGGTGATGCCGTCCACTGTGCCGGCAATATAGGAAGGAGTGTAGTCCGCGTCCCTTATGATCTTAGGTATGAGCAGCGGATAGTCCTTTATGATGGCGTTGATGGCAAATCGGTCATTCTCAAGAAGTTGTGAGTTCAGTGACTTCTTTACCACGAATTCGTCGTTTCCGAGATATTCGAGTGTGACCACTCTGTCCGGATTCCATTTGATGATGACAGTCTGGCCTTTTTTCAGATCTTCTGAATATAAAGTGTAACTGGAGAAAAAAGTGAACTGGTAAGAGGACGAGTTCTTCAGATTCTTGCAGAATGTCTGGAAATCCCTCGTGCCTAAATATCTTGAAAGAATGTCCAATGTTGATATCCTCGGAGTCGGTCGCATAGAGACATAGCCCCAGAGCCTTTTCAGCGTAGATGCGCTTACAAGTTCCCCGGTTTTATGGTCAATGACCACCGACAATGCCTCGAAGTCTGTCGATGTGGAAATTCTTCTTCCGTAGCGCTGCTCCACTTTCTTGAGCAGGTAGTTCAGTTCCGGTATCTTTGTCTCTGCCATGTTTCCCCCGTTTCCCCGTATTGTCGGGGCCCTGTTCATATCAGTTTTAAGGACAGCCGTGTCAGCTGTTCGTTCTATTCTTTATGCAAAGTTCGGTTATTTGCAAGTCCGTGTCAAGTTCATATTGGTTCACATTGAAAATTTAAACATATTTTTTAACGATTTATCAATATTTCTTCATATCTTGCTAAAGAATCATCGGAGAATGGTTCAGGCACTTTCCGCCTGCCTTGAGGAGCGGTGCTAAAACAATAAATCTTAATAACTATGCCAGCAAATCATCCTATTTTCCAGGGTACGTTTCTGTTCGGCAAGAAACTCTTGGCTGTTAATATTTCCAAAAATTACCAGGAGCGTCATGCTCCCGACGGAAGAGGCTCTACCTACGAGTGCGCGAGAAAATATTGGCGCCTGTCCAAGAAAAGAGCAGAAGGCGTGGACTACGTGATAGCAGTTGCTGACGGACGAGTTGTCGGAATATACAGACCTAAGAGTTGGTCGGCATCAAAGGAAGTTCCCGGAAAATTCGAATTTGAAGGCGAAAAAATACGTGAAAATCCAGTCGCTGCCGCAGATGCGCTGTGGGTGTTCGCAGGCCGCAGCAATCCGGTCAGATATATGGATTAGCTGATCGTATGAAATAATGTAAACTGGAGAGTTGCCGAAATCAGTTTTTGGCCGCTCTCCTTTATTGTTACTTGGAATTGGAGCGAATTTGCTAATTTTGCATAACTATGGACCCGCAAGCGGTTTTGCGGGTCCGATACATTTAGGAATATGAATCTGGACTTATTCAAGGAAATATTGGACATAGAATCCACGAGCGGACAGGAAAGGCGGCTGGCCGAATTTCTGGAGCGGCGGTTCCCGGAGATTGATCCGAAGTGCACCTGTACCCGTTACGAAGTGGGGGACGGGACATTGAACCTGCTCTTCCGCTGGGACAATGCAGGGATGACATCCCGTCTTCCGAAGGTCGTGCTTTGTTCGCATCTGGACACCGTGCCGCCGTATTTCGCGCCCCAGTTCAGGAAAATCAATGCAGGAGAAACCCTTCCGGACGGCAAAATAACAGCACAGGATGATCTGCTCATAACCGGACGCGGCAGCTGCGACGCCAAGGGACAGTTCTTTTCAATGTGGTCTGCCTGCAGCAGCATGGCATCAGAATCCACGTCCGGAGAAACTGATTTCGGACTTCTTCTTCTCTCAGGTGAAGAAACAGGCTCGTTCGGAGCTAAAGCGTTCGACCGTGACTGCCCCGGGAGCGAATATCTTATAGTGGGAGAACCGACTGACAATCTTATGGTCTCCGCATCCAAAGGAACCAAGTCATATTCGGTCACGATTCACGGAAAAGCCTGTCATTCAGGCTATCCGGAACTTGGTCATAGCGCTGTGGACACATTTGTGGAGTTTGTGGAAAAGTTGCGCGGCATAGATTTTCCGGAAGACGAGATGCTTGGTCCGACGACTTGGAATATCGGCAAGCTCTCTTCTGACAATCCGCAGAATATCCTCAGTCCGGAACTTTCTTTCCGCCTGTATTTCCGTACCACCTTCGCGTCAGATGTCATGGTGCAGGAAACAATGGAACAGATGCGGTCGGAAGACATTGACATAGAGGCGTTTGGCGGAGATACCCCGATGCGCTACACGACTTTCGACGGCATCGGGACCAAGCCTGTGGCATTCGGAAGCGACACGCCGAGGATGAACAAGTTCACCCACCGTTCGCTTTGCGGTCCCGGCTCCATTTTCGTGGCCCATACCCCGAGGGAATATGTATTGCTGAGCGACTTGGAAAAGGCTCAGTCCCAGTATGAGACTCTATTGAAGAATATTTTATATAACGAATTATGATACAGCTTATTACCACATTGTTTGTAACATTGGCCGTGGCCATTTCTCCGCGTGCAGTGGTGCCGCTTCCGGTATCCGTGACCGAGAATGAAGGAACTTATACGCTTTCTCAGAGCCCGACACTGAAAGTAGTCTGCAAATCAGACTGTGAAGGTGTGGATGCTCTTAAGGACTATGCGAAGGATGGACTCGGATGGACATTGTCGGAAAAAGGAGACATCGTCATCACATTGGGCGACAGGAATTTCGTGAAGAAGGTCAATGCAGATGCCTCCATCCGTGAGGACTGTCGGGATGCAGCCTATTCATTGACAATAGGGAAGAAAGGCATTGACATAAAAGCCCTCGCGCCGAAGGGCGCTTTTTATGCGTTGCAGACGTTGAGGCAGATGACGGCGAGTGGTGACGAACTGCAGTGCTGCGCGGTTTACGACTGGCCGAGATTTCCGTACAGGGGTCTGATGATAGATGTGTCGAGAAACTTCCGTGACAGGCAATTTATTGAGAAACAGATAGATGCGATGGCGCTGCTGAAGATGGACAAGCTTCATCTTCACCTGATGGATGATGCAGGATGGAGAATCCAGATAGATTCCAGGCCGATGCTTACGAAAAAGGCGGCATGGCGTATCGGCGGTACTTGGAAACAGTGGCGTGAACTTGGATGCTTTTATTCTGAGGAGGGAAGTCCGATGGCTTCCGGCGGCTATTATACGAAGGATGACGTGCGCGAATTGGTGGCCTATGCTGCTGAGCGTCATATAGATATAGTTCCGGAGTTCGAGATTCCGGGACATAGCAGGGAAGTGCTGGAGGCCTATCCTGAACTTGCCTGTGTGGATGAAAATGGGGAAAGGGTGATGAATTCTGACATGTGCCCGGGCAGCGAGTATCTTTTCGACTTCATCGAGGATGTTATGGCGGAGTTGGTGGAATTGTTCCCTTCCGAATATATACATATAGGTGGAGATGAGGCTTCGAGGACTGCTTGGAAGAAATGCCCTCATTGTCAGAAGATTATGGCGGAAAACGGTCTGGCTGATGTGGCTCAGTTGCAGAGCTGGGTTACGCGGAAGGTGGAAAAGATCGTGGAGTCCCACGGCCGCAAGATGGTAGGCTGGGATGAAATCATGGAAGGCGGCCTTTCGGACAATGCCGTGGTGATGTCCTGGCGTGGTTCTTCGCACGGCGAGAACGCGATCGGGCAGGGCCACGATGTCATAATGTCTCCTAATACCTGGTACTATCTGGATTACACCCAGGATGCGCCGATCTATCAGCCTGAAGCTATCGGCGGATATATTTCTCTTGCCAAGGCATATTCTTACGATGCTGATATTGACAGTCCACATCTGCTTGGTGTTCAGGGTAATGCGTGGACGGAATACATTCCGACAGCTGAGCATCTGGAGTATATGCTCTATCCGAGAGCGTTGGCAGTTGCTGAAACGGGTTGGAGCAGGAAAGAGGACAAGAACTATGAGAATTTCAAGGAGAGGGCGTCGCATTTCTGCACCGAGTTGAAGAAAATGGGCTATAATCCGTTCGATATAGACAAGGAATTCGGTACGAGGATGGAGTCCCGCGAGCCGCTGCAGCATCTGGCTGTAGGAAAACCTGTGCAGATTCTGACTCCGTATGCCGAGAAATACAGGGCGAGCGGAGATGTTTCCGTCAATGACGGTCTGCGTGGCGGCTGGTCTTATGGAGATGACCGCTGGCTGGGCTTCATCAGAGATATGGACATCATCATTGACTTGGAAGAAAAACAGCCTCTGCACTATGTGGGAGCTACATTTATGGCTCAGAGGAACAACCATGTGGCAGTCCCGGAGCGTGTGGAAGTCTATGTTTCCGATGATGGGGAGAATTATACTTTGGCGAGCGTAAGCTACAGTCAGCTGCCGGCGGACACGTCGGATATGTGTTATGAGACATTGTCCTGTGTCGTCAATGTATCTGCGCGTTATGTGCGTTTCAAGGCGTTCCGCAGAAATCTTCCGCTGCACGCTTGGCTGTTTACTGATGAAATTGTTGTAAATTAGAGGTCATTTTCAAAACAGCTTCTCAGGAGGATTGTAGTATGATAGTAATGAAATTCGGCGGAACGTCGGTGAAGGACAAGGATGCGATTCTGCGCGTTACGGAAATAGTCCGCGGAAGAATGGCGGACAAGCCGCTCGTGGTCGTGTCAGCATTGTCGCAGGTTACCAGAGTGCTATGCAATATAGCGGAAGTCGCTGAGACTCAATGTGCTGAAAAAGCGGAAAAACTCTTGGCGCCGCTGCGTGAAAGGCATCTGTCCCTCGCGACTGAACTGCTGTCGGCAGATGAAAAAGTTTTAGGTCAATGTCTTGGCGACCTGAATGCCATCTGCGATTCGCTGAGTGATTTCGTGCACGGAGTCTGCTGTATCGGAGAACTTTCTCCAAGAAGTTATGCCCGTATCGTCTCGACAGGCGAGCTGCTCTCTTCCAAGATAGTTTCTGCGGCAATGAATGTGAACGGACTGAGATGCGGCTGGGTGGATGCCCGTAAAATGATTGTTACCGACTGTCAATATATGTCTGCGGTACCGGATTTGGAAGCGACTCAGGCAGGTGTCAGACGCATTGTCCCGGAAGCTGCAAAAGGTGTGGATGTGGTTCTCACTCAGGGCTTTATAGCATCTTCTGTGGAGGGCGCCCCTTCGGTTCTGGGCTTCGAGGGCTCCGATTACACGGCAGCGATTCTCGGTATGGCTCTGGATGCTGAGCGTGTGGAGATATGGACCGATGTGGACGGTATCCGTACAGCAGACCCGAGAAAGGTGGATGTTACCGCCCGCGTGGAAAAGATTTCCTACGAGGAAGCGTCTGAAATGGCGTTTTTGGGCGCGAGAGTGCTTCATCCGCTGACTATCGAACCGGCGAGAAAGAAGAATATTCCGGTCTATGTGTTGGATTCGTTGAAGCCTGATTCGCCGGGTTCTGTGGTGACTTACGAGCAGACAGCCTGCGGCCCTAAGACCATTGCGGTCAAGGAAGACATTGACTTTCTCGAGATTACCTCCAGGAATATCGTCGGGGTTTCGTCAATGTTGGCAGGTGTTTTCAGTTGCATTGCGGACTATCCGGTAAAGACCGTTCTGGTGTCTTCTTCAGAGTCCAAGGTGGGGCTTACATTGGAATCAGGCCAGCCTGGATTTGAGGAGCTGCTCTCTTCACTGCGGAACCGTTTCTGTGTGATGGTTTACAGGGACAAGGCCGAGATTTCGGTCGTGGGACGTAATGTGGTGTCCCAACCGGGTGTGTATGAAGATGTTATGGAGGCGCTTGACGGCTGCCAGGTCTATATGTCTGTGCAGAGTCCGTCACTTCTGAGCACGAGCGTGGTGATAGACAGGAAATACGCAGAAGAAGCGGCAGGACGTCTGCATTCAAAATTGTTTGGATAGAAAAATCAGGATAAGATATGAAGGTTTTTATCAGTGGCTACGGCCGCATGGGAAAAATGGTGGAGTCTGTGCTGAAGAGCAGGAATATAGAGTGCTCGGGCGTGTCGGAAGACATAACGTCTGCTGACAAGGCTGTGGCAGCAGAAAGTGTCTGCATCGACTTTACCGTGCCGGAGGCGTTCAGGGCCAATTACAGATTCATCGCGGAGAATTTCAAGGCTGCGGTGGTAGGTACGACGGGATGGTATGATATTGCAGATGAGGTGTTTGCCTATTTCGAGAAATGCGGTACGCCTCTCATTTGGGCTTCCAATTTCTCGGTCGGTGTCAATGTATTCTCTGCTGCTGTGGACTTGGTTTCCAAGCTTCTTGCAAAGTCTGGCGGCTATGCCCCGTATATAGTGGAGAAACATCATTGCCATAAGATAGATGCGCCGAGCGGAACTGCCAAGACATTGGCTCGTGACATTGACCTGAATATGGGCGTGAAGACGGATGTCGCGTCCGTAAGGGTCGGCGAACTTGCCGGCATTCATACTGTCGGCTTCGAGGGTGGCTGCGACAGGATTACTCTCGAGCACGAGGCTTTTTCGCGTCAGGGATTTGCGGAAGGGGCCGTGTTGGCGGCTGGTATGGCTGATGATTTGGCAAAGGATGCCGGCAGGCAGCGTAATGTCTATGAGTTCCGAGAACTGTTTATCGGTGGAAGTTTGACCTTATAATTTATATGTCAATGATATTCAAGGGTTTGGGAACGGCATTGGTGACTCCGTTCAAGAATGGAAAAGTCGATGAGAATGCTTATCGCGCTACTGTGGCCCGCCAGATTGAGGCCGGTGTGGATTTTTTAGTGCCGCTCGGTTCGACTGCTGAGACTCCTTGTCTGAGTGATGACGAGAAGGTGCGTCTGGTGCAGATTACACGTGAGATGGCGCCGGGGGTTCCTATGGTGGCCGGCGTGGGTTCCAATTCATTGACAGGAACTGTCCGCAATATGCGTCTGCTGGATTCTTTGGACGTGCAGGCGTACCTGGTGGTGGTCCCGTTCTACAATAAGCCTACGCAAGAAGGTCTGTATCAATATTTTAAGACGGTTGCTCAGGAAACTGACCGTGATGTAATCCTGTACAATGTCCCTGGCCGTACCGGAACCAATATGAAGGCGGAGACGACGTTGAGGCTGGCTCATGATGTGCCTAATGTCGTGGCTGTCAAGGAGGCGTCCGGGGATGTGGCCCAGATTGTGGATATCAAGAGGCAGGCTCCGGATGGTTTCACGGTTCTGAGCGGCAATGATGACCAGACTCTGCCTCTGATGGCGAGTGGAATCGACGGTGTCATCAGTGTGGCTTCAAATGTGGCTCCTAAGATGATGAAGGAGTTGGTGGATGCTGTTTTCGCTGGTGATCTGCAGAAGGCTATCTGTTTGAATGACAAGCTGATGCCTCTTTACAACGCGCTGTTTGTGGAGAGTAATCCGATTCCGGCCAAGGCTGCCATGAAACTCTTGGGGCTCTGTGAGGATGAGATGCGTCTTCCGCTCACGCCTGCTGTCGGGAGTACGGAGAAATTGTTGAAGGAAGTCATGTCGGGTCTGGGACTTCTGTAAGAGTTTAAGAGTTACCTTTTTATAAGGAGAGAATATGGAAAATGAAATGGAGCGTTTTCTGCAGGTCTGCGCTGATTTGGAAAGCGGAAAAATCAGGGTTGCAGAGAAAAAAGACGGGGAATGGATAGTCAATTCCTGGATTAAGGAAGTGATTCTCAGTGGGTTCCGTCTGGGCAAGCTCGCAGATATGTCGGAAGGGGAGTTCTCTTTCATTGACAAGGATACTATTCCGGTAAGGAAATTTTCAGTCGAGGACAAAGTGCGTATTGTGCCTGGCGGCAGTTCTGTGCGCCGCGGTGCGTATCTTGCTCCTTCGGTAATCATGATGCCGCCCGCTTATGTGAATATCGGCGCCTATGTCGATGCCGGTTCAATGATTGATTCCCACGCTCTTGTAGGGTCCTGTGCGCAGGTCGGAAAGAATGTGCATATCGCTGCCGCCGCCCAGATCGGAGGGGTACTGGAGCCTGTCGGTGCAATGCCGGTAATCGTCGAGGACAATGTCTTCATCGGCGGTAATTGCGGGGTGTATGAGGGCGTGTTGATAAAAGAGGATGCAGTGCTCGGCTCTGGTGTTATAATCAACAGGTCCACAGCGCTTTATGACGCCGTGAATGGCGGATATATACGTCCTGATGAGTCGGGAAGACTTACTGTTCCAGCCGGAGCAGTGGTGGTGGCCGGAAGCAGACCGGTTACCAAGGGACCTGGTGCTGAAGCGGGGATAAGTCTCTATACTCCTGTAATTGTGAAATATAGGGACGGCAAGACAGATGCTTCTGTGGAGCTGGAAGATTTGTTGAGATGATGACTTTCTATAAATATCACGGAGCGGGGAATGATTTTCTGATTGCTGACGGAAGGGACATTGACATTGACCTTTCTGCAGGGCAGATTGCGCGGCTGTGCGAGCGTCATACTGGTATCGGGGCGGATGGAGTGATGGTGCTTGAGCGGAGTTCAGATGCGGATTTCCGGATGCGGTATTATAATTCTGATGGCTCGGGCGGAATGATGTGCGGCAACGGCGGGCGTTGTATCGTGGCGTTTGCTGCCGATTTGGGCTATGGAAGTTTCGTATTCGAAGCGCCTGACGGTCAGCATGTTGCAGAACTTGAAAACTCTGTGGGGACATTTTCTGCGGAGCCGAGAATTGTGCGTCTGAAGATGAAGGATGTGCAGGGCGCCGCCCTTTATGAGAATAAGACTGGTGCGATGTTTCCGGATGTTTTTCTCGATACGGGCACGCGGCATCTCGTGCATTTTGTGGAGGATGTCGGAGAGTGTGACGTAGTGGGAGTCGGCAGGCGTCTGCGCTATGATCCGAGGTTCGCGCCTCAGGGTGTCAATGTGAATTTTGTCCGTGTCAATGATTTTCTGCCTGACGGAAATCTGGATATCGATGTGAGGACTTACGAGAAAGGCGTTGAGGATGAGACACTTGCCTGTGGTACCGGTATAGTGGCTTCGTCGATGGCTTCATGGATTCGCGGTGTTCTTGGCGGATGCGGCAGGAGTTCTGGTCCCATGGAGGTTTCTGCGCGCGTTCATGCCAGAATCGCGGATTTGAGGGTGGATTTCGTTCCGCGTTTGGATGGGGTTTCGTGTCATGATGAAACTGGTTTGCGTGGAAATGAAACATTGCCTTTTACGGCAGAGGATGTGTGGCTCCAGGGCCCGGCAGTTTTCGTGGCGAAGATAGAAGTGCAGCTCTGATGCTGTGCGAATTTGTTTGATAGTGAGGAATTTATGGATTTGCTTAGATATAATTTGGGAGAGGGTGTAGAGGCGTTTACGACAAGGCGTGACTCGAAGCTTCCGTATCCGGTGATACAGCCGCATCAGACTCATTCTGCCAATGTGGCTGTCATCGACAGGCCTGATTATTCCAGAGAGGAACTGGAGGGTGTGGATGCCTTGGTGACTAATCTGAAGAATGTGGCTATAGGTGTGCGTACAGCGGACTGTATTCCGGTGTTGCTGTATGATCCTGTGTCACGGTGTGTCGGGGCTGCCCATAGCGGCTGGCGTGGAACTATCAACAAGATAGCTGCTCAGACGGTTCTGGCAATGATAAAGAATTATGGTGCAAAGCCTTCGGATATGCGTGCCGTCATCGGCCCGGGTATCTGTATCGACAATTTCCAGGTAGGCGAGGATGTGGCGCAGCTTTTCAAGGCGTCCGGTTTCCCTGTGGATAAAATCTGGTCGTTCCGAGGTCCGCGTACTGAGGGCAGTCTCGAAGGCGGCCATCATATCGACCTTTTCGAAGTCTGCCGCATCACGCTTCTGGAATGCGGAGTGGCAGAGTCCAATATCCAGGTCTGCGGCATCTGTACTTACAACGACACCGACTTCTTCTCCGCCCGTCGCGAAGGAGCCGACTGCGGCCGCAACATCAACGCCATAACACTGTTGTGATCTCTGGTCAATGTCTCGGTTCTCTCCGGAAAGTGACGTGGTGTGGATTTTCTTGTACGAATGAACCTTTTCCGTGTAGATCAGATTCTTGGTCGTGAGAATCGGATTCTTCGTCCTGGCCGGACCGCGAAGTCAGCGAGTTTTTCCCAATATTCTAAATGGACCGGCTATGGTCGATGGTGTTCAGGTTGCCTTTCCGCACGATCACGAACTCGTTTTCGAACGGCTTCTCTTCAGAAATGCGCTTTGTCCTGAATGTCTGGTACTTGATTTTCAACAGGTTCTTTACTCTGGAGTCTTCGTACATTGCTGCAACTGACCCAAAGTAAAAGTGTTCATGGGTGTCCTTGACCTCCACATGAATGATTGTCCGATTGTGCTTTAACATAACTTGCTTCCGCAAATATAGCACATTGTTCAACAATTATCGAAAAGAAGTTGAAACTTATTTTGCGATTATCAACAAATGCCATATATTTGTATGCAGATGTCACCCTTTGCCTTCAGTTAAAAAAATATGAATAAAATTAAAGTGAAAGTATTTGTTGAAAAAGCTGAGTCTGGCTATTCTGCATATATGGACGATTCTCCTCTTGATTACGGGTGTATCGGTGAGGGTGTTACAGTGGAGGCCGCCATTGAGGATTTTTGTGCTGCATACGAGGAAATGAAAGCATATTATGCCACTAAAGGAATGCCATTCACTGAAGCAGAATTTGAGTTTTACTATGACACTGCAAGTTTTTTGGCGGAATATGCTGGGATATTCTCTCTTGCTGGTCTGGAAAAACTTACAGGTGTCAGTCAAGCACAACTCGGTCACTATCTGCATGGCAGACGCAAGCCGAGCAGAAGGACTATTGATAAGATTCAGAAAGGAGTGAATCATTTTGCGAAAGAATTGAGCTCCATAAAATTCGCATAGTGATTTAGTGATTTTTTTTTGCGCACCATGTAAAGTGTTAAGTATCAGCAATATAGCTATTTTCAGAGTTACCAAAATCCTAACTCTGAAAATGGTTATTCTATTGAGTATTAACGTTTTATGCGCTGCGTTATTTGAAGATGAACGATTATCTGAAAGAACTGGGCGAACTGGCGGAAATCAACGAACCTGTACGGGAAACCTACTACAAGGGAAATGAGCGCATAGATGAAGTCACGCCCAAATACGCATTGTTAAGTACCCATGCCGGAAGAAAGACTTTCATCTGTAATGCGTTGGCACTCGGAATTCCGGCACCGGTGGTCATGAAATGGACGGGACACAGTGACTACAAAGCCATGAAACCCTACATTGACATAGCAGATGACATCAGGGCAAACGCCATGAACAAATTTAATCAACTATAAAAGTATCAATTAGTTTCATGGATCACCACCATTGAATTATATTTGTATTCTGAAAATATCACAAGATGAGCAACAACGGACATAACATAGAAAAGACGAACTTTGACGCATTTATAAATGCTGTCGGTTCGGAAATACAGCAGGCGCAAGTACGGCTGATTACAGCAGCCAATGCGCAAATGTTGTTCCATTACTGGAAAATGGGCAACTATATTCTCTATCATCAGCAACTGCACGGATGGGGAAGCAAAACCATCAAACAGTTGGCAAAGTCTATCCGGCTAAATTTCCCTGAAAAGAAAGGCTATTCGGAACGCAACCTTACCTATATGTGTCAGTTTGCAAAGGCGTATCCTTTAAGAACATTACAGAATTTCATTGAAACGGACGCAAAGCTGATAGCTCCAAGCGTGGAGAAAATTGCAGACGAAGTATGCTACTTAAACAATGTGCAATTTACGCAAGAGCCTCTTGCGCAAATTCAATCTATTGATAACAAAGAAATTACAATAACGCAAGAACCTCTTGCACAAATTCATAATGTTGCCAGAACCGTATCCGACATTTACCGTATGGAAATTAAGGATATAGAAAACATATTTATGGCATCACCTGTTGCACGAACCAATTGGGCGAGTCATGTGATTATGCTTAACAGTTCGCTTCCATTGGGTGTAAGCTATTGGTACATGAAACAGTCCGTGGAAATGGGCTGGAGCAGCAATGTCCTTAAAATACAAATTGAGACCAACTTATATAGCAGACAAATCAGCAATAATAAGGTAAACAATTTCACATCCACGCTTCCTGCACCTCAAAGCGACCTTGCCAATTACCTTCTGAAAGACCCGTACATCTTTGACTTGGCTGGAACGAAGGAAAAGGCAGACGAAAGGGACATAGAAGAACAACTGGTTAAGCACGTCACCCGTTACTTGCTGGAAATGGGCAATGGCTTTGCTTTCGTTGCCCGACAAAAACATTTTCAAGTCGGGAACAGCGATTTCTATGCAGACTTGATTCTGTATTCCATTCCCCTGCACGCATACATCGTAGTGGAATTGAAAGCGACCCCATTCAAACCGGAGTATGCAGGACAACTGAACTTCTACATCAATGTAGTGGATGACAAACTGAGGGGAGAGAATGACAACAAGACTATCGGGTTGTTGCTGTGCAAGGGGAAAGACGAAGTTGTAGCGCAATACGCATTGACAGGCTACGACCAGCCGATAGGCATCAGCGATTACCAATTGAGTAAGGCTATACCTGAAAACTTAAAATCGGCTCTGCCAAGTATAGAAGAAGTGGAGGAAGAACTGACTTCCCTTCTTGATAAAGATAAGACCCCGTAAACTAAGCGTATATGGCAGGAGAAATTCATCACGGACTTCTATAAGCAATACAATGACACAAAAGCTTTTGAAGCCGACATCCTGGAACGCAATGCCACACCAGAGCAACGAGAGCGCCAAGTGGACATAGCGGACTTGCTTCTGGAGGAAATGCTGAAGGAGAAGTGAGGGATATGGAAATCTCTTTGTCAAAAACGGTGTTGAATAACTCAAGTAACATCATTAACCGTGACTGACAGGAACAAAATCCTGATGATAATGTGGTCACTACGCAATGGTGCCAAAAGGGCTTATCTAATACAAGGTCAGAAAAAATCATAATCCCCAAATCGCCATTACGGCGGTCTGGGGACTTGATATATCATAGATATGACTCTATCTAAGCGTCAAAGACGGGAAGTTAAAACAACAAAGCAAAAAAAGGATTGACTAAAAGTTGTTACTTCTTGTAAATTATTGAAACAGGGCTGCCTTTATAGCTCCAGTCTGTCTGCGTGAAGTTGGAAGGGATATTTTCGGTGCTAGACGCGGAACCATTAAACTTGGCCGTGACTGTGAATTTGCCGTTTTTTCCAGGATTCCCTTCGCAGAAAAATCTATACAGATTTAACTTGCTTATGTCGAACGATTTGAAATTTCCATTTTTGATAGACAATATAGCCAAGTCGTTATTTCCGCCAAACGTAACGCTGGACAAAGATGAGGAACCAGGATTTTCCCCTTCCAGAAATGCCAGGTGCAATTTTGGCAGATTACTTAAATCCAACCTTTCCAAATTCTTAGAATCAATGATGTATAGAAAGATCAATGATTTCAAATTGCTTAAATTCAAACTTGATAGTTCAGCGGAGCGCAGAAGCAATCTCGAAATTTTCAATCCCGCAGGTATGTCAAGACTGCTGATAGGATTCCTTGAAAGATCTAATGTCAAAAGGCTTTTCAAATCACCGATTTCGACTGTAGTCAACTGATTTTCGGCCAGATACAGCTCAGTCATCTTTGAACAATGAGACACGTTAATTTTGGTTAACTTATTGTTCTTTGCCTTGACTATATCCAGATTTATATTCCTGCTGAGATCAAGTTCTGTCAAATTGTTATTGTCACAATATAACTCTGTCAATGATATAAAATGCTCTATTCCATTGAGAGAATTCAACTTTTTGGTGGACAATTCCAATTTGAAGATGCTGGAGACATCCTTTTTCGTAATATGTTTAGTGGTCTTGATATACCCTTCGTTGTACAAGAGCTGCCGGAATAAAGGATCAAAATCATTTGTAATCTCATCCGTAACATTCACTATATTGGAAGCAGTAAATCCTCCATCTTCTGTGGTTACGGTTATCGCAGTCTGCCCCTGCTTCAGTCCTTTGATGATGCCATCCGGACTCACTGATGCAACCTCCGGATTTGAAGAAGACCAAGTTACATTCTTATTGGATGCATTTTTTGGCGTGAAGATCAAATCGAATTTTCCGAGATTGTCTTCAGAAAGCCCTATTGTCAATGACTCAGGAGCCAGGCTGACACCCGCAACAGGAACGACTACATTCTTATTGCAGCCAATAAGGAAGAGAGCAAATGCCGTAAAAAGAGTCGATAATTTTAAATATTTCATAATGTTGTCTGGTTATAGTTTCGCAAAAATATATAAAAAATCCAGATTGTTACCATATTCTTAAATTTTGCTACAGTCGCAAAAATCCACTCATAACCGCACAAGACCGCTTGCGACCGGAATTAAAAAAATGGGATATTGCCGGGCTACAGATGATATCAAGAGATCTTGATACTGTTTTTCTCGTGCCATCTGAATCTGAGTTGGTTCCTATAATTTGTCCGCTGCTCTTCTTATGCGGTCCGCGAGGTCACAAAGGCCTCCCTTGAATATTGTGAGTTCCTCTTCCGTGAATCCACCGATGCCTCCATTTCCATCGATGCCGTTAAGCTTGTTGTAGAACCACGATGCCGACCGGTCGAAATAGTTGTGTGCAAACTCGCCCCAGTTCAAATTAAGGTCAATGTCATCGAGTTTCTTTCTGATTCCTGAATTTTTGATGGCTTCAAGCCTTTTGTTTGTCATTTCCATATCTGCTGTATTTCATGTCCTCCTCTTGTATTTCAGCCGGAGGTTTTGCCGCACAAAGGTACTGTAAAATTTTATAGTACGCAACCGGCGGGCGGTCTTGCTGCAACCACGAAGGCGTTTGCGAAGAATCATTTGATTTCCCTGATTGAGTTATAATGTGGCTTAATAATTTTGTGAAGATCCATCATTGTGTTATACATACAATCAAACTGTCTTTGCCAGTCAGACTGGTTCCTGAAGTCCGCTTCTAATTTAACATTGATATAGGACACTTTTTTATCATCCAGCCTTTTCCACTCCACCTTCTTGCAATTCAAAGCATCAATCTGACTCTTGCAGTTTTTTTCAACAAAATCATATCTTTCTTTATTCTGTTCTGGCTTGTCACTACAGAAATAAACTTGAACGCCTATCCAGTTTTTAATGGTGAGTACACATGCATAGTGAAACCCTGTAACCCCTGCCCTAAAATTGCACCAGTGATCGGTAGTAGCGTTACCATGGGTGAGAATGTCCAAGTACTTATTATTCAGGTAATCATGGAATTCACTCCAGAACTCCAGCCTCAATTTCTCTGTCTCAGTATCACCAGCTACCTGTTTCTTTATGGATTTGGACCAGTTGTTAGGTTTTGCCACAATATCAAATTGCGGAGCTGGCGCGCTCTCTCCAATCTTAAAAAGCCTTACCTCTATGCCAAAGAAATTATAGTTGTCATCGGTGATGCTGTTCAGCCAGTCAATTGCAGCCCTGTGCTCTTCATCAAAGGTTTTGGCAATCCAAATTGCGGTGTATGCATCAAGTCCGGAGCAGTAAGTAATAACTTTTCCAAGATGGTCGTGGTCTGTCTTTTCCAGCTGATTTTCAATGACTACACATCTGTCGGTATTGATGTCTTTACATAGAATGTCCGCAGAGAATGTTCCTACCTTGGCCTCTTTCTCCTGAACTTCCAGCTCCATACCTACTGTTTCGCCGAGGAGATTGATGTTGTCATCCTCTGCAAGCCAAGGAGTAAAGTCTCGGGCTTCATCTTTCCAGAAGTTCCTTAATTCTACCTTTTCCAGTTTTCCAAGTGGTGTTTTCATATATTAGTCTTTTAATTGTCAAGCTACCCATCCATATCCCTGGACGCTCATATCCATGAAATGATTGAGCAGGATTGAAAAAATCCTTGTCATATGCGTCAGCAAATGTGCAAATCGGTACAAATATATTGTTTTCTTATGGAAAGACGGACCAATTTGGCCCGTCTTGTGCTTCGAAAGCAGTGTTTTAGGCCCGATTCAGGATCAAGAGATTATTTTGTCATGATGGAAAATATTTTCAGGTTAGATTTACGTCGTTAACTTTCCTGAACTCTCCGGTCGAGTCTGATTGTTCCATCTCAAGCCTTCCACATAAATAATTCCTTTTAATTTGTTTGCTTGGAACGAACGAGTTTTTTTGCAGTTCTCATATTTTTGTTTTCATCCCATGTATAATAGCCATTATCGCTATACCATCTCTCTATATCGTTAAGCTCTTTAACGATAGATTCTCTATCTTCATCTTCTACATTGTCTGTTTTAAGAAGGGAGTTGATCTCTTGCACTCTTTTGTTCACTGTTTCACGGACGTCTTTTTGTGTAACAGTGTGTGCAATATCAGTTGTTTGATTTTTTGTTTCTGTTGTATTGCCTTTAAGAATGTCTGTTGAGTCTTCTTCTGGGCTGATTGCTTCAGTTGTTCTTCTGCCGGTATTTATAAACTCAACTACAGACGCGCTAGCTGTAAGTTTTCTCCTAACTACGGCTCCAAATACCCATACTTTTGTTGTTGTCTTAATACGAATGTCAGCCAATGCTTGATTTTGCTGTAGTTGCGCTGATGTTTTCAATTCTTCCACAACGTCAGATGTTGCACGTGAGGATAAACCACCGATGCCAAAAACATAACATGATGAGACTTCAGCTGAAACAGTTTTTACAAATCTAAAGTTTCCTTGATTGAGAGCTACTGAATTAGGAGTTGTAATGTTAGTCAAACCTCCGCAAGAGCACAACAAAATAGCAGTTAACGGAATCAAAAAGAATTTCTTCATGACGCTTTATCGGTTTAATGAGTTTAATAGGTCTATTCTCATGTTGGATTGGTCAGGCTTTAGTTTGAATAAGTCTGTCGTTTGCTCCAACACAAAATCAAAATTAGTAAAATTTTAATGTTTCTAGTAAAAATTTCCCGTTTATATTTCGAACAATATGGCTGCTCGAGATGGAATTCAGTTTTCTTTGCCGGCTGTTTTTATGGAATGCATTACGATTTCTCCGATGTCTATAAATTGGAATAACCTGAATGTTAAGAATAAAAGTTAAGATGCTTGTAATGTGTTGATTATATGTGCGTTATGGCTGTGATGCAAAAATAATAACACATTCAGGTTATATGAAAAAGAGCATAACCTGGCATTGCTGAATTTGATACCTAAGAGGTGTAAGTGCTTGGTGTGTAACTAGTTATGTGGGTTGTACGAGTGGATTCGTACAGTCAGGTTGTTCGGAATCATGAATCTTTTTGCGAAAGAATTGACCGCCATAAAATTCGCATAGTGATTTAGTTGCGATCATTGTCTGTTTTAATTTTATTTGGCATTCTTGCATTTGTTCAAAAATTATGTAATTTTGCATAATGTGAAAAGACGTAATGTAAAATTGCATAATAATGGAAAACTTTTTCAGAAATCCGTTTGTCATAACTCCGTATGTCAGAGAAGAGTATTTCTGTGATAGAACGGAAGAGACAGCTCAGCTTTGCAAGCACATACTCAATGGAAGGAATGTGGCGTTGTTTGCACGACGTAGGCTCGGCAAGACTGGTTTGATCCGACATTGTTTCGCGCAGAAAGAAATCAGCGACGTTTTCAATACTTTTCTGATTGACATCTATGCTGCGAATAATTTGAAGGAAATGGTGGCGATCTTTGCAAATGAGATTTTCAGCAAAAGTGAATATTTCGGAATAAAGGACAAGCTTCTTCAGGGGTTGAAGTCGTTGCGCCCACAGATTGAGTACAGTCAATTGACTGACAGTCTTTCGTTTTCACCGATTGTTGGGGATATTTCATATCCGGATAAGACACTTGAGGAACTGATGCAGATTCTTGATTCAGGCAAGAGGCCTTGCGTGATTGCAATTGACGAGTTTCAGAAGATTCGCGATTTCAAGGAGGCGAATATGGAGGCGTACCTGAGGACGGTGGTGCAGAAATGCCGGAATATTATTTTTATCTTTACTGGCAGTATTACGCATTCAATGACAAATATGTTTACCTCTCCGGCGAAACCATTCTATAACAGCGCAGTACAGATGACGATAGATGTCATTGACAGAGACGTTTATAGAGATTTTGCTCAAATGATGTTTAGGAAATACGGAAGAGGAAAGAAAATTGATGATGCGTTGATTTACCTTTGTTATGATTATTTCAATGGAATTACGTGGTATGTTCAACTGCTTATGAATGAAGCGTTTGCGATGGCTGAGCCTGGAAAGACAATAGGAGAGAAAGATTTTCAGGCGATTTACTCTGCAATCATTGCTCAGCAGCATTTTTCCTACAACGAGCAGTTTTCGCGTTATTCCGAGAAACAGAAAAGTCTGCTTCAGGCACTTGCATTGGAAGGTTCTGCTGGGGCTAACATTACTTCCAACGCTTTCCTGTCAAAGTACACTCTGGGTTCGTCAAGCTCCATCCAGACGGCCTGCCGAAGTTTGATGAAATTAGGAGTTATAGCCGAAACTGACGGTAAGAAACATATCAGCGACCTTATCTTCAGTGAGTGGCTCCGTCGTAACCTTGTTTAGTAAGCGTTTTAAGTATTACTTAGTATAGCAGTTTCACGGCGATGTTGCGGCGGCCATTTTTTTTGCGTGACCTGTAAGTCGCTGTGTGATAACCGTTTAACCATTTTCAGAGTTGGTGTTTTCCTAACTCTGAAAATGCTTAAAACACTAGTAGCCAGCAGATTAAGCGTCGCGCGTCCTGTGTCGTCCTGAAAATGACCCAATAAGTGGACCAATAAATGGACCAATAAATGGACCAATAAACTTGACCGATAGGCAGGAGCTGATTTTGCAAATGTTTGCTGAGGACAAAAGCCTGAGTATTGGAAAGCTTTGTGAAAAGACTGGTCTTCCCGCTACTACGGTTAAACGTGAGATTGCATTCCTCAAAAAGTCTGGTTATCTGGAACGTATCGGGAGTTTTAAAACTGGATATTGGAAAGTAACTGTCATTTGTGATAAGACGCGAAGATGATTTCATTCCGGGATTTGCCGCACTGGGTGCGTCACATCCCTCATCGCCTACGCGGCGGGGCGGTGCTAAACAAATTGATGCTCAAAGGCCTGGCGGCCTTTTGGGCTTTTCCCGTGCAAGGCCTTACAGGAGCGGGGCTCCTGACGGCCTTGCACGAAAAAAGCCCAGCGCAAAGCGCTGAGCTTCAATTTGTTTGCGGAGAGAGAGGGATTCGAACCCCCGGACCCGTTAAGATCAACGGTTTTCAAGACCGCCGCATTCGACCACTCTGCCATCTCTCCAATGTCGAATTTTATTTCGCCAACTCCGGTTTTTTGTGAAGTGGAACGCAAAGGTAAGGATAATTTTTGAAAAAACAAGTACAGGTGGAGTTTTTTTGGAATCTTTTCGAAAACATTGAGGAGATATAGAAAAAAACTTTGTGGGGATTCTATGTGAAAAACAACCCTTTTCGCTCGCGGCAATCCACGCAGCAATCTTTTCGTCCGCTAAAATTCACACAGGAAACCACGCGGAAAAAAACTCACCAGACGGTTGAGGGTAAAGCACCAGTCCTGCGTATCATATGCAAAGGACTTGAAAATGGATTATAACGATTACGATATTGAAGTAAGAAAAGCAAGGGTGAAAGCCCGGCTGGATGCGGCTATAGAAGAAAGCACATTGTCAGGGGAGGACGGAATCCGTCGCGAAAGGCGAGTGTGGCCTTATGTCGCCGGCATCATTTCCGCAGCGGCGGCTGTCGTGTTGGCAGTGGTCCTTAACATCGTGCCTCGCTCTGAAGAAGAGACCGTGAACTGGGTGGAGGTGCTTACGGCCTATGGAGAGAAAAAATCAGTATTGCTTCCGGACGGTACGGTAATCTGGCTTCACAACGAATCCCGGCTTCTGTATCCGAGCGAGTTCACAGGCCGCACACGTCAGGTGTTCACATCAGGAGAAGTGTTCGCGGAGGTCGCAAAAGACAAGAGGCATCCGTTCATACTGTCTTCCAATAATGTCAATGTCAAGGTGAAGGGAACGGTTTTCAATTTCCGTTCATATCCAAAGTCCACGGAAGCAGAACTGACATTGGTGGAAGGTGCTGTAGATATGGATTTTACAGTATCAGGAATCAGGCAGTCCGTAGAAATCACCCCGGGACAGGTGGTCAAGGCCGATCTGGAGAACGGAAAGGTCACGCGGACCTGCATGCAGCCGGAAAAATACGTGTCCTGGACAGAGCGTACAGCATTGTATTTCAATGATGAGACACTCCAGAATATCATAATGGAACTCCAGCGCCAGTTCGAAATCGAAGTCGTGGTCCGCAACAAGTCACTTTTGGGGAAACGCTTTTATGCGTCGTTCGTGAATGACGAGTCGCCGCTCGATATACTCAAGGCGCTCAGTGTGGATGGAGGCATGAAAGTCCTGCAGAAGGACAATACCTATTATATATCAGCAAATTAGAAATGCGAATTGAAAAATATTCATCGGCTGGTCAAAGCTGAAATTATTTTATTAGTTTAATTAATAACCAATTTATGCGTAATTATTCAAGATGTAGTAAGTTGTGCTGTCTTGTCATCGCAACAGTCCTTTCGTGGCTGTTTGCGGTATCAGCCAATGCGCAGGTTTCTATGTCGCTGAAGGATGTAAGTGTACGCTCGGCAGTGGAATATCTGCAGAAAGAGTACCATTACTCGTTCACGATCGGAACAGATGACATTGACATAAACAAGCATGTGACAGTACAGGTCAAGAATGTGTCAATCGAGAGTGCGCTCGACCGCATTTTCGCAGGACAGAATGTATCTTATAAGGTCAATGGAAAGAACATTTCCGTAGTAGCCAATAAACCTCAGCCGGCTCCAGCTGCAAAAACGGCAGCCAAGACCCAGGCACTGGTTTACACCGGAATCGTGTTCGACGAGAACAACTCTCCTATGGCAGGAGCGTTCGTGGTGGAAAAGGGGACTGACAATGCGGTTTCTACCGGAGTGGACGGAAAATTCTCCATTAAAGTCAAGGGAACGAGCCCGGTGCTTTCGTTCTCTTTCTTCGGTTATGAGGACAAGGACGTGCAGCTGTCATCTTCCAAGTCCAACATCGAAGTGAAGATGGAGCCGCAGGCGCTGTCGCTCGACCAGTCCGTAGTAGTCGGATATGGTACCATGACACGTAGGGACATCACTTCCGCCATCGGTCAGTTCAAGCCTAAGGCATCTGAAAGGCGTGACGTGCTTTCTGTGGACCAGCTTCTCCAGGGACGTATCGCGGGTGTGAATATCACTACCGCATCTGGTATCCCGGGAGCCAGCAGCCGTGTGAGCATCCGTGGTATCGGTTCCCTCAATGCCGGTAACGAACCTTTGTATGTCATTGATGGCGTGCCAATTACCAGTACTTCTGGAGATACCGGAGCATTCTCGCAGGGTGAGTCCATGACAGGTCTTGCAACATTGAACCCGTCCGATATCGAGTCTGTGGAGGTCCTGAAAGATGCGGCATCCGCTGCCATCTACGGTTCCCGTGCCACTAACGGTGTCATTATCGTGACCACCAAGTCGGGAAAGAAAGGCGCTCCGGTAATTTCGATTGACGCAAGCATGAGTTTCAGCCAGCAGCCGCGTCTGGACAAACTGGATCTTGCAAGCGGCGACCTTCTGATCGAGACTTTCAACGAGGCTATCGACAATTATAACATCCAGTTCGGCAAGACTCAGGAGCGTTTCATCAATCCTATGCCTGGAAAGCCGACTCATAACTGGCTTAAAGATGTGCTCCGTACCGGCTTTTCACGTAATATTACCACTTCAGTATCAGGTGGCTCCGAAAAGATAAGGTACTATGTTTCGGCGACTGCCAAGCATCAGGAAGGAACAGCATTGAGCAATGCCCTGAATCAATACAGCCTCAAGTCCAACATTTCCGGAGATATCAGAAAATGGCTTTCTTTCGGTATCAACATGCAGCTCAGCTATACCAAGAACAACCGAGTTTCTTCCGGTTACAGCGGATATAATGTCATCAAAGCTGCTGTGGAGCAGTACCCTTGGGATGAGCCGTTCCTCCCTAACGGAGACTGGGCTACATCCAAGAATGTACTCGTGAACAACAATGCCCTTCAGGCAATCAAGGAGTCCGATGTGTGGCTCAAGACCTACAGGGCATTGAGCAATGCATATTTGACCTTCCATATTATCCCGGGACTTGATTTCAAGACATCGCTGGGCGAGGATTTCTCAGCATTGGAAGAGCATGTTTATTATACGGCGAAGCATCCGGGCGGATATCCGTCGAAGGATAATCCTCAGGGAGGTTCATTGACCGACAGCCGCAAGTTCCGCAGCTCTGTAATTTGGGAAAATACATTGTCATACGACAAGAAATTCAATTTCGGACTTGGACTCAACGTCGTTCTCGGTCATTCCGCACAGGTGGATGAGAACTCGATGGCTTTGCAGAGGGGCATCGGATTCCCTTCAAGCTCATTCGACGTGAACTCTGTCGCTGCGGAAATCAGCAAGGCCAATACAATCCGTACTGCTTATGCGCTCCAGTCGTTTTTTGGCCGTGTAAACTTGAACTACAAGGACCGCTATGTGGGAACTCTCACGATGCGTGCCGACGGCTCTTCCAAGTTCGCTCCTGAAAACCGTTACGGATATTTCCCTTCTGCCAGCCTCGGATGGAATGCCGACAAGGAGTCTTGGTGGCATGCTGACGGCATTACCATGAAACTCCGTGCCAGCATCGGTGCCACAGGTAACCAGGGTAACATCGGACCTTATGCATATCAGGCACTTGCCTCCGGCGGTGTGAACTATAACAATGTCAATGGCCTTGGTCTCAGCACCCCTGGCAACCGTGACCTGAAATGGGAAACTGCCGTGCAGCAAGACTTGGGTATCGACATGAGTTTCTTCAAGGGTGCATTGTCCTTCACTGCCGATGTATTCAACAAAGACACCCGCGACCTGCTCTACAGCAAGCCGACGATGATTACCACGGGATATTCCAGCTATACCTGCAATATCGGTTCAATGAACAACAAGGGTCTTGAGTTCACCGTTGCCGGAAACGCCGGAAAGAAGGATTTCCGATGGAGAGGTGATTTCAATATCTCATTTGTGAGGAATAAACTGACCAAGCTCCTGGATGACAGTGACATAATCATGCCTGACTCTTTCCACGCATTGCAGGTAGGCAAGGAAGTCGGTTCATTCTACATGGTCAAGATGCTCGGCATCTACCAGCATGACGAGGATGTCCCTGAGTATCTCTATGAGAATGAGGGAGTACGTGCCGGTGACGTCATTTATGATGATTATAACGGAGATGGAAAGATTACTGCTGATGACCGTCAGATAGTGGGTTCCGCAAATCCTAAGTTCAGCGGCGGTTTCAACAATACATTCACTTGGAAGAATCTGGAACTCTCCGTGTTCATGACATACTCATACGGGCAGAGCGTATATGAATATTGGACTGGTGGCCTCAGGCTCGGAAACGGAACATGGCCGCAGCTCAAGTCCGCATGTGAAGGAAGATGGACAGGTCCCGGAACCACCAACAAGACTCCTCGTGCAATTTACGGACAGAGCTGGAACAGTACCAAGTTCGTCAATACCCGCTTCCTGCACGATGCGTCATATCTTCGTCTGAGATCCATTACATTGGGTTACAATCTCCCTTCGAAGTGGATGCGCGCGATCAAGATGAACAGCGTAAGGGTATATTTCCAGTTGGACAATGCCTACGTGTTCACGAAGTGGCCTTATCTTGATCCGGAAGTGTCATATAATTCCAATGCAGCCACTTACGGTGTCGATTGGCTCAATCCTGGACAGCCTAGGACGTTCATGTTCGGTGTCAATCTTAAATTCTAATTGTCGATATGAAAAAGATAATATTAGCGCTGTTGACAGCATCCATAATAATTTCGTCCTGCGACATTTTGGATAAATATCCGCACGATGCAGTATCAAGGGACAGCGTGTCAGAAGAAGATCTGGAGCTCCTTTACACGGGTCTTTACTGCTACTCGCAGTACAAGCCGGGTTTCGAGGGATATTTCCAGAATGATATGACTGGAGGTGACTTCTTCCGTGGAGGCGGTTCCGTATGGCCGGACGCTCCGTCATGGATCAAGGACTTTTTCCTGCCTACCAACGGCTGGATCCAGGCCCCTTATACAGGATATTATGCCCTGCTTTATCAGATAAACAGCTTCATCGAAGTTGCAGAGAAAGCTCCTCAGAGTGACAAGGTCCGCCAGATGCTCGGAGTGGCATATTACTTCAGGGCATTGGATTACTATAACATTGTCACCAAATACAGGATCGCTCCTCTCATGAGGGTTACCAGCAATGATCCGCAGCCGAATTCCACCGAGGAGGCTCTTTGGGCTTTTGTCAATGAGGACCTCGAAAAAGCATTGGCGATGTGCCCTGAATATTCTACCAAATATTATGTGTCATTGCAGGCAGCCAAGGCACTTGCGGCGAGAGCATATATCGCCCAGGGCAAAAAGGCCGAGGCGGCGAAACTTGCTGATGAACTCATAGCTGATCCTCTGTTCGCACTGGATGATTTTTCCAAGATTTTCCGTGGCGAGGCCAATTCAGAGGTAATATTCACATTTGCCAACTTGCCGGAAGAGAACGGTATCAAATTCGCTGGCGAATTCTTGCAGCCTGCTACTATTTATGTGCCTGTGCCAGAGGTGATTGCATTGTTTACTGATAACGACAAGAGAAAGTCGATCTCGATAACGGTGGACGGAAGTGAGACAGTCTTGAACAAATATATCAACAAGTCATCCTCAGACCCTATTATCATCTCCCGTCTTGCAGAGATGTATCTCATCAGTGCAGAGGGCAAGGGTCTTGCCGGAGGCGGTCTCGCCAGACTCAATGAGCTCAGGCGTGCGCGCGGTCTTCAGGATCTTTCACCTGCGCCGAAGAACGAGGAGGAATTCATTGATGCGATACTCGCAGAAAGACGTCTGGAGTTCCTCGGAGAGGGATTCAGATGGTATGACCTTGTCCGTACCGGCAGATATATGAAGACGACAGGCCTGCCTGAGAAATATACGGTTTTCCCTATTCCTCAGAAACAGCTGGATTTGAATACTGTCAATCTGCATCAGAATGAACTTTGGAAATAACGATATGAAAATATTAAACAGAATATGGCTGGCTGCCAGCATGTTGGTACTCTGCGCAGCTTGCGACAAGGCTCAGGACACGGATTTCCTGTATGAGCCGACTACGGAAATCGGAAAGACTTTCGTGGACAAATGCCAGGAGGTGGCGAGAGTGTTCAAGGACACATCTTTCGTGGTGGCTGTGGGAGTTGAGGAGACCGATCTGCACCTCCAGACAATGGAAGGATATGTGCAGCAGATATGTATCCTCCGCATTGACACCAACACTCCGGGCCTGAAAGTGAAGGTAGCGATGCCTTACAACAGCAATTCCATCTCGGACGGCTGGAGAAAACAGACATTGACAGATATGGCGGCCGCTATGGACAAGAGCCGCGCGAGAGTCGTCGGTATGATCAACGGAGATTTCTGGAATATCAACACTCCGATCAATCCGAGAGGTCCCGTGCATCGTGGAGGAACGATTGTTTCATCAGCATGGGACTATAACCCGAATGTCGAGCAACAGGCTCTCAGCTTCGTCGGAGTCGGTTTCGACAACAAGATGGTGATTGCCGAGCGTGCAAAATACGAGGAGATGAAAACCAGTCTGAAGGAATGTACTGGCGCAGGTCTGATCCTTCTGTCAAACGGTCATTTCTCTGGAACTGAATGGGTTGCAAGAGACCCGCGTACCGCTATCGGATATACGGATGACGGCATCGTGTATTTCCTGACGGCTGACGGACGCAGGACATTCGGTGCCGCAGGCCTTACCTATAAGGAAATGGCATACATGTTCCAGTCTCTCGGATGTTCTGGTGCGGCAAATCTGGACGGCGGCGGTTCGGCGCAATTCCTTGTGCGTCACCCTATCGCACAGGTGTTCCAGATCCGTAACCATCCTGCTGACGGTGCTGAAAGACCGGTAGTGTCAGGCTGGGCTGTAACAGTAGATGAACCATAATAATCGATGACAATGAAAAGAATAATATTGATACTTCAGATGGCTCTGCTGCTTATTGGCGCAGCGTCTTGTTCGGACTCCGCATCGGGGAACGGGCTTGCTGCGGAGCCGGAGCTGATATCCATAATCCCTGTATCCGGAGCGTCCGGATGTACAGCCATAATTTCCGGAGTGAATTTCGCTGCGGAACAGTCTGCAAACAAGGTCTTTATGGACGGAAAAGAGGCACAGGTCGTGTCTTCTTCCAAGAACAGAATCCAGATAGTGACCCCGGAACATGCTGACGGAAAGGTAGATGTGAAAGTTTCCGTGAACGGTACAGAGGTTTCAGGCCTGGACTTCACTTATGTGACACTCGCTGAGCCGGAGGTGAAGATTACCGCGTTGAGGCCGTCTTTCGGTTTCGTAGGGGACAATGTCACCATCCTCGGAGAAAACTTTTCTGATGAGTTGGCCGACATGTCAGTTACCTTCGACGGCGTAAAGGCAAATATTCTCACGACATCATCTTCAGCATTGTCAGTAACCGCACCTGAACACGCACGCGGACGCGTTACCGTGGAAGTGAAGAACGGTACCAAGACGGCTGTTGCGGAGTTCACTTACGTGGAACTGATGGTAGAGAAGTCCACTCCTTCAGAGGGCGGCGCCGGAACTATCGTGACCATCTATGGTGAGGGCTTCAGCGAGGAGCTTGCGAACAATGTGGTTATGGTCGGCGACCAGGTCCTGACTGTTACGGAAGCTACCGCTACGACATTGAAAGTGGAGATGCCTGCACTCGGAACCGGTACTTATACATTTACCGTAAAGGTGGGCGAGAGAGTCTGCACAGGCGGCTCATTTACCGTGGCTCCTCTGTGGTATGTGGAGACTGTAGCTGGAAGTTCTGTCCGCGGAACAAAGGACGGAATTGGTAAGGCTGCCAATCTGGAAACTGTCCAGCATCTCGCGATGGGACCTGACGGCAAAGTCTGGTTCACTTCGCGTGGAGGAGCAGGAAGAGATGCCATCAGGACATTGGATCCTAAGACTTGGGAGGTCAAGACTGTTATCGGCATTGACAATGCACTCATCAAGAATACTCATCCATGGGGCTCTACATTCGATTCCAAAGGTGATTATTATGTTGCAGGCAAAGCAGCTGGCAAGGTATTCAAGCTTGCCGCTGGAACCAATGAAATCAGCGTATTGCCGCTTCCGGCACATAAACTGACTACCAATCCGATGTGCGTGCTTACTGATGCGCAGGACAATCTGTATTTGCTGAACCGTGATGCCGGAACTGAAGCTAAACCAAGCTATATTTCGATATATGACAAGAATCTTGTGCTGAAGCATGATTGGCCTGTCAAGTTGTTTGCTGAACACATGGCGTGGAACAAGGACAAGACTAAACTTTACATTGGCACAACTGGTGCTCCGTTCGGAATTTTCGAATTCGATCCTGCTACGGGAAAAATGAACAAAATCGCCGGCACCAAGGATAGGCCTACCAGTGCGGCGAATACAACAGACGGCGAACCGGGCAATCCTCTTACTGCGACTATCGGCCAGATAGAAGGTATGGCTGTCGATGCTGAAGGTAACCTGTGGTTCTCCGATGTGACTACTGCTACAGTCCGCGTATTGGTTCCTGGGGAAGGCGGAGACTATACCAAGGGAACCGTCAAGACTCGTGCGGGTATGAATTTCGTGTCGAAATATCCTGGAGTTGACGGACTTGGAACCAACGCCGGATTCAAATACCCTTGCGGATTGCTTCCGATGCCGGACGGTTCAATGCTGCTTGCGGATGGAACCGGCTTTACCATAAGAAGGATATACTCAAAATAAGCGTATATGAAAAAATCGATAATTTTAGCGGCAATGGCACTTGTAACACTTGCAAGTGCCTGCCAAGATGATAAATACGTCGCCAATGTGACGGAACTCAGCCTTGTGCGCATGGATCCTGAAAGCGGATATTCCGGCGCCATCGTGAAAGTTCTCGGACGCAATTTCAGCGAGAAGGCGAAGGACAATGTAGTCCTTATCGGCGGTAAAGAAGCCAAAGTGCTAGATGCCAACAAATGGGACCTTACAATCGTGGTTCCTGAAAATGAACCGGCTGAGTATGAGGTGGAGGTGACTACACCTGCAGGCAAGGCAGGCGGAATCAAATTCCTCTACAAGGAAAAGCCTGAACATGTGTACCTTGCTTCCATCTATGCCGGACAGGCCGGCAAGAATGGTGTGCAGGACGGTATGGGAGTTTCCGCAATGTTCTCTTCTCCGGAAGGTATCATCCCTATCGGCGGAGACAACTACTACATTCTCCAGAGAGGAACATTTGCCATCAGAAAGATGGATTCCTTTGGACGGGTCACTACTGTGAAGACATCTGGCGCGGAGCTTCACCATCCTTGGCAAGGTGCAGTCGCGCCGTCGGGAGAACTGTACTTCTGCAACAAGAGTAGCAACCAGCTCATGAAGATGGATGCTGCCGGAGTCGTGAAAGCAGTTTCAGGATTTACCTTGCAGAACCCTATGGGTGTCAAATTCGATGCTGACGGCTTCGGATACCTCTCCAACAGAAACACTGACGGAGGCCAGATAATCAAGTTCAAGGACGATGCCGTGGTGAAGATTTATAGTATTCCTATGCCTACATGTTCTGCCGTGGATGCTGCTGGAAGAGTTATCGTCGGCACTGAAGACTCCGGCTATCTTTATATGATAGACAAGGACGGCGAAATCAAGCAGATTGCAGGAGAAGGAAATGCCAAGGGATCCAAGGGAGACGGCGTTCCGGGCGACCTGCTCGGCAAGAGTACAATCGGCAAGGTGAACGGAATCTGGTGCGCAAAGGACGGTGCATTGTATTTCTGCGACATTACCGCCCAGTCTGTCAGAAAACTCACTCCGGGAGCCGGCGGTGACTACACGAAAGGCAAACTTGAGACGATTGCTTCAGGTTTTTACCCTTCAGATGTCGTGGTTTCAGAGGATTGTGCGAAAATTTTCGTAACTTCGGCGACCACGCATACCATCAGACTCATAGAAATCATCTGAAATGACGGAAAAGAATCTTGTCAGCAGACTGAGACGAGGGGATAAAGCGAGTTTTGACGAGCTTTTCAACAGGTACTTCGAGCAGTGCTTCACTTATGCGGTGTCACTGCTCAAAGACCCTGACGCGGCTGAAGATGTGGTTCAGAACGTGTTTCTGAAACTCTGGTCAGGCCGCGAACGTCTCGATTCTTCCAGACAGTTCAGGAGTTATCTTCTGACAGCTGTCAGGAATGAGTCCATAAGCTGGCTTCGTGCCAAGTTTGTTGCTGACAGGGAACGCCGTCCGGTTCAGGAACCTGTGGATGAAACACAGAATATCCTGAACTCCATATCTGCGCTCGAACTTGATGCCACTATTTCGGCCGCCGTAAGCCGACTTCCGGAAAAGCGGCGTCAAGTATTCGAGAAACGCAGGCTTGAGGGGAAGACGGTGGACCAGATTGCCGAGGAAATGAATCTTTCTCCTAAAACGGTGGAAAGACATCTTACATTGGCTCTGAAGGATTTGCGACATGTGATTTCATAAACACAAAAACTATAGACAATGTTTTCTTTACTGCTTATCGCACTGCTGCAGCTGCAGCCGATGCAGATGCTCCGGGAAGATCCGGACAGGGCGGGGGTGAACACCCATCCTTATGAATTCAAGGAAATGCAGGTAACACCGGCTCCTAAGGGGTATAAACCTGTGTACATCAGTCATTACGGACGCCATGGCTCCAGGACGAACTGGGGACTCTCGAATTACACTTATGTAATCGACATCTTGGAACAGGCGGACAGCGCCGGCATCCTTACGTCGGAAGGCGAAGGACTTCTGCAGGAGGCGAAGAAGGTGGCCGAAGTTCATCACGGAGCAAACGGGCATCTGACCCGCCTTGGTGAGAAAGAACACCGCATGATAGCGGAAAGGATGTACAGGAACTATCCGGAAGTGTTCCGCAAGGGCAGCGGTCTGGTGAGGGTGGAAAGCAGTACGGTACACCGTTGTCAGGTAAGCATGGCCAATTTCGTCGGAGAACTCATCCGCCTGCAGCCGGGACTTCAGTTCGAGATAGACAGCGATGATGTCATAATGTCGTATATCAGCAACGGAGCCTCCAAAGAACAGAATGAGGCTTCGAAAGTGATGCTTGAACCACTGAAGCATGTGCAGACTGATACCGTGAAGGTCATGGAGTCATTGTTCACCGACCCGCAGGCTGCAAGGCAGTTCGTGCACAATGCGGACAAGTTCCAGACGAAAATCTGGGAGGTCGCCAGAATCGCACGCTCGTCAGGAGTCGAGACCGATGTTTACAGGCATCTGCCGGAAGACGTCATCTACAAATGGTGGGACTACAGCAACCGCGAACTTTATATCAGGCACGGGAACTCCGTGGAATTCGGAAAGGAAAGGATGAAAAACACGGAACCGCTTGTGAATGACATTGTTGCGAAAGCTGATGAGGCCCTGGCATCCGGACATTATGCGGCTGATCTTAAGTTCGGTCACGACTATCCGCTCATGGCATTGGCCGGATACCTGCATCTGAGCGGAGTGGGCGAGAGACTGTCCTTCGATGAAATACCGCAGAAATGGAATGATCCGATGAACATCCCTCTTGCGTCAAATCTCCAGATGATTTTCTACAAGAGTCATAAGTCACCGGACGTGCTGGTGAAATTTGTGTATAACGACAAAGAACGCACTATTGCAGACCTGGAGGCAGTCTCTGGTGTCTACTACAAGTGGGAAGATGTAAAAAAAATCATTGAAAAACGTAAATAGAATTATGATGAAAAGCAGAATGTGGGCGACAGCGGTCGCAGCAGCGGCAATGCTTGCTTTGGCGACTGTCGCAAACGCCGGACAGCCGGAGAAAGATGGATTGGTATATCACGATGCCACGGAGTTTCTGATTGGAGGGAAAGCCACTCAGGAGACATTGACCCCTTATGACAGGCTTCCTGCCTCTTATGAAAAGACCACAAGGCCTGAACTTTGGAGACACGGACATCATTCTGCGGGTATCTATGTGCGTTTCCGCACTGATTCCCCGATTATCAAAGCCAGATGGACCTCTCTTTACGGAGCGTACATGAACCACATGGCCCCGTCCGGAATCAGAGGCCTTGACCTCTATGTGCTCGACGAGGGAAAATGGTATTTCACCGGCGTAGGCAGACCTTCAAAGAATGACAAGACTTCAGAGTATGTGCTCGTGAAGAACATGGAACGCAAGGAACGTGAGTACATGATCTATCTGTCTCTGTATGACGGAGTCACATCACTTGAAATCGGTGTGGACAAGGCCAGCGTCATCGGCAAGCCTCAGGTGGACAGCCCGAGAAGAGGATGCCCGATAGTGATGTACGGCACAAGTATTCTCCAGGGAGGCTGTGTGTCACGTCCGGGAATGGTTCATACTTCATTGATAGAGAGGGCTCTCGATATGGAAGTCATCAACCTCGGCTTCAGCGGCAATGCCCTCCTCGATCTTGATATCGCCCAGCTGATGGCATCGGTGGAGACCCCTGCCGTCTATGTGCTGGACAATGCCCCGAACTGCAGGGCTGACCGGATCAATGCCCACAGTGTGGAATTCTTCCGTGTCCTCCGAGATGCGCATCCTGACGTTCCGGTGGTTATCGTGGAGCATCCGCTTTATCCGACAATGCGTCTGGACATTGGCGAGCGCGAGGATATCATCGCAAGGAACAATGCCCAGAAAGCGTTCTATGAAACGCTCCGCAAGTCGGGCGAGAAGCGTGTATATTATGTTTCCGCTGAGAAACTCCTGGATGAAATGAAAGAGGGAACCGTGGATGGTGACCATTTCACAGACCTCGGCGTGACCTATTATGTGAAGGCAGTCCTGCCGATAATCAAGAAAGCGCTCAAGGCTTCTCCCAACAAGGTCGGAAAGTAATCTCCTAAAATGATTTTATAGAAATATTGCACTCCGGCTTTTTGGTTATGCCGCGAATTAAGAGTATATTTGTGCCGCTTTACAGCAGATACAGATATACTCTTATATTATTATATGAACCGAACGCGAAAATCTTTGATTGTATGAAAGTCGGAATCATAATGGGCTCCACCAGTGACTACGAAGTTATGTCCGGAGCCGAAGAAATGCTCAAAGCGCTCGATATCCCATTTGAAAAGAGGGTTGTAAGCGCACATAGGACACCGGATCTTATGTACGAGTATGCGAAGACTGCTAAAGCTAGGGGCATCAGTGTCATCATCGCCGGAGCCGGCGGGGCAGCTCACCTGCCTGGAATGGTGGCAGCCATGACTACACTTCCTGTTATCGGTGTCCCGGTCAAATCACGAGCCCTGAACGGCTTGGACTCACTTCTTTCGATTGTTCAGATGCCTGGTGGCGTGCCTGTTGCGACAGTGGCCATCAACGGTGCCAAGAACGCAGCCCTGATAGCTGCCTCGATACTTGCACTGCAGGATGAGGGCGTATCTGCAAGACTTGAAAAATTCCGACAGGAACAGACGGACTCCGTTCTTAAAGCTGAAATCTAAACCATAATCAGATGACAAGAAAAATAGGCATAATCGGAGGCGGGCAACTCGGTCTTATGATCGCAGAGGAAGCCCACCGCCAAGGTGCCGCTGTCTATGCGCTGGACCCGTCTCCGGAAGCTCCTGCATTTGCAGAATGTGACGGCCATATAGTCGCAGCCTACGATGACCTTGAAGCATTGGAAAAACTCGGGGACATGACAGACGTACTCACCTACGAGTTCGAGAATGTTCCGGGTGACATCCTTCGACACCTGGAGGGAAAATACAATATCCCTCAGGGCATTGCACCGCTTTTCGACTCACAGGACAGACTGCGTGAGAAGAACAATGCGAAACGTCACGGACTTCCCGTACCTGAATATATTCCGCTTCCGTCCTGCTCTTCCGACGAGGACTGCGCCGAGGTTCCATGTCAGCTGACCGACGAGCAACGCATAGAGGAACTCACTTCAGCCGTGAAGAAAATCGGTATGCCTTGCGTGCTCAAAACCAGAAGACTTGGCTATGACGGTCATGGTCAGGCAGTTATAAAATCAGAAAATGATATTGCAGCAGCTGCTGACATGTTCCGCGTTCCTTGCATCCTCGAAGCGTTCATCCAGTTCGACTACGAGTGCAGCGTGATTCTGGTAAGAGACGGAAAAGACACCGTCCATTTCCCGATAGGCCGCAATGTCCACAAAGGCGGAATCCTCGACCTGTGCATCGTGCCGGCCGGGACATTGTATGAAACTGCCGGCGGAAAGAAGCCTGCGGAAAACCAGCTCTGTAGCCGCATTGTCAATGCCTGTGAACATTTTATGGAGGGATGCGACTATCGCGGAATTCTCGCCATCGAGCTGTTCGTCAAGGGCAATGACTTCATTTTCAATGAAATGGCTCCGCGTCCTCACAACAGCGGACACTATACCATAGAGGGATGCACTTCATCCCAGTACACCGAACTCTGTCATTTCCTGCTCGGAAAAGCATTGCAGAAGCCAGAACTGGTGGCGCCGACAGTGATGAAAAACATTCTGGGACAGGACCTTGAAGCAGCGTGGAAAATCATTGACACAGCCCATGCGGAGCATTGGCAGAATCCTGCGTCGGTCCCTGTGAGCAATTCGGCGAAGAGGGAGAATGCGTATTGCGGCGAGGCCGGCAGGGGAGTGTTCGTGCATATATACGGCAAGACGGAATCGCGCCCGAAACGCAAGATGGCCCATATCACATTCGTGCCGATGACATTGGCGGAATATGAAAAAGACTGGGCGGACAAATTCGTAAAATAAAAAACAAATATACAGATGGCAAACTACCGGATTTTTGTAGAAAAGTATCCTGAATTCCAGGTGGAGGCGGGCAGCCTCAAGGCAGAGCTGAATGAGAACCTTCAGCTTGACCTTCAGTCACTTAGACTTCTCAATGTCTATGACCTCTTCGGATTTACTCCTGAACTCCTCGAAAAGAGCCGTTACAGCGTGTTCGGAGAAATCGTGACCGACAATGTCTCAGATGAATGTGACCTGACAGGAACCAAATACATAGCAGTGGAATATCTCCCTGGACAGTTCGACCAGAGAGCGGCTTCTGCAGTGGACTGCGTGCACCTCATTGACCCGAAAGCCGACGTCCATATCAAGAGTTCCAAGCTCATTGTCCTGAGCGCGGATGTCGATGAGCAGACCATCGCCAAAATCAAACATTACTATATCAATGCTGTGGAGTCCCGTGAGAAAGACCTCAGCAAACTCACTGATACTGAGCATGCGGCGGTAAAGCCGGTGCCGGTGCTCGAGGGCTTTGTCAATATGAAGGAAGAGGACCTGGAGCCGTTCTGCCGCAAGATGGGTCTGGCAATGAATGCAGATGACCTTCGTGAGGTGGTGAAATACTTCACGGAAGAAGGCCGCGACCCTAACGAGACTGAACTCCGCATATTGGACACATACTGGAGCGACCATTGCCGTCACACCACTTTCACCACCGAACTTGAGGAAATCGGGGTGGAGGAGTCCTTCATGAAAGAGGAAATAGACGGTACATTGAACCTATACCTGAAAATGAGAAAGGAACTCGGTCGCGAGAACAAGGGCCTGAACCTGATGGATATGGCGACAATCGGAGGTAGGTATCTGCGCAAGGCCGGTCTTCTGGACGATATGGAAGTCAGCGAGGAGAACAATGCCTGCAGCATCTATGTGGACGTGGATGTGGACGGGAAACTCGAGAAATGGCTTCTCATGTTCAAGAACGAAACCCATAACCATCCTACTGAAATCGAGCCGTTCGGAGGTGCAGCCACCTGTCTTGGAGGCGCTATCCGTGACCCTCTTTCAGGTCGTTCCTATGTATATCAGGCAATGCGCGTGACAGGTGCTGGCGATATCTACAAGCCTGTGTCTGAGACGCTTCAGGGCAAGCTCCCGCAGTGCGTGATTACCAAGAAGGCTGCCCACGGATATTCCAGCTACGGAAACCAGATCGGTCTCGCCACCACTCACGTAAGGGAAATCTACGATGAAGGTTATCTGGCCAAGAGACTTGAAGTAGGTGCAGTTGTCGGCGCAGTGAAAGCGGACAAGGTGCGTCGTGAGTCACCGGTGCCGGGCGACGTGGTGCTTCTTCTTGGAGGAAGAACCGGCCGTGACGGAATCGGAGGCGCTACGGGTTCATCCAAGGAGCATACTGAAGAGTCGCTCGAGACCTGCGGAAGTGAAGTCCAGAAGGGCAATGCCCCGGAGGAGAGAAAACTCCAGAGGCTGTTCCGCCGTCCGGAAGTGACCAGACTCATCAAGAAGTCCAATGACTTCGGAGCAGGCGGTGTGAGCGTGGCCATCGGAGAACTTACCGACGGTCTGGATATCTATCTGGACAGAGTGCCTGTAAAATATAACGGATTGAATGCCACTGAGTTGGCTATCAGCGAGTCCCAGGAAAGAATGTCAGTGGTGGTGGAAGCCAAGGACGAGAAACAGTTCATGGAATACTGCCACAGCGAGAACATTGAAGTAACTCATGTCGCCGACGTCACCGATACACAGCGTATGAGAATGTTCTATGGCGACAAGGTAGTGGCTGACCTCCAGAGAAAGTTCATTGACAGTGCCGGCGCGAAGCATTATGCGAAAGCTGAAATCGCGGCTGTCGAGGAGAAGAATCCGTTCAGAAGAAAGGTTGAGGGCGAGTCATTGAAAGAGAAAATGGTGAACAACCTCAGCGACCCTAACGTGGTGAGCCAGAAGGGACTTATAGAGATGTTCGACTCCACGATCGGCCGCTCTACAGTGCTTATGCCTTACGGTGGCGAACTGCAACTTACTGAAACTCAGGTGTCTGTGCAGAAACTCCCTACCGACGGATATACGAATACAGCCAGCATGATGGCCTTCGGATTCAATCCGGTCATCTCCAAATGGAGCCCATATCACGGCGCAGCATACTCGATGGTAGAGGCCTGCGCGAAAGTGGTGGCAGCCGGTGCGCATTACGAGAAAATGAGGTTCTCCTGCCAGGAGTACTTCGAGAGAATGACACATTGTCCTCAAGTCTGGGGCAAGCCTATGAGCGCCCTGCTCGGCTCCCTGAAGATGCAGATCGAGCTCGGACTCCCGTCTATCGGCGGCAAGGACTCGATGAGCGGAACCTTCGAGCATATCAATGTTCCTCCTACATTGATCTCCTTCGGAGTGACTACTGTCAATGCAGAGAAAGTCATTTCGCCTGAGCTCAAGTGGGAAGGCAACAGGCTCTATCTCGTAAAGCATACTCCGCTGAAGAACTATATGCCTGATGTAGAGCAGCTTAAAAGGAACTGGAAGTTCGTTGAGGAACAGATTGAGAGCGGCAATGCGGTTTCCGGCTGGGCTGTCGGATTCGGCGGCGTGGCTGAAGGCCTCTGCAAGATGTCATTCGGAAACGCCTTCGGTGTGGATGTGAATCTCCCTGAAAATGAACTGTTTGACTATAGTTACGGCTCCATCATTCTTGAGACCGAGTCAGACATTGACTTCGAAAACGCTCAGTTTATCGGAATCGTGACCTCAGGAATCGACGGTGCGCTCCGTGTCAATGGAAAGAACATCTCCATCGACGCTCTCCAGAACAGTGCCTTCGAGAAATTTGAAAAAGTATATCCGGCCACAAGCAAGCCTGACATGAAGCGCCTTCTGCCTAAGGGGATGGAGGGTGTCAAGCCATTCAAGGCCAAGAAGATAGACCTCAAGTACAAGGGCGAGAAGATAGCGGAACCGGTGGCATATCTCCCTGTGTTCCCTGGAACGAACTGTGATTACGATACTGCAAAAGCCTTCCGCAAGGCAGGTGCAAAAGTGAAGATGAGCGTATTCCGCAACCTTACGGAGCAGGACGTTTTCGACTCCATAGATGAGATGAAACGCAATATCGACGAGTGCCAGATTCTCGCGTTCTGCGGCGGTTTCTCTGCGGGTGACGAGCCTGACGGAAGCGGTAAATTCATTGCCAATGTTCTTAACAATGAGAAGATTGCGGCAGCCATCGAGGCTCTGATTGCACGCGGCGGACTCATTTTGGGTATCTGCAACGGCTTCCAGGCACTTGTGAAATCCGGACTTCTCCCTTACGGACATCTCGGATGCGTCACCAAGGATTCTCCGACATTGTTCCGAAACGATATCAACAGGCACATCTCGCAGATGGCATTTACACGTGTTGCCAGCGTGAATTCGCCTTGGCTCAGCGGCATGAATATCGGTGACGTGTACGCGATCCCGGTCAGCCACGGAGAGGGTAAATTCGTTGTGAATGAACAGCTTGCAAAGGAACTGTTCGAGAACGGGCAGGTGGCGTTCCAGTATGCGGAGCCTATCGACGAGGCTGTGTCAATGGCTTCTCCGTCCAACCCGAACGGTTCGTACTACGCGATCGAGGGCATCATCAGCAAGAACGGTCAGATTCTTGGAAAGATGGGCCACTCTGAGCGTTACGAGACCAATCTGTTCAAGAACATTGCCGCGAACCTGGAGCAGCCTCTTTTCGACAATGCGGTAAGATATTTCAGAGGTGAATAGGCTGTTCGGATAATAAAGCGACTTGCAATATGACAAAAGAAGAAAAAATCTACGACGGAGTGTCAATAAAGATTTATGCCACGGATGACCCTGAAAAGGTAATCGTGAACTTTACTGACGACATCACGGCGTACTACAAGATAAAAAAGGCTATAATAAAGGATAAGGGCAGGTACTGCAACGGAATATCGTCAATGCTTTCCAAGGTTCTGGCAGATGCCGGCGTTCCTGTACATTTCATTGAGAAGATTTCCGACACGGAGCAGCTGTGCAGAAAAGCGAGCGTGATTCCGATGGAAGTCATTGTCAGGAATGTGATAGCGGGGTCCATGGCGCAGCGCCTCGGACTGAAGGAAGGCATTGTCCCGTCTGAGCCGGTTTATGATATCTGCTACAAGTCTGAGGAACTCGGAGACCCGATTATCAATGATTATCACGCAGTTGTACTCGGTCTGGTGACCAAGGAGGAACTCGCTGAGATCTATGAAATTTCGAAGAAGGTCAATGATGTCCTCCGTCCCGTTTTCGACAAGGCCGGCATAATACTGGTGGATTTCAAAATCGAATTCGGCAGGCTTCCTGACGGCTCGTTGGTGGTGTCTGACGAAATTACTCCAGACAGTGCGAGGTTCTGGGACAAGGCTACCGGCGAGAAACTGGACAAGGACCGTTTCCGTCAGGACAGTGGCAAGGTGGGAGCGGCGTACCGAACTGTATATGAGAGACTTGGAGCAATATTGAACAAGTAATCTTCAAAAAGAACTATGACAATCAAGGAAAAGATAATGAGCGGTTCCGGAATCGGGGAACCTTTCCGCGGACTTCACGAGGAATGTGGCGTGTTCGGCGTCTGGGGCGTACCGAGGGCGGCCGAAATCACATACTACGGACTGCATTCGCTTCAGCACCGCGGTCAGGAAGGTTGCGGAATAGTTTCTGTCAATGCAGAGGGTCAGCTTCGCCGTGTGAAGGGTCTGGGACTCGTTACTGAGGTGTTCAACAACGACAATCTCTCCACATTGCAGGGAAACATGGCGATAGGTCATGTCCGTTATTCCACTACAGGTGGAGGCGGAATCGAAAACGTCCAGCCTTTCCTGTTCAGACACAACTCCGGAGACTTCGCATTGGCCCATAACGGCAATATCGTGAACTCTCTCCAGTTGCGTAAGTACCTCGAGGACAGGGGCAGTCTGTTCCAGTCCACTTCTGACAGCGAGATATTGGCTCACCTTATCAAGAAAGATCCGCTGGAGCGCAAGAGTCCGAGAATTTTCCCGATTATGGAGGCCCTGAATATGATTGAGGGCGCTTTCGCTTTCCTGATCATGACACAGAACAGGATTTACGCCTGCAGGGACAAATATGGCTTGAGGCCTCTTTCCATCGGCCGGATCGGGGATGGTTATGTGATAAGCAGTGAGACCTGCGCGTTCAGTACTATAGGTGCGGAATATGTGCGCGATGTAGAGCCGGGTGAAATAGTGACCATCGACCATCACGGTCTGCGTTCGAGAAAATATTCTGAATATCAGCGTCATGCGATGTGCGCGATGGAGTACATCTATTTCTCTCGTCCGGACAGCGATATAGAGAATATGAATGTCCATGCTTTCCGCAAGGAGTCCGGAAAGCTTCTGTTCAAGGAGTCGCCTGCAGATGCCGATATTGTGGTAGGTGTTCCGGATTCAAGTCTCAGTGCTGCAATGGGTTACGCTGAGGCAAGCGGTCTGCCGTATGAGATGGGGCTCATAAAGAACAAATATATAGGAAGGACATTTATCCAGCCGTCCCAGGAGATGAGGGACAAGGGTGTGAAGATGAAGCTTTCGCCGGTGAGGAGTATTGTGAACGGCAAGAGGGTGGTGCTGATAGACGACTCCATCGTGAGGGGAACCACCTCCAGGAGGATTGTCAGGATGTTGCGTGAGGCAGGTGCGTCTCAGGTCCATGTACGTATAGCAAGTCCGATGATCAAGTTCCCTTGTTTCTATGGTGTGGATATTTCCACCTATGATGAGCTTCTGTGTGCAAGGCGTACGCTCGATGAGGCCAGACAGGCGATAGAGGCTGATACATTGGCCTTTATCTCGGAGGATGCGATGTACAAGGCCGGCAAGCGCGGCGACTTGTGCCTGGCTTGTTTCAACGGCAATTATCCGACGTCGCTCTATGCAAGCCTCGAGGACGCCAACAAAGAAGGCAAGTTCTAGAGGAAGGAGCCAATGTCGGCAGGAGCCGACGCTCGTGAAGACGGCAGGGAGTGGCCTGCGCATAAGGCGTCTGGAAGAGCGCATCCCCCATAATGGGGGACAGAGGGGGAGAAATAAAAAATGCGCGGAGGCCCTGGCACCACCGGTGATCTGGAGACAACCACCGCGAGCGAAAACAGTAAAAATTGAAAAACAAAAATAAATTAGTGCTATGGCAGTAGATTATGAGAAGGCAGGCGTAAGCCTCGAAGCCGGATACGACGTAGTAAGACGTATCAAGAAACACGTTTCTTCCACCTCGCGCACAGGCGTGATGGGTAATATCGGGTCGTTCGGCGGAATGTTCGACCTCTCGGCTCTGAACATCAAGGAGCCTGTTCTGGTAAGCGGTACCGATGGCGTCGGCACCAAACTCAAACTCGCATTCGCAATGGACAAGCACGACACTATCGGCATCGATGCAGTGGCAATGTGCGTGAACGACGTGCTCGCACAGGGAGCAGAACCTCTCTTCTTCCTCGACTATGTGGCAGTCGGAAAAAACATCCCTTCCAAGGTCGAGGCCATCGTCTCAGGCGTTGCTGAAGGCTGTCGTCAGGCAGGATGTGCCCTTATCGGCGGCGAAACAGCCGAGATGCCCGGCATGTACGAAGACGGAGAATACGACATCGCCGGCTATACCACCGGAGTCGTTGAAAAATCCAGACTCATTGACGGAACTAAAGTCAAGGTGGGTGACGTGCTCGTGGGAATCGCTTCCTTAGGCGTTCACTCAAACGGCTTCAGCCTCGTCCGCAAGATATTCTCAGATGCGGCTCTGGACCTTCACACAGTCTATCCTGAACTCGGCGACAAACCACTCGGTGAAGTGGCATTGACCCCGACGAGAATTTATGTTAAACAGGTCCTCGACGTCATCCGCAACTGCGATGTCCACGGAGTGGCGCACATCACCGGCGGCGGCTTCGACGAGAACATCCCGCGCATCCTCAAGGAAGGTCAGGGCATTCACGTGGATGAAGGCACTTGGGAGATTCTTCCGATTTTCCGCTTCCTCGAGAAACACGGCAAGATCGCTCACCGCGAAATGTTCAACATCTACAATATGGGTGTCGGAATGGTGCTCGCTATGGACGAATCCGAGGCTCAGAAGGCAATCGATATCCTCGCTTCCCACGGCGACAAGGCTACAGTCATCGGCCGCGTGACCGATACTCCGGGCGTGGATATCGCTCTGTTGTAGTATTTTATGAGCCTGCGCTCCAAGAGTGGAGTGCATGGTTCAGATGCCCGTTGCGGCGTGAATTATTATTGATATAACATATTATTGAAATGAAAGCATTAATCAGCGTAAGTGATAAGACCGGCGTAGTAGAATTCGCCAAGGGTCTGGTCGCTCTCGGATGGGAAATCCTCTCCACGAGCGGCACAATGAAACTCCTGAAAGAGTCAGGCGTTCCGGTTACAAGTGTAAGCGACGTTACAGGTTTTCCTGAAATCTGCGACGGCCGCGTGAAAACTCTCCACCCGAAAATCCACGGAGCCCTTCTTGCCCGCCGCGACATTCCTGAGCACATGAAAGAACTGAAGGACAATGACATTGACACCATCGACCTCGTGTGCGTGAACCTCTATCCGTTCCGCGAGACCATCGCAAAGCCGGATGTGACAATGGAAGATGCAGTCGAGCATATCGATATCGGAGGTCCGTCAATGCTCCGCAGCGCTGCCAAGAACTGGGAATCTGTAACCGTAGTCTGCAACCCTGCTGACTATGAGACGATTCTCTCTGAAATCAAGGCCGACGGCAACACCACCCGTGAGACCCGTCTGAAACTTTCCGCCAAGGCATATACGCACACCGCAGAATACGACATGGCGATTTCCACATATATGCGTGCACAGGCAGGCCTTCCTGAGAAACTTTTCCTCGAGTACGACCTGAAGCAGGAACTCCGTTACGGCGAAAACCCTCACCAGGAGGCCAAGTTCTTCGCAAGCACAGTGAAAGAGCCATTCTCTCTTGCAACTGCCGAGCAGCTCAATGGTAAAGAATTGTCTTACAACAATATACAGGATGCCAATGCTACATTGAATATCGCCCGCGAATTCGACGAGCCGTTCTGTGTAGGCGTAAAGCACATGAACCCTTGCGGAAGCGCTACCGGCAAGACTATCGCCGAGGCATGGAAAAAGGCATACGAGGCTGACAAGACCAGTATCTTCGGCGGTATCGTGGCAGCCAACAGGGAGATTGACCTGGAAACAGCACAGATGCTGAAGCCTATTTTCCTCGAAATCGTGATGGCTCCTTCTTTCGCGCCTGACGCACTCGAGTTGCTCTGCACCAAGAAGAACCTCCGCGTTCTGAAAGTCGATATGAGCAAGGACAATACCGTCCGCAAGCAGTACGTGAGCATGAACGGCGGAATGCTGGTTCAGGACAGGGATATAAATACCAAGCCTGTTTCAGCTGAGCAGTGCGTTACCGAGGCCAAGCCTACTGCTGAGCAGCTCGCTGACCTCGAGTTCGCATGGAAAATCGTCAAGCACGTGAAATCCAATGCGATAGTAGTGGCCAAGAACGGTATGACCTATGGTGTCGGAGCCGGCCAGATGAACCGTATCGGTTCTGCCGAAATCGCACTTAAACAGGCTCAGGCTACATTGAAAGAAGAAGGAAAGGACATTATGACAGAAGGTCTGGTGCTCGCTTCCGACGGTTTCTTCCCGTTCAACGACTGTGTGGCTCTTGCTGCTGAGTATGGCATCAAGGCTATCGTGCAGCCTGGCGGAAGTATCCGTGACGAGGACTCCGTAAAACTTGCTGATGAGAAGGGTATTACCATGCTCTTCACCGGTGAGCGTCATTTCAAACATTAGTAGATTATGGAAGGAAACAATATCCCCCGCAGAGCCAAGGTCCTGGTCGTCGGCGGTGGCGGAAGAGAGCATGCCATCGTGGATGCTCTGTCCCGTTCAGAGAGGGTGGAAAAGATATTCTGCGCTCCCGGCAATGCCGGCATAGCCCGTCAGGCAAAATGTGTCCCGCTTGAGGATACTCAGGTGGATGAGCTTGCGGAATTTGCTGAGAATGAAGGCATTGACCTGACTGTAGTGGGACCTGAGGTCTCGCTTGCGGCAGGTATCGTGGATGAGTTCGAGGCTCGCGGCCTGAAAATTTTCGGCCCTTCCAGGGCTGCTGCCCGCATTGAATCGAGCAAGGATTTCGCGAAGGAGCTGATGGCGAAATACAATGTTCCTACGGCTGCGTACCGCACTTTTTCCGACTACGATGAGGCTCTCGCCTATGTCAATGCCGGTAAACTTCCGATTGTGCTGAAGTATGACGGCCTGGCTGCGGGCAAGGGAGTGGTCGTGGCCCAGACATTGGAAGAGGCGGACGAGGCATTGAAAGACATGCTTCTTGACGACAAGTTCGGCCATGGCAAGGTGGTGGTGGAGGAGTTCCTCACCGGCCCGGAGTTCTCGCTCCTGTGCTTCGTGGACGGCTCTGAGGTGGAGCCAATGGTGCTCGCGCAGGATCACAAGCGTGCTTTTGACGGAGATGAGGGCCCGAATACCGGTGGCATGGGTGCTTATACTCCGCTTCCGTTCATTACCGAGAAGGACGAAGTGTATGCGCTGGAGCACATCATGAAGCCGATCGCTTCCGGTATGGTTTCGGAAGGCATTCCGTTCAAGGGTGTGCTTTACGGCGGACTTATGAAAACGCCTGACGGAATCAAGGTGATCGAGTTCAATTGCCGTTTCGGCGACCCTGAAACTGAGGTTGTGCTGCCTCGCCTGGAGTCCGATATCTTCGAGATTTTCTGGGACGTGGCCAACGGTATCCCGATGCCTGTGACCAAGTGGTCTTCAGATGCTGTGATAGGTTTCGTGCTCGCGTCCAAAGGCTATCCTGGCTCATACAGGAAAGGCGTGGAAATCAAGGGACTGGATGAGGTGCTGAGTGACCCTTCCGTCAAGGTTTATCATATGGGTACCACGCTCAAGAAACTGGGAGAAGGCCACGAGTCATACGACAAGGCCGGCCATTCGTTGGTGACAAATGGCGGCCGTGTCCTGATGGTTCTTGCTTCTGCCCCTGATCTCAAGTCAGCTCATGACAAGGCTCTTGAAGCTGTGTCCAAGGTGGATTGCGATAACCTCTTCCACCGCACTGACATCGGGCATTGGGCATTTGAATAGCCTTCGCTTATAAAATAACTCCGGCAGCTGTAATTTTGATTTTGACTTCCGAGTCCCCTTTTTCAAGTTCTATCTTGAACCAGTCTCCTGATGGGGTCTCCACGTATTCGGCGTCATCGATTTTCCAAGATGGATAAGATGTGCTGATCTGGGTCAGAACGGCTGCCGGAAGTTCGTTTTTACGTACATCCCACTCTGTGCGGAGCCATTTGTGGTCCTTGCTGAAATACACATCCTTGCCGCGTCTTTCGTGTACGATCTCGACTTCGATTTCGCCGTCATCGTATTCTGCATCCATGATTACGGCTCCAGGGTATTTCTGGCCGATGAATTTCTCGAGTTCGGACTGGATGTCTGTCGGGAGATAGTCCTCGTAGTCGTAGTCTGAATCGATGTCCACCACTGTCTTGATGAGGGCTCCTTCTTCAGAATAATACAGGTCCGCTTCCTTTTCGATATTGCCGGAACGTGTCTCGACCTCGATGACATAGAAGGTCTCCATGCCGTTTCTCTCGAGCTTGTCGATGTCATCCACTTTCCAGTCAGCATATTCACTTGCCTGGAAAGCTGTCTTTACGGCCTCCGGAAGTTCATTGTACGAAATCTCGCTTTCGGTCATGCACCACTGTCCTGCGCGGTTGAACCATACGGAGAAGTCATATTCTGCGTTGGCTGAACGTGTAGCGACTCTGTTGAATTTCGCCACGTCGTAGCCGTTCTTGGATGTCCATTTTACATTGACTGCATCCGGATAGCGTTCTGCCAATTCTGCTTTCGCTTTTTCGTTTATCTGGCTGTCAGCCGAAGCTTTATTGCATCCTGCAAGTGCCATCAGGCTGATGCACATTGCTGTAATAAATAAATGTTTCATTGTACTATAATTTATTGGTTTGTAATTTTTTATCTCTGATTTTCCGGGCTATCGGTCGAGTCCTGCAAGATTGAAGTTCTTGTCGAATTTCAGTTCGAAGCCATTGTCCAGTTCCAGCTCAAGTTCTCCGTCGTCATACTCGGCCTTGGTGATTACCGAGTCGGGATACAGTTCATTTACCTTGTCGGCTGCTGCCTGCGGAATTATGCCGTCGGGGATGCTGTTGCGGTGACGGTTTATTTCCTTCCATTCTCCGTTGCGGCGGAATTCCAGTTTGGTCCCGTCCGTGAGCACGATTTCGTAGGACATTTTCAGCAAGTCTCTGTCTTCTTTGGCAAATGCTATTTTTTCATCTTGAAAGTGCTCGGTGATGAAGCTCAATACGTTTTCCGGAAGTGATTCCGGGCTTGTCGCCTTGTCGTGCACGAGGTTTGTCAGGAAATAGCCCAATGTTCCTGCTGCCGCGAGCGAAATGATTACTAAAATGATCTTCTTAAACATAACATTGTCCTTCTTTGTATTGCGAAATTATAGTACAATTCTGGAGTGAATCTGTAATCGGCACGGAAATTCTGAACTTTTTTCAGAATTTTACGCTGAAACGGTGCATTCCGTCCACATAAGAATAGGTGAGGAGCATTCCGCATCTGTCTGCAATGGTTTTGGCAAGGGCCAGCCCCAGTCCGGTAGAGCCCTCTTTTTTCGAGCCCTGGTAGAATCTCTCGAAAATCCGGCTGCTGTCCAGAGGCGAGTCCCCGCTGTTCTCGACCACGAGTTCGTTTTCTGTCAATGTCAATGTGACCTTGCCGCCCTCAGGGCTGTGCACAAATGCGTTTTTGATGATGTTGGTCACTAAAATCGTGGCGAGCGTCTCGTTCATCTTTATCGTGACGGGGGAGTCCGGTATTTGTGCTGAGCAGGTTATCTGCTTGCTGCTGAAGATTTCCCCATACAGTTCTTTCTGGGACAGCACCATGGCTGAAAGGTCTATGTCAGTTACGTCAGGGAACTGTCCGTTGTCGATTTTCGTGAGCAGGAGAAGTGTCTTGTTGAGTCGCACGATATGTCCGAGTTCGCGCTTCATCTGCACGAGTTCGCCGACGCTTTCTTCGCCCAATGTGTCATTGTCCAGCATCCAGTCAATCCTTCCTCCAAGCACGGCAAGCGGTGTCTGAAGCTCGTGTGAAGCATTGCCTATGAACTGTTTCTGCTTTTCGAAGGCCCTGTCGGAGCGGTCGGTCGCATCTGTGGCGGCTTTCTCCAGCTGACGGAATTCCCTGATGTCCGAATTTATTGACAAGCTGCTGTGTGACTTTCCAGGTGTGTAGGCATTGAGCCAGTCGAGAATCATGTATAGCGGCCGCATGCTTTTCTGGAACACGACGAGAGTGGTCACGATAACTGTCAGCAACAGAATGAGATACAATGCGAGTATCCACCAGAGGATGGTCTTTATCAGGTCATCTTTTTCGATAGTGGGTGTAGCCACAATGAGCTCAAAACATCTTCCTTCACGGTCTCTGAATATGGTCTTGAGATATCGTGCAGGTTCTTGTTCGTCTGTCTCCTGAATGTAGAAGTCTGCATCGTAGTACTCCATCCCGGTATGTGAATTCGCATAACTCTCCGCAACTTCGGAAATGCTGTAATGCCCGTCTGTCATGATGTTGGTGACCGGCAGTTTCTTTCCGGACAACTTCTTGACCATCAGCTGTTCAGCGTAACTTTCAAGCAGGTCGTCGGCCTCGTCATTGATCTCATCCACTATGACGAAGTAAAAGACCATCGCCCAGAGCGCGATGACCGGGAGCAATGCCATAGACAGGCGTACAGCGATATTGTGGATCAGTTTCATTCTTTGGTGACGAGTTTGTATCCGAATCCGTAAACTGACTTGATTTCTATATCGGCCCCGGCTTCTTCCAGCTTTTTGCGCAGATTCTTGACCTGCGAATAGATGAAGTCGAAATTGTCCGCCAGATATATGTCGTCGCCCCACACGGCTTCTGCCAATACTGATTTATCGACCATGTGCCCCGGCCTGAGCAGGAAATAGTGAAGGATGTCGTATTCTTTCTTCACCAATGTCAATGCTTTTCCGCCGACTTCCACTGTGCGGCTGTCCGGGTTGAGCTTGACATTGCCATAGACTATTCCGTTGCGTCCGCTTCCGTTGCTTCTTCTGGTCACGCTCTTGATTCTGGCCAGAAGTTCTGCCGTGTGGAATGGCTTCGGGAGGTAGTCGTCCGCGCCCTCTTCCAGTCCGATAATTTTGTCTTCCAATGAGTTGCGGGCGGAAAGTATGATTACTGTCAATGCTTTTCCTTCTTCCCTGAAGGCCTTCAGCAGGTCGAGCCCGTTTCCGTCCGGAAGCATGATGTCCAGCAGGATGCAGTCATATGAGAACAACGACAGCTTTTCCCACGCCTCACCGTATGTCGAAGCCACTTCCACGACATAATGCTCCTTCAGCAATGCTCTCGCAATCAATTCCTGCAGAGAGCGCTCGTCTTCTATTACCAGTATCTTCATAGTTCCATGTCAATGTCATGAGGGCTGCATGTTTCTTCAATAATTGCAAATGCTCTGAAAAACACTGGCTTACCCTCGCCGCTGTCAATGCAAACCCTTACGGTTCATCATCGTTTCCGTTTCTCGCGACGCGACGAAATTACAAATAAAATCTGGAACGGATCTGAAATTTCTTCTGTTTTTCTTAAGATAAAAAATAGAGCCCATAAGCAAAAGACAATCTTGCCGCCGCGTCAGAATCCGATTCCCAGGTGCGCTCCCAGGCATTCTGCGGCAAGGGTGGGGCCTATGAACAGATGAAGATTCTTGTAACATCTTACTCTGATACCGGGCTGCCATCCGCCGATGAATATCATATCGCCCACATTTTCTTTAATCACTTCGCGTTGCCCGCCTGTTTGTGTATTCAGATGATACTTTCCGCTTATTTTGTATATCCATCCGGCTCCAGCGTACAAGTCGCTGTAAATGGCGAATGTTTTGCGCTTTCCCAAATGCCAGTATCTGCGGAAACATATCCCCGTACCGATAGAATATATGTCACCGGGCGCATAATCAGCGTATGTTTCTCCTTGACTCATAAAGATGGAAAATGAACGCTTCTCGTCGATTCGTATGCCTCCGGTAAGCATTGGCCCTGAAGTGACCAAACCAGCATAATATCTCAAGGTAAATTCAGGCTTCCATTCTCTGACTCCCTCCTTCGAGAATGCGTGTTTCCATCCGTCAGCCCATCTGGACATATCCTCCGCCATCGGATTTTGGGCAGATGCGCTTCCTATAGCTGTTATCATTGTACAAAGAATGGTCAGAATGCGTTTCATAGTGTAAAGTGTTTTTAATAGTGCTCAAATGGTCCTGCATCATCAAATCTCACCCCGCTAGCCGCATAAGCGACATCACAAAAGTAGCAAAAGATTTTACAATGAAAAAAAAGAAGAGCAACCTCACGGCGGCTCCTCTCAAAAAAAGTTCTTTGTTATATTGAAACCGAACTTAATTCGGCTCCTATGCGATGTATTGCAGCCACAATTTTCTTTGTGGTCTTTTCCCCAGGGAATGCCACCCCACTCTTGTATTGCCTCATTTTGCTTTCGTTGATGCCTGCATACTGGGCGAAGCGGCTGGCATTGATGAAATCGAAATCTTCGAAGAATGAAGGAATGTCATAGCGGAATGTTATCTGGTACTCTTCAGAGACTTTCTCCCCGTCTGCTATGGCTAAATCACGGCAGTCCTGGACACTTTCGCGGAAATCTGCTTTAGCCTCCTCGATTGTCTCCCCAAAACCGCCAAAATGATTTTTGCCAAAACTCTGAGAGGACGTGATAGCAAATCGCCCGTCCGGTCCCTTCTCAATAATTGCTACGATCTTATACATATAATAACTTGCTTTTGAAAAAAATAATAACTTGCTTTTGAAAAAAAGTTCTCTGTTATTCAGAACTCTTCATATAACAAAGAACTTTGTATCTGCAAAGGTAGCATATTCGTTACTATTTGCAAAATATTTCTAACTTATCTGATTGTTTTTAATTAAACAAACAATCGTGCAAACTAAACATTATGAATTCTGAATCAATGAGAATGAGATTTTCTTAAATAGATAAAAAACGACATCGCAAAAGTACCAAAAGATTTTACAATGAAAAAAATTTGCATATTATAATTGAATCTTCTAACTTGCATACCGAAAAATAGAAACGGAACTATGTTTATGATGAACAACAATTCTTGGTGGTGGCACTCTTACTACTCTGACAGTCGTAGGAGGCTATAGCCGTATGTTGTTCTGAATCATTCAGATAACTCAAGCTCCGCCGCGACTGCGACGGGGCTTTTTTCGTATAGAAACGTAAAACAACTTAAATTATAAACATTATGGAACAGAAAGTACCGTACAAAATCTACCTCGAAGAAAACGAAATCCCTATAGCATGGTATAACGTGCGTGCAGACATGAAGAACAAGCCGGCACCGCTGCTCAACCCGGCGACATTGCAGCCGATGGGCATCGATGACCTGAAGGGCGTATTCTGCGAGGAGCTTTGCAAACAGGAACTTGACAATGACACCGCATTCTTCCCTATTCCGGAGGAAATCAGGGACTTCTATAAAATGTACCGTCCTTCACCGCTCATCAGAGCATATTTCCTCGAAAAGGCATTGGGAACACCGGCTAAAATCTACTATAAGTTCGAAGGAAACAATACTTCCGGAAGCCACAAACTCAATTCTGCCATTGCGCAGGCATATTATGCCAAGAAACAGGGGCTCAAAGGCGTGACTACCGAAACAGGAGCAGGACAATGGGGCACGGCATTGAGCATGGCATGTGCATATTTCGGCCTTGATTGTCATGTATTCATGGTCAAATGTTCGTATGAGCAGAAGCCGTTCAGACGTGAAGTCATGCGTACTTACGGGGCACATGTCACGCCGTCTCCAAGCATGGAGACAGAGGTCGGCCGCAAGATTCTGGCGGAGCACCCGGGAACGACCGGCAGTCTGGGATGTGCCATTTCCGAAGCGGTTGAAACTGCTGTCACTCATGACGGATACAGATATGTTCTCGGCTCAGTCCTGAACCAAGTTCTTCTGCACCAGTCAATTATCGGTCTTGAAGCAAAAGCGGCGCTCGACAAATACGGCATTACCCCTGACATTGTCATAGGCTGTGCCGGAGGCGGTTCCAATCTCGGCGGTCTGGTAAGTCCGTTTGTCGGAGAAATGCTGCGAGGCGAGAAACAATACCGCATAATCGCCGTGGAGCCGGCATCCTGCCCTAGCTTCACGCGTGGAAAATATGCTTACGATTTCTGCGACACCGGTGAGATTTGCCCTCTCGCTAAAATGTACACTCTTGGTAGTCAGTTCATTCCGTCAGCAAACCACGCAGGCGGTCTCCGCTACCACGGAATGAGCAGCATTCTGTCACAGCTCTATGCTGACGGCTACATTGAGGCTCGTTCCGTCGAGCAGACTTCCGTATTCAAGGCGGCTGAATTGTTTGCACGCACGGAAGGCACACTCCCTGCACCTGAAAGCAGCCACGCGATAAGAGCAGCCATTGACGAGGCCCTGAAATGCAAGGAAACGGGAGAGGAAAAGACCATTCTTTTCGGTCTCACGGGAACAGGTTATTTCGATCTGAAGGCATATGAGCAGTTCAATGACGGAAAAATGACTGACACCATCCCGACTGACGAACAGATCAGGGAAAGTCTCAGCCATCTTCCTAAGGTCGACTAGGCCCCTGCAACAGAGCGGAAGCGGGCTTACTGGAACGCGGTGCGGCCTGGGATATCTCCAGTGAGGACACTCCATACATGTGTTGAGGTCAGTGTCCGTCAAATGCGATGAAACGGCAGTTGGGAACATCTACCTAAGCCAGGCGCTTCATGGTATAAACATCCATGATTTCGACTTTGTGCGAGTCCGGAGGCTTCAGTGTTGTGATTTGCTTTCAGAATTTTTAACTTTACACCAGCAACAACAACGAAATGAAACTCAAAAACTTCTGGCCGAGTTGGATTACAAGATTGACGAACTGGTAGAAGAACTGAAACATTAACAATCCCCACCGCAAGGTGGGGAACAAAACTTATAGATATGATAGACAAGACTTATATGGACGACCTGAAGAACAGGTTCGTCAATGCCAAGACCGAGAGTGAACGGGAGTGTGTCAGGGCTGAGATGAGCGCGGCCTGTGCAGAGGATCCGAAAGCAGTGGGTGAAGTCATGGCCATGCAACTTGACGAGACTATCGCAGAAGCGAAGAGCATGGCCATTCGCGAGAAACTCGCGAGCGTGCTCCCTGCCATTTCCATGTCGTACATCGCGAAGAATTATTTCGGCAAGTCCCGTTCATGGCTCTGCCAGCGAATCAACGGGCTTGCTGTCAACGGAAAGGAAGCGAGGTTCACGGAGTCCGAGAAGGCCACTCTTGACCTCGCACTGAAAGATATAGCAGGCTCGCTGTTGAATGTCCGCCTGTAAGGCTGGGCGGTCGCCTTTTCTTTTTAACATAATCAGCCTTGTGCCCTGCTCCTCGGAGCGGGGCTTTTTTTATCCCTCCCCGATGGTGTTCGTCTGCCCGAGGTATCTGAGCTTTGTTACGCAAGCATAGTTGATGGCATCCATGAGGTGGTCATTGCCGTCCTGCGGCTCGCTCAGATAGCGGCTCCGATCCTTCGGGTCAGGCTTCCAGGAGTAGCGCTCGCTCTCCCATTTGATATGCTCGCCGGCATACCTGACTGAGAAATACTGAAGGTACGAGATTCGCCCGGCTTTGTTCCTGTTGTCCGCCGGCATCGCGCACAGGTTGTTCATCCGCAGTTCGCCGATGTGCTCCGGTCGTGCCGGATCGCAGTAGATGTCCGCCTCACGACTGACGCCCCACGCTTCCATGTCCTCGTATATGATCCGTGCGATATGCCCGGCGAGCAGTCGAGGCTGGTAGCAGACTTCACGCAGATAGACCGTCTTCGTGTCGATGTCATAGGCACAGCAAACGACCGCCGTCGGATCGTTGGAGTATCCCCAGTCAACGCCGTAGAAGCAGAGCAGAGCCTTCGGCCAGTCGTTCAGGGCAATCTCCTTCCACTGCTTGTATATGATTCCTTCCGAAAGCGTGGCCCATTCACCGAGCCGGATGTTGCGGTACTTTTCCGGCGCGGCAGCTTCCATCTTCCGCGCCTGCTGTACGATTGAAGGGTTGAGATTGTGAATATTGTCTAAGTAGGTCGTGGATATGTAGCAGACGTCTCCGATGATGCCGTTGAAGCCTTCCGGCACATTCCGGTAGAAGCGCTCGTAAATCCAAGAGTGCACATCCGTAGGGTTGTGCGACAGTATCACTGTATTCGGCGCGTCCGGTGTCCTGACAGAGAAGTCGATAGTGTCGAAAAGTTCAGGATCGTTGAGTTCTTGCGCCTCGTCCAATACGAATGTCTTGATGCCCTGTAATGACTTCAATTTTGCCACCTGGTTTCCAGAGCTTGCGAGCAGACCTCTGAATATAATCTTGGCTCCCGTCGTGAGGTTGACAATGTCCGCCGCTTTCACGCGGAAGTGGTTTTCAAGCTCCAGCGTCACCACCTTATCGCGGAACTCCGGAATGACGGAGACCTCCGCAGAAGTCATTGTGTATCGCGCGAAAAGGATGTTGAAAGGGTCGCGGTAAGTGCTCACGCATTGTGAAGTGTTCACGGCATAGGACTTGCCGGAAGCACGTCCACCCTTGACAAGAATGTAACGTACCCCCGGTATAAAAGGTCGAAATAACGGCTTGTATTTCGGTGAAAAGAGCATCCCTATTCTTCCTCCTCGACATTGTCTCCCTCGTCTCCAAAATAGATAGCCGGCGGCTGCGCGTCTCGGAGCGTAGTCTCAGCCTGCACCTTCTGCGTGGCCTTTCCGTCGAGCCGGTCGATGATTGCCTCGATGGTGATGCTCTTTCCGGCTTGTATTTCCTTAATCAGTGCGGAAAGGTATCCGACGGCCATTATCGGAAGTTCCGGGTTTTTTAGCATCTCCTGAGCCTCCTGCTTGTTCGCCATGATGATATTCTCGAGCAAGCCGGTTATGTCCTCGTGGCTCAGGCCGATTGCCTTCAGCTTCTTCAGGATGCTCGGCTTCCTGCCTTTCTTCCGAGGCTGGTTGCTGCTGAATCGCGTCTCCCTGCCGATGCTGGCGATGTTCTTGTTCCCTGGTCTTCCCATGACAAGTCCTCCCCGTTTAATTGCCGATAGCGGTTGAATGCCTCTCGAGCACCATCTTGATTCGGTCGATGGTGTCGAAGCGGACAGGTATTCCGTCGCTCACCTTCTTGACCGAGCGCCACGACAGACCTGACAGCCTCGCAATCTCGTAAATCGTCAAGTTGCAGCGTCGCACCTCGCGTGCAAGTTGCCGCAAGCTTTCGTCGCAGTGCGCGATGAATTGGTCTTCTGTGATTTCTCTCTGTGCCATAGTCACTACTCCTTTGCTATAGTTATGTTGTGATTTGCTTTCAGAATTTTTAACTTTACACCAGCAACAACAACTTCGTGTCAATGACGCCCGCCCATTCTGCAGTTGTGATTTGCTTTCAGAATTTTTAACTTTACACCAGCAACAACAACAAATCGCTCCGTAAACTACGCAATCAAATTGTTGTGATTTGCTTTCAGAATTTTTAACTTTACACCAGCAACAACAAACTGGATTCTTACGAGTACCAACATTTAGTTGTGATTTGCTTTCAGAATTTTTAACTTTACACCAGCAACAACAACGAGCTCGACAAACAGAGCGAACAAAACGAGGTTGTGATTTGCTTTCAGAATTTTTAACTTTACACCAGCAACAACAACTTCGCTTCGTGGTAATCAGGAGCAGGGAGGTTGTGATTTGCTTTCAGAATTTTTAACTTTACACCAGCAACAACAACCTTGAACAGCCAAGACGGAAGATTATAGACGTTGTGATTTGCTTTCAGAATTTTTAACTTTACACCAGCAACAACAACGAAGATACTTTTTACATAATCCTTGATGTAGTTGTGATTTGCTTTCAGAATTTTTAACTTTACACCAGCAACAACAACACAGGCATTGGCGGCCGGAACGGTACGATGGTTGTGATTTGCTTTCAGAATTTTTAACTTTACACCAGCAACAACAACAAACCAAGATATGGATTTTGCTTAAGCAAGGTTGTGATTTGCTTTCAGAATTTTTAACTTTACACCAGCAACAACAACAACACCCGACAAGCCAAAAAGAAAAGCACAGTTGTGATTTGCTTTCAGAATTTTTAACTTTACACCAGCAACAACAACCACAACGTACCAGCAAGGCATCCTTGCCATGTTGTGATTTGCTTTCAGAATTTTTAACTTTACACCAGCAACAACAACGCACTTGCTGTAAGTGATTGAGGTGTAATGAATTAAACGCCATTTGGCGATTAAAAAAATCCGGCAGATTTCTGTCCGGATTTTTTGTGCCTGATTGGTTTTTTTTAATTCTGCCAGTATATGAATCCGTAATATTGTCCTGAGAATAGAAGCGAATCGCAGTTGTGGTTTTTCGCTCCTTGTCGCCTCGACGAACAAAACAACCTGTATCCTCGAGAAGTCAGGCAAAGAAAAATTGCTATCTTCGCAGAAATCGGAAATGAAACGGAGAAAAAATCATTGAATTTATGGAAGAACCGATATTGAATGCCCATAACAAGGCAGAATACGAGCCGGCGCACACTGCTGAGCATATCCTTAACCGCACGATGGTCAACATGTTCGGCTGCCCACGTTCACGCAATGCCCATGTCGAGCGGAAGAAAAGCTAATGCGACTACATCCTCACTGCCTGTCCCACAGAAGAACAAGTGGCAACAATAGAGGCGAAGGTCAATGAAATTATCACTGCTGCATTGCCCGTGACGATACATTTCGTTTCGAAAGAAGATGCCGCCGCGATTGTGGATCTGAGCAAGTTGCCGGATGACGCATCTGATACTTTACGCATAGTCAGCATTGGAGACTACGACGATTGTGCATGCATTGGCGCTCATGTATCGAACACCTCCGAGGTCGGTGAGTTCAAGATAATCAGCCATGACTTCAACAACGGAATCTGGCGGGTCCGCTGGAAAGTCATTTCCTGAATCAGAACAGTTCCAGCTGGATATAGATGTCTTCGCTTTCCTTAGGCTTGTGCTCCGAGAACAGTTCCATATTTCCGAACTGCTTGTCCGTAATGCACAGGATTCCTACCTGTCCCAAGTCCGGCAAAAAAGACTTTACACGATTGATATGGACCTGAGCATTTTCAGAAGACGGACAATGCCTCATATAGATTGAAAACTGGAACATGACGAATCCGTCCTCTATCAGACGCTTTCTGAATAGAGCCGCATTCTTCCGCTCCTTTTTGGTGTCAGTCGGAAGATCGAAAAAGACCAGCACCCACATAATTCTATATTCACTGAATCTGTCCATTACATGTCCGGATAAGACAATTTTCGTATGTTCCCGGCAAAACATTTCTGCAGGGAATTAACCGTCTGACTTACCGCCAACATAAGAGGTTTTCTAACTCCATCTATAACTACTTCAGTTACAGGGAGTTCCAGCAATTTTCGTTTGGTGCTCAAGTCAAATGTCTCAGGAACGCTCTCATTGACAATATCCAAAACCAATCTGTCCACATAAGGGCGGTACGGCTCCATAATATCATCCGCCAGACAGTACGCGTCATACCTGTTGTGATGGTGAATTCCCAACGTCGGAATAAGTCCGGCCCCGGCCAATGCCCTTGCTACGATGGCCCTTACAATAGCATATCCATAGTTCAGCATCACGTTTACCACATCATCGTCTCCTCTGGTGAAGTGAGGATTGTCCGTGAAGAGAGTTTTCCAATAGTACGCAGCCGCGCGACCTTCGATATTGTCCGGATCACCACTCCTCACAGCATTGCCCCACAAAGTCATATTCTTGGCATCCTCGCCGGTAGCATATTTGAGCATAGCCGCCTGGTTCCGGATCTTGCACTGGACAGTCTGCTGCCAAAGCTGTTTTTTGAGAGGCAATGACGCTTCGACCTGACTGGCGTATCTTTCCGCCTGCAGTTTGTTTCCGTATAGCGATAGCAGCAGCCCGGTCGGAAGATGTGATTTGTCGCAGGTGACCACAGCACAATTGTTTTCCAGTAATGCTTCTAAAAGTCCTTGTGTGACAGTGATTTGCGGGCAGTCTAGGACAATCAGGCCAATGTCTTCTATAGGAATGGTCTTGACAATATCCTTCGGAGCTCCGTTTTCATCAAACTCAGGCATATCTCCCTTGACCTCAGGTTTCCTGATGACCAGTTGCCTGAGTTTCAACGACAGATACGCCGGATTCCCGAAATACAAAGTGCGTTTAATCATCTTTCAATGCCATTTCGCCGAGGAGGCTGACCGATACCTTGCGTGGGTGTAATGCGAACAATGACTTGATACTCTTAATTCTGTAAAATTTCTTCATCATCCTTGCACCTGCAGAATCATCAAGTGTTGTTTCGTATTGACTTCTGAAGTAATAATCTATACTTGTTAACTTCTGCACCCTATACAAATGAGCCCCAAGCGTCTTGTAATCCTTCACCTCCATCGCATCCCTAAACTCGTCATCTTCCATTCCCAGGACATACATTTCATTCTGCTGCATACTCATGACGAACTTCCAATCAGGAGCCGGAAGTCCCGCAGCCAGTTCCTCCGGAATGTTCTTGTCAATGATGATGTCCCAAATCTCCTCAGGCTTTCTGATAATAACCGGCAAACCATATTTCTTGCGCTCAACCGTATCCCAGAAAGTGACAACGCTTTCGTGGTAAGTTCCGTCTGCATCCCTATAAATGGCAATGTGGTGGTTGTTTCCCGGTTTTACAAATCCTATAGCATTGCCCTTGGAATCTTTCTTTACAGGAACTACCTGAGCGAGACCAGTATAGCATCTTAAGGCCCTTATCGGAATCGTCTTGGATTTATCAGCATACAGTGGCTCGGCAAAAGCCTTTTTCGGATCATTCCCATATTCGGAAAGACGCTCAGAAACGACCTTTCGGATATGTTCGTCCACGATATATTCAACATCTTTTGGCTTCAATGCGGAAAGAGCATACCTCATTACATATTCCACCTTGTAGCAAGTACCATATTCTAAAGGAATAGTCTTTTCAACATCCAAGTACAGCGGCTCTTTCTTCAATGAAGCACACGCCACTTTCACATCATTGTCACATGCCCTCAGCCTTTCTTCGACAGCAGCTCGGATACCTGGCTTGACAATGTCATCTACCCGCTCGAACAACTTCTTGACAGGCACTTCCTTCTCGAGAGAATGGATCCTGCCATAGACACTCTCTTCGCATAATGCGCCTCTCGGTATCAGCAGGCCTTTCTGTGCAAGAACGCGTTTTCCTCCACGATAAACATATCTCTTGCCCGGTGTGGTCACCTTCTTTCCTGCTTTGAACGACACTAAAATCCGGCTTACATTATCGCTCACTTCCTGAACGCTGAAATGCGGCTGCGCCAATGTCCATTTGTCGAGAGACATGGATTCTCCGGCTACGGCAGTCATTGCACTCAGATTGTTCAGCCTCTGGATGATGCTCTGCCGAGTGCAGGCTATTGTCAATGCATCGATGGCGTGGTGTCTGTGGTCCAATCGTTTGCTCCAGTCCTTAATGCGCTCTTCCGTATGAGTCTGGCCTCGATGGTCATATGATACTTCAGCCGTCATGCCACCTTCCCTGTACCTCGGCAAATCAAGTGAGTGCAGTATCTCATCATAACCCCATATCCGGCGCAGGTATGATGTCACTTCGCCGCTTGAACCATAAACATTGTGGCATACCTGTTTGAGAATTTCCATGGCTTTTCGGGAAATGTATTGAGTCTGGACAAGTTGCCTGGATATAAAGTCTTTAGGCAGTTTGTCTGCCGGAGTGAGAAGCCGCGAGCGCTTGGTGAAACTTATTTTATGCTCATTGAAAGCCGCATCCACGCGGCGCAGGTAATCATTGAACTCATTTTCGCCCTTGCTCTTCATGTAATCGTAGGCGGTAGTATTGCTCTTTTCGGCATTACATTTTCTGCAAGCGCAAACTTTATTTGAGAAAGAATCGTCGAATAACAATGCCTTAGGCACAATATGTTCTATCTCCACATCCAAACCACTGAGAAACTCAGCTGCGCCTACCGGTTGCCCGCAGTAGAAGCACTTCTGTCCGGATTCTTGCCATAAACGGTATTTCAGAATCTTGTTTTTGGAAGGAGTTATGCCAAGTTCTTTTATCTTCTCCGCCATCTCATTGTTCATTTTCTCTCTATCGCGGATGTTCTTGGCTGTTGCGGCTCTTCCTTCTTTGCTGAGTTTCAGTTCCCTTGCCATTTCGACACGTATCTCGTCAATGCTGCCGAACTGGTCAATGACGGCATTGACCACATTGATCATCTGGTTGAGGATTTTCTCGACGACAGGCTGACGCAACTCGTTTTTCTGAAGTTGAGGAATCTTGTGCAGCAACTCTCTAGCTTCATTTTCAGACTTGGTCAAACTGCCGGAATGATTGATCCCAATCATGTCGCAGGCTTCGCTGTATCTGGCGCCATCCATGAGTGCCGGCAGAAGTTTTCTCATAAACTTGGCCGAACGGCTACCATATCCTTGTTTTACGAAGTCGATTTTTGTCAATTCCCGCAGCGACTCTTCGTCATTGATTCCGAATTGATTGGTCAATGCATGCCTCAGCGCATCTTTGTCATTTATAGAATATATGACATGCCATAGTCTGTACAATGGCTCATTTTCGCATGTCGGGTCAATCTCGTAGATGATTTCGCCGGTGTCTTTGTTTACGCCATTTTCTTTCAATCTTAGATCAAATCTCAGCAAATCGCTCTTCTTGGTGTTGTGATCCTTTCCGAGCGCTTTCGCTATAGCGCCCTTTGTCGTATTTCCCGTAAATCCTTTACTCAGAGCTTTGTCCACGGACCAGCCGTCGCCTTTACCGATGCCTAAAATCTTGTATAGGGCGGTGGCGTTTATCTTTTCATTGTTGTCGAGATATTCGAAAATGTCTTTCTTCTGCTCTGGACTTATGTGCAGTTCGTCATTTTCCTTGTTTCTGATGCTTAGGTTGTTGATTTCCTCCCAAATCTTGCATGCTTGGAATATTGGAGATGATTTGGGCGCCACCTTAGGACCGGACATTACGAGTTCGCCGGAACTGTTCAATATTGGTTTGTGATCTGCGTCCAGAAAACTCCTTGTCATAAATTCGCATTGAGATACGAGATGCTTGCAGGATTTGAGGTCCCTTTGGTAGAAAATTATCTTGTTACGAATCTCGTCAATGTTGTCCTCGCTCAACTCTTCAGGATAAAAGGTTTTCTGACAATCCATTATCCTGTCGAATTCTTCTATATAAGCATCACGGGGAAAGACTTGTTCCTTGATACGGTAATTGTAGAACGGGCCTTTGTCTGTGACGATTTCGCTTTCTTTCAATTTGATAGCGAAATGCTGTCCTATTGTGGTGCCTTCATCTTTGATTTCCTGATAGCGCTTGTTTACGGTCTGGACATAATCACGCTGCTCCTTATCTGCGGAGTCATCGCTCTTGGCATGTCTGTATCCGCGTTTTTGATTGATATGATATAATACTCTTCCAATTTCCGGCAAGGTGAGTTTTTCGCCAGGTGTTGCGGCTTTGGCTCTAAGTGTCCACAGCTCAAGAACTGGTAATTTTATCAGGCGCTCGTCTGGAAGCATCTTCAACTCTCTCAACTTCTCCGTGAGGGCTTGACGTCTCATCTGATATCTATCATAACCTTTTCTGGCAGTGCGTTTTTGTGTTCGTTTCTGATTTTTAGATGCGGCATTGCCTGAGGTGAATTCTGATGATTCGTCCGGGGACAAAGAAATGATTCTGCTGCCGATACCGAGTATTTCCGTCGGTTTGTAGTTGTCATCTACATTGACAAGGCTCCAGCCGACGGAGCCTACACCTAAGTCCAGACCTAAAACTTTTTTCATGTCGGTTATTGTTTATTCAGTGTATTGTTTTTAAATTTGTGCCATTCTGAAGCAAATCACAATAAGGATTATTCCGTTGTGAAAACATTTAAGGTGGAGAGGATAACACTTCTTCGCCTTCTTTTTTCAGATAGCCTGTCACAAATATAATGAAAGCTGAGAGAAAAGGAAAAAATCGGCTTTACTTTTAAGAAGCACCCTGAGCAGAGCGGGCGCTTGCCTCTGTTCGGCCATTATTGACCACTTCTGTCAGCGGAAATTGACAGCGACATCATCGATTGCACATCGACTAAAAATTTAAGAATTGTAAATAAAAGATTTAAGAATCGTATCAAACATTTAAAAATCGTAAAAATTTTAATTGACTGCCACGAATCATTTACTTTTCGGAAAAATTTTGCATACTATTGTAGCCTTGATTGACACGAGAAACCGATAACTGAGTTTGAATCTTGTGCCCAAATTTTGTTTAACAACTAAAAAATTTTACCTTTATGGATGAAAAGATCAAGGCGAGGTACATCGACCCGATGGTCGACTGGTCCTTCAAACGGCTCTTCGGCAGCGAAGTGAACAAGGACATTCTCATTGAATTCCTGAAAGTCATCTTTCCGGAGCATGAGATTGAAGACATCACCTATATTCCGGCTGAGCAGCTGGGAATCATGGAAGATGACCGGAAAGCGGTGTTCGATGTGATCTGCCGGACGAAGAATGGGGAGGAGTTCATTGTTGAAATGCAGTGCGCGACACAGAAACACTTTTTCGAGAGGGCATTGTACTACACTTCCTTCCCGATCATGAAACAGGGCAAGAAGGCGCAGCGGGATGAGGAGACCGGCATCAGGAAAGAGTGGGACTACAAGCTGGACGGGGTGTATTTCCTCGGGGTGCTGAACTTCAGGTACGAGGATGATGACCTCATCGAGCACAGGTATATGCTGCGTGAGGCGACGACCGGCAAGACGATGACGGACAAGTTGAAGTTCATCTTCATCGAGGTCGAGAAGTTCAGCAAGGGCGTGGATGAATTGATTACTGATTTCGACAAGTGGCTCTACATCCTGAAGAACCTGTCGAAACTCCTGGAAAGACCGGCAGCGCTGCGGGACAGGATCTTCAGCCGCCTCTTCGACGTAGCCGAGTACGCCAGCCTTGACAACATTGACAAACAAAATTACGTAAAGGCCATGACAACAGCACGTGACACCCATAATCAGATTGAGTATGCCAAGGAAATCGCGCACGAGGAAGGACGCGAAGAACGTAATATGGAGGTAGCGATTAACTTTCTTCAGTTGGGAACGCCATGTGAGATCGTGGCGAAGGCGACTGGATTGTCCCTGGAGGAGGTGGCTAAATTAAAAGAAGAAGTGAAATAATTTGGTATTTCACGCATCCCAACATTCCTCTACAGGTCACGTAAGCGTCTCCTCTAATCCGAAATCCGAACAACCTGACTTTGGGTTGTGAAGCGAATGTGTTGATTACTAATAAGTTAAAGAATGTAGCGAAAGCCAGGTTACCCAAAAAAGTGGGTAACCTGGCTTTCGGCTGTTAGTGTATGTTCTTGATACTCAGTAATATGTCCGGAAAACCGACATGCAGGTTGTTCGAAAACGACCATGTGTCATGGCAGACAAGTAAGATATGTATTGGACTGTAAAATTTCATTACAGATTTGTAAAGTTTCTTTACAAGAAGATAAGTGACGTTCGAATGTAATCGGCTGATGGATAATCTGTTGCCTGATGTGGCACGTGGCGTGCTCGTTCATGTCTAAACGATGATGTGTGTTTCATGTGCCATAAGCAATGAATACATCAGCGTAAACGACAATGCAGAGCTGTTTGCAAACTGCAATGAGTACGAATCAAGGAAAACAGCAACGAATTATGAAGCCGATAATACCAATTATAGTCTTGACGTTGATTTCTGCAGCGACCACTGCCTCCGGGCAGATCCTCGAACAGGGAATTACCACCCAAGGCCGCACTGCCAGTACGGACACTGCCACACGGACGACCCCGCTCACGGAAAACACGCAGGGCCGCACTGCCAGCGCGGACAGCCCCGCCCAGCAAGCACAAGCCAAGGCATTGACCCTGCGCGAATGCATGGAGTATGCGGTAAGTAACTCCACTCAGGTGCGAATCCAGCAGTCCAAGAACGATGACGCCAGACTCGACAGACGTGATGCGATATTGGCAGCATTTACGCCTTCTGCGGAAGGGAACTCCTACGGCTACTACAGATGGGGCCGTTCCATCGACCCTGAGACCAATACGTATCTCACCACGACGTCCTTCAACCAGGGCTTTTCCGTGTCGGCGGGCTTCACCATATTCAACGGATTCTCCGCCATCAACAACCTGAAAATCGCCCGCACATCCATGTCAATGGGCATTTCCAAGGAGCAGCAGGAACGTGACAAGGTCTGCCTTGCCACCATCGAGGCCTATTTCAATGTCATTTACTACACCAAATTGGCCGAAATCCTTACAGAACAGGTGGAAAACGCCAGAAACGCTGTGAAACTGGCTGAGCGTCAGGAAGAACTCGGCTCGAAGGGCTATGCCGACGTGGTCCAGATGAAAGCCGACCTCGCCGACAGAGAATACGAACTCACCACCGCGACAAACAATCGGGACAATGCCATGATTACACTTGGAGATGTAATGTATTGGCCAGTAGATGAGAAACTTACGATAGATCCGGAGCTCTCGTCGATTCAGACCGGCGCGAACAGTCCTGCCGCTGATGACATCATAGCAAATGCAGTCAGGTCAATGCCTTCCGTACTGATCGCCAAGGGGTCGATGGACAATGCCCTCCGCAGTCTGAATACCGCGAAATGGCAATTCCTTCCGACACTCGGACTTTACGGCGGGTTGTCCACCAGTTACTACACCTACCCGGGGCAGACCGGCTACAAAGCAACTCCTTATTGGGATCAGTTCAAGAACAACGGAGGCGAATATGTGCAGTTGTCATTGAACATACCTATATACGACAGACTTCAGAAGCACACGGCATTGGCCAAGAAACGCAATGCATATCAGCGGGCAAGCCTCGAGTATGACAAGTCCCTCCGCGATGTCGAATCTGAAGTCCGCAGGGCAATTCAGGACAGGGACGGGGCTGAGGCGGCTCTGCTTCAGGCAGAAAGACGCGCCGACGTGTATGACGAGGCATTCAAACTCAACGCCCGCAAATTCGAACAGGGACTCATATCCTCGATAGAATACAATACCGCTTCATCCAACTACTTGAAGGCCAAGGCGGAACGGCTCAATGCCGAGCTGCAGTACCAGCTCAAGCGCAGGGTCGTCGAGTACTACAACGGAGTATCATATTTGGAACAGTAAAAAATCAGAATCATGGACAAGATAATAGAAAAGAAAACAGGACTGGCCGCGGCATTCACGAAGAAGGCCATTAAGTATTGGGCCGGAGCAGCATTGGCAATAGTCCTTGTCATATTGATTATAACCGGGAACGGCTCTGCGGTGCGCGTTGACGGCAGCTCCATCATCACAGGAACCGCCAAGAAAGGCGAGTTCAATGACTATATCCGCGTCAGCGGCCAGGTACAGCCGATGACCACCGTCCAGATCAGCCCGACCGAGGGCGGCAACGTCCAGAGAATCGTCGCAGAGGAGGGGAGTAAGGTCAATGCAGGTGATGTCATTGTCGAACTGTCCAATGAAAGTCTTGACATGCAGATACTCAACTCCGAAGCCGAACTCGCCGAGAAGGAGAACATCCTGCGCAACACATTGATTTCCATGGAACAGCAGAAACTTTCCGTAAGGCAGGACAAGCTCACGCTTCAGATAGAAGTGCGCAGGGCAAGGCGGGCATATGAACAGAACAAGACGCTGTACGAGGAAAAACTCATAGCCAGGGAAGACTATCTGAAGGCATCAGAAGACTACGAACTGGCGAAAGACAAGCTGGAACTCGTCATTGACAGGGAAAAACAGGACAGCCTTTACCGCAGCACGCAGATTTCGCAGATGCACGAAAGTCTGGAGAACATGCGGATCAATATGAGCATGATACGCCGCCGCAAGGAAAATCTGTCAGTAAAAGCCCCTATCAGCGGAGAACTCGGACTTCTCGATGTGGAACTGGGGCAGTCAGTGGCAGCGGGATCGAAAATCGGACAGATAAACAATCTGGAATCGTATAAGATTGAAGCTCAGATAGATGAGCATTACATTGACAGAATCGTGCCCGGTCTTGAGGCAACTTTCGAGAGACAGAACGAGAAGTACTCGGCAGCCATCCGCAAGGTCTATCCTGAGGTGCGTGACGGCAAGTTCAAGGCGGATTTCCGCTTTGTGGGACAGCAGCCGGAGAACATCCGCGCGGGCCAGACATACTATATGAACGTCCAGCTCGGACAGCCGGCCGAAGCCGTGATAATTCCTCGCGGCTCATTCTATCAGGCAACCGGCGGCAAGTGGGTGTATGTGGTCAATGCAGAGGGAACGAAAGCAACGAAACGCAGTGTCCGCATTGGCCGACAGAACCCTCAGTACTACGAAGTTACAGAAGGCCTGGAGCCTGGCGAGAAGATCATCATATCCTCTTACGACAGTTTCGGCGACAAGGATGAACTGATTATCAAATAGCTATGAGCACATATCTGAAATTCCTCTCGAAAAATAAACTCTATGCCGCGATCGAGGCATTGGGACTGTCGGTGGCACTGGGATTCGTCATATTGCTGGCTTCTTATGCCAGGACAGAATTCAGCGTAGGCGCAAGGCAGCCGCTTTCCCGGCAGCTGTATGCTGTCGGCATGGGGGAGTTCGTCGGAATGACGTACGGGACTGCAGAGGAGTTCTTCCCGTCGGTGCCCGAGATAACATCCTGGACCAGAGTCGGGGCGTATGGCGATGCCGATGTCATTGTCAATGACGACTATTATGCCGCCGAGGCGGTCTGTGTTGATACGAATTTCCTGCAGCTGTTTGACTACACGCTCTCAGGCTGTGACAAGAACTGCATACTTGCGGGACTGAATGATGTTATCCTTTCCGAAAAGTTCGCGCATAAGGCATTCGGCAGTTCTGACCCTGTGGGGCGCACCATTGAAGTAGGAAAAAACAGGTTCACGGTAACCGGAGTGATTCAGAATTTCGGGCCTTATGATGAACTGCAGTATTATGACATCTTCCTGAGCATCAGGCAGCTGGATGGCATGGTCCAGAGAATGGACAATTTCGGTATGGTCAATACTTTCGTGACGCTGCAGGATGGTGCCTCGCCTGACGCTGTGGCTGAAAAGCTGCTGGACAAGTATGTGGATTATTGGAAGGATTTCTACACACGCGACGGTTCTGGCGGGAATTTCCTGTGGGGCTCCACGTTGACAAGGCTTGACCGGCTCTATTTCAGCAAGATAGACGTGTACAGCCCGTTGCGTCATGGTGACAGGAAGATCGTTGAGGTACTTCTGGCGGTAGCATTGATACTGCTGATATCAGCCATTTTCAACTACATAAACCTTACTGTGGCTCAGACGGGAAAACGGGCAAAGGAGATGGCGACGAGACGTCTTCTCGGCGAGTCTTCAGGCAGCATTGTCCGCAGATACCTTATGGAATCGTTCTTGTTCACATTTGTTTGCATGCTGTTCGGCGTGCTGGTCGCCCTGCTGTTCAAGGGCTGGATAGAGAATCTTCTTGGTACAACTATAGTTCTTGTCCCGGATGCGGCTACCATTGCGGCCGGCGTCATTGTGCTCGTGCTGGTTTCGGTTCTCTCTGGGCTTCTTCCTGCATTTATGGTATCGAGATTCAAGCCTATAGCTGTCGTGAAGGGCGATTTCAGGTTCCGCAGCAAGATGGTGTTCAGCAAGGTCTTTATCGTCTGCCAGAACATCATAAGCATGGTTCTTGTCGCGGTTGCATTGACAATGACTCTCCAGATGCGCCATCTGGTATCTTTGCCGGTAGGGTACAATACAGATTTGCTGTCGGTTTCCTCATGGGCGCTCGGCTATAACAATATGGCTGCCCAGGAGGCTCTGCATCAGAGACTTCAGGCTCTTCCGCAGGTGGAGACGGCGGTTATGGCGGTGCAGCTTCCGTTCTCATGTGGAAGCAATGGCGTACATATCGAGGGTGAGGAAATGTCGTGGCTTCAGCTGCCTGCTTTTGACAGTACGGCATTCAGGCTGCTTGGGTTCAATGTGATAGAACAGTATTCCGATCCTATTGAAGGGACATGCTGGTTTACGGAGGAGGCGCAGCGGCGTTATGGGATTACTGCTGGGAACAGGACTGTCGGTACCGATAAAGATGGCGAGCCGCAGTTTGAGTGCTGCGGCATAATAGCGGATTTCCGCGCGCGTGATCCTCTTTATAAACCAATGCCTGACAGTCATCGGGCTGTGCAGAACCGTTCCGATGTGTGCATGAATCATCTGCTGAAGGTGCGTGGCGACAGGGCGGAGGCGTTGAATGCTGTCCGCGAGGCATGGCGTGATGTTGCGAAGGAGTATATCGGTGTGCCGCGCGAAACGGACATATATTATATAGATGACTTCCTGGCGGATTCATTGACAGGGACGCGGAACACTATGAAGCTGGTGATGACGTTCATGGTGCTTGCTATATTGATCTCAGTTTTAGGGCTGTTCGCGATGTCTGTCTATTACACTGAGCAGCAGGCGCGTCAGATCGCCCTCCGGAAGATTTTCGGCTCAGGTGTCAGGTCTGCGGCCTGGAAACTCTCTAAGTCGTTCATCCTGATGACCGCTGTCGCCGTCGTAATCGCAGTTCCGGTATGTATCTGGTCAATGCGTTATTACCTGGCTGATTTTTACAATGCCATAGCCTTCCCGTGGTGGATAATCCTCGTCGCGGCAGCATTGACCTTCCTCATCTCCTTCGTCTCGATAATTTCCCGGACCTGGAGTTCCGCAGCCGAAAACCCGGTCGAAGTCCTGAAACAGGACCAGTAAGACTACATGACGATAGTGAAAACCGTGGCTTCCTGAGTGGAGGAGGAGAGCTTGATGGTGCCGCCGTTCAGACGGACAATCTGGCGGCAGAGGCTCAGACCGACACCTGTGCCTGACGAACCTTTGGTGGTGTAGAACGGAACGAACAGCTGCTCCTGACCAGAGGCGCTGATAGGCTCCCCGTCATTGGCAATGTCGATGACAGTCTGCTCCCGTTTGTCGATAGAAGCGGTTATGCCTACGTTCCCGGCACCTGCCTGTACAGCGTTCTTTATCAGATTGTTGAGCACTTGCGACATCTGGCCGTAGTCGGCATAGAGAATCACGTCGCTTGAAAGCTCGCGATATAGGACATTGACAGAAGGCCAGTTGGCTTTGGCGATGTTGACAGAATCATTGACCAGGTCCTTCAGATAGAAAGCCTTGCGCACCGGCGCGGAAATATGCGTCAGAGAACGGTAGGACTGCACGAAACTTATCAGGCCCTCGGACGAAGACGCGATGGTCCCGAGCGCGGAACGGATGTCCTCAGCACTGTAGCTGTCCAGGTTCTGGGACAATGCCGAACTGAGTGATGCGACAGGCGTGACCGTATTCATGATTTCATGCGTGAGGATGCGGATGAGTCTGGTCCACGACTCGGACTCGTTGTTTTCCATCTCACGGGTAATGTCATTGAAAGTGACGATGCTGACTTCTTTGCCGTGAAGCCTTGCTGTACAGGCACTTATGGAAAACTGTACCGTGCCCCGCTCCGAAATGAAAGATGCCCTCGACTCCATTTCAGAAGCCTCGCGGAAAGCATTGGCCAGGTCCGGAGAAATCCGCCCGATCTGCCGCAGCGACGAGATCTCCGCCATTCCCAAAAAACCTTTCGCCACAGTATTCGAATAATCGATTTTTTCTCCGTCAATGACGATGACGCCGCTCTGGACGTGGTCCAGCATTGTCCCGAAATACCGCTCACGCTCACGGATATCGGCCTTTTCAGCCTCGAAAATGGACCGGAGACGGTTCAATGACTTGTTCAGCCGCCGGTTCCGCCATCGGCTCTCAGAATACCGGAACGCCGTCTCGCCACTGTCCAGCGCATCTGACATGAAGTCGATTTTGCCGATGATCTTCCGTCTTGTCGCCGCTCTCGTCACGATATAGGTCAATGCAGCAATCACGGCACCGCCAAGCGCAATCCATAACGTGCCGATATTTGTTTCCGCGCCCATCATATTCCGTATTTCTTGAGCTTTGCGTAAAGCGTAGGGCGACTGATATCCAAGGACTTGGCTACCATTGATATGTTTCCGTCATATCGGGCCATTGCTGCACGGATAGTCTTCTCCTCCATATTTTCCATCGTGTCCCCGGCATTGATCTCAGTCATTCCTGACGCTTTGGAGATGTCCAGCCCGAATCCGTCTATGGCCTTTCCGTCTGAGAGAATGACAGCCTTTTCGATGCAGTTGCGCAGCTCGCGGATGTTGCCCGGCCAGGCGTAAGTCTCCAGTTCGGCTTTCGCCATCGGGGTCAATGTCTCTGCATCCCTGCCGTATTTTTCGGAAAACTCTGTCAGGAACTGCATCGCAAGCGGGATGATTACGTCTTTTCTGTTTCTCAAAGGCGGAAGTTCCACGCTTATGGTATTCAGCCTGTAATACAAGTCCTCACGGAAAAGTCCGTCACGTATCATGGACGGAATGTCTGCATTGGTCGCGCATATCAGCCTGATATCCACAGGGATAGCTTTTGTGTCACCGATCCTCGTGATGCATCGGTTCTGGATGGCACGCAGAAGTTTGGCCTGGGACTGCATCGGGATGTTGGCGATTTCATCCAGGAAGAGTGTCCCTCCGTCAGCCTGCTCGAACTTGCCGGCATGGTCTGATTTCGCATCCGTGAACGCTCCCTTCACGTGGCCGAAAAGTTCACTTTCGAAAAGCGTTTCCGTGATGGCGCCGGCGTCCACGCAGACCATTGGCTTGTCCGCCCGTCCGGAAAGTCTGTGGATTTCGTGCGCGAGGACATCCTTGCCGGTGCCGTTTTCGCCGGTAATGAGCACAGTGGCATCTGTCGGGGCGATACGTTCCACGTCATGCCTGAGCTGCTGCATCCCTGAACTCCAGAGCATCTGCGGCCCCTCATTGACAGTGACGCCTTTTTTAGGCTTGGATTTCCTGTCCCTGATTCCTGTCAATGTCTCGAGCAGCCGGGCGTTGTCCCACGGCTTGACGACGAAATCTGCCGCACCCCGTTTCATACCTTCCACTGCCAATGATATGTCTGCGTAGGCGGTAAACAGCACTACGGGCATCTCAGGCCATCTTTTCTTGATTTCAGACAGCCAGAACAGCCCCTCGTTTCCGGAATTGATATCCGCCTTGAAATTCATGTCCAGCAGAATCAGGTCTGGCATCATCTGTTCTATGGTGCTTGTCAGCGAGGTTGGGGACGAAAGTGTCAGAACCTGCGTAAAACAGCCTCCAAGCAGGATTTTCAAGGCATCCCGTATGCCCTTGTTGTCATCTACGACAAGTATCTTTCCACTTTTCATTGTCAATGTCTTTTATCGTCAAGGCCCCTCTCCGGAAGCCGATTACAAAAATACATTTTTTTGCGAACAATCAGCGCAATCATAAAAAGCTGCGCCATCCGTTCTCAAGTGTGACGCAGCTGACAGCCCTGTAGGTCTTTACATCTATTATGTATTATTATGTTAAACTAATCATTCTTAATCGAATCTACAGGGTTGGAAGTGGCGGCATCCAGGCTGCGGAGCGTAACGATTAGCATTGTGACAGCCATCACGATAAGCAGGGACAATGCGAATACCCACCAGTGGATCGGCGTGTGATATGCGAAGCCCGCGAAATATCTGCTGATGACCCACCAGCTGAGCGGCGCAGCGATTACGAAGCTGGCCAGCACAATGCGTATATACTTGGCATTGAACATCTTGAGAATGTCGCCTACGCTTCCGCCCATCACTCTCCTGACTGCGATTTCACGACTTCTGTGCTGGGTGTCGAAAAGCACCAGACCGAAGACTCCCATCAGGGAAATGATGATGGCCACCAGCGTAAATATGCTGATAAGCGTGGACAATCTGCTTTCCTGCCTGTACTGGGCACCGAGCTCCTTGTCGAAGAAATCCAGACTATACAGCTCGTCATCAGCATAAGGCACCATCTCTTTCACGGTCGCAAGCACGAACTTGATGACTGACTGGACATCAGCGCCAGGTGCAGTCCTTATATAGACCTGATGGAGTCCGTCACGCCATCTGTGTTTACCGAACACATAGAAGGCAAAATCGTCGCGGCCATATTGCAAAGGCTTGAAATTAAAGTCCTTGCAGATGCCGGCAGTCACTGTCCCGTCCACGTGTCCGGGCGCGGGAGTAATGAAGTCCACGTCAAAGTCTTTCTTCGCCTGCTCGTTGAAGATCATCACTCCGCCTTCAGACACCTCATCCGATTTCATGAAATCCCTGCCGTCCACGATATCTATCCCCATGAATTTCAGGAAATTGTACGCCACAGGGTAACATTGGAAATAAATAGTCTTTCCCTTATAGTCACGTCCCCAGCCCATTCTTGAAGTGCTGACAATACTTCCGTCGGCCCACGTAATGTCCTGAATCTGAGGATTGCTGCGCAGCTTGTCCTCGAAAGCCTCGTTCTGCGAACCGTACCAGCAGACATCATAAGGAATGTAACCGCTGAGGAGGCAGGACTTGTTGAAGCCCATGTCGTAGTTCATCATGTAGGTATGCTGCATCTTGATGAACATGGCGCAGATAATCAACGACATTGATATGACGAACTGGAAACCGATGAGCGCCGTGCGGAGCCTGCGTCCCGAAACTGACCCGCTGAAGGCGCCTTTCAGCACCAATGCCGGCTGGAACGACGTGATGTAGAATGCCGGATAGATGCTTCCGAGGACCGCCGTCAGGACAGCAGCGCCGACCGTCATCGCCAGCACGGGAACATTGTCCCCGAAAACAGCCGAAGAGGTAAGAATACTTGCGACACTGGTGCGAAGAAGCAGGATGACGATGATCGCGGCCAATGCCAATGCTATGGCGACAAGACCTACCGATTCGAATATAAAGTTGAATATCAATGATGTACGCGATACACCAAAAATCTTGTAGGTATTCACGGACCTCAATCTTGCAGGGACAAGCGCAAAGAAGAAATTGATGAAATTTATCAATGCGATGAGGATGATGAGCACCGCCACCGCTAGCAATGTCATGTCCGTAGTGAGATTTCCGGTGCGTCCCGGCTTGCCGTCAAGTTCTTTCGTATAAAAGAGTTCAGACAGAGGTATCAGCTTGACATTGAATTTATTATTGATTTCATCAATGTCTTCGTCAGAGAGTGTCTCACCCGCGCCATCATACAGTTTCTTGAAGAAATCGAGAAGTATAGACTTCGATTCCTTCTCAAATTCTTCCTTCTGGGAAGCATTTTGGAGTTTCACGCAATAATCGAAAGACCACTCACTGCCATTGTCTATACAAGAATCATTAAGGTCATAAACGGCATAGACCGTACCCAGGTCGCTGTTCTGAGGGAAGTCCTTGTATATGGAAACTATCTCTCTCGCACCTTTTTCACCCTGAGGGTCACTCCATGAGATGCTGTCTCCGATTTTAAGTTCATATTTCTTGGCAGAAGACTCTGATATGGCGATGGTTGCAGGCTTGGAAAGTTCATCAAGTGAGCCCTCCACTGCCTCGAAATTCAAGGCTCTCAGTCCGCCTGCAGAATACTGCATACGTTCCAGATGCATCTTGACCGGGACATCATTCCTCCTCGTGTAGCAGACTTCACCGCTTTCATAAGCATACATGCCGAAAACCCCTCCGCCTTCAGACATGGAAGAGCCTGAGACAAGTGCTTCTCCCAACGGCCTGCTTATGAAGATACTGAACTTTCCCTCATTATATTGTGAAGGGACGGACATTACGAACGTCCTGTCCGCATCCTTAAGCGACTTGTTGTAGCCAAGGTTGAAGCAGACCTGCGTCATTATCACGTAGAAGGCAGCGAATGCCACTGCCATTCCTGTGATGTTCAGCAGGCTGGATACCTTGTACCGCTTGAGGGTGTTCAGAAAATTATTGAATATATACCTCATTATAATTCATTTTTAACATCGCTGACGATATGTCCGTCGAACAGGTCGATGGTACGCTGTGCCATAGCCGCATCTTTCTGTGAGTGGGTAACCATCACGATGGTCGTGCCCTCCCTGTTCAGTTCGCAGAGCAGGTCCATGACTTCCTTGCCGTTCTTGGAGTCGAGGTTTCCGGTAGGCTCATCGGCAAGAATCAGTTTAGGGTTTGCTACTACCGCACGTGCAATCGCAACACGCTGCTGCTGACCGCCTGAGAGCTGCTGAGGGAAATGCTTTGCCCTGTGGCTGATGTTCATGCGCGCCATTACTGCCTCCACTTTCTCCTTACGCTCAGCCGCGCTGAAATCCATATATCTGAGTGGAAGTTCAATGTTTTCGTACACATTGAGTTCATCGATCAGGTTAAAGCTCTGGAAGACGAAGCCGATGTTTCCTTTGCGGAACTTGGTGCGGTCCTTTTCCTTCAGCTGCGCAACTTCCTGTCCAAGAAGTTGGTAACTGCCGGAAGTAGGATTGTCCAGAAGGCCGAGAATATTCAGGAGCGTGGATTTTCCGCATCCTGAAGGACCCATGATGGAGACGAATTCTCCGTCCTTGATTTCGAATGATACATTGTCGAGTGCAACTGTCTCGATTTCCTCAGTCCTGAAGACTTTGCAAATGTTTGTAATCTTGATCATGATATATGTATTTTTTATTTGTTCTGATATGCTCCGTTTTATTCTGTTTTTATGCTGTCAGCCGGATTTGTTCCCACTGTGCGTATTACGTAAATGTCTGATATGATGGCAACTATAGCCAGCACTGCGACTATGGAGCCTACGAAAATCCACCAAGGAAGCCCCGCCTGAAGGCTGAAGTTCTGTTCCCAACGTCCTGCGACGATATAGGCCAGAACCGCTCCGACTGCCACGGACGGTAGGGCCACTGCCATGACATCGCGCAAAAACATTGACCTGATCTGGGAGAACTGGGCGCCGTTGACGCGACGGACCGCGATTTCCTTGCTGCGGCGACGGACTTCGTCAATCGTGTAGCCGATGAGGCCGATCAGCGCGATAAAGAGCGTCACAATGCCTCCTGCGAGGATGGAGTTTCTCGTATTGTGGGTGTCCACGAAATTCGAAGCGGCGAGTTCATTGCACGGATATATTCTATACCACTGCCCGTCCAGAATTTTTCCTGTAAGTTCATCGGTTTTCTGAAGCTCTTCCGGGGACATCTTATGATATTTCACGAATATGTAATGGAACATTCCGGCATATTTCTCTGAGTTACAATAGAATATGCCCATCGGACGCCCGCCGAAATCGGCTTCTGCCACGGAAAAGCCACCGGTATGCATATCGTCAATGATACCGCATATCCTGACTGGAGCACTTTCATGTGAGGTAACCATCACTTCGCGTCCGAGGACTTCGTCCCAGCCGGCAGTGTTCTTCATCATTTTCACGAAGTTCCTGTCCACAATCATTTCCGCGTCGCTGTTAAGCGTCGGATCGAAATTGCTTCCTTCCTGAATCTTGATGCCGAAGACATTGAAATAATGTTCATCCACATAAAATGCGTCACGGATATTGAACAGCTGACGGTCTTCGCCGGGAATGCTCACATTGTCACCGCTATAGCCTGTGAAAGGATTCTGATATGCAAAACTTGCGTCTTCCACTCCGGAAAGGGAACGGACCTCGCTCATCAGCGTATTCTTCTGGGGCTGAGTCGCTTCCGGCATGGCTATCATCGCCACGTCATCATATTTGAACCCACGGTCCGCGTTCATCATCTTGTCATATTGCAATGTGATCACGCTCATGACCACGGCCAGGAAAACGACAGCCGCAAATTCCACCGCGAGGAGTCCGAGCTTCCACATGCGCTTGCCGGCGCGATAATTCCTGAATGCCGCAGCCACCGGAATCCGGTTGAAGAAGAATGCGGGAAGGAGGCTGTTCAATGCCAGGAGCACGACTATTATTGTCAATGCCAATGCGAGCGGTCGTCCGGTGAAGAGTGCAATGACATTGACACCGAGGATGGTCTCTATCATTGACCTGAACGCGAAGATGAGGATTGCGGCGACGGCGGCTGCGATTGCGGTGTGCACGAGCGCCTCTGCGAACATCATCCCGAAGATGTCTTTTGCGCTGCTGCCCAGGCATTTGCGGAGAGCCATTTCGCGTGCACGGATTGCGGCGGACGAAAGCACGATCAGGAGGTAATTCAGCATGGACGTGAGCAGAAGCGCGAAGGCTACGAAGGCCAGCACGAGTGTCATATTCCGCTGAGTTTCATCTTCTTCATGGAATTTCACGAATGGTTTTATCGGAAATTTCATTTCATATCCGGCTGCCCGCAACTCGTCCATCGGCATATGCTTGTCCATGAAGCCAGGGAGTCCGTTTTCGATTTCGCCCGGGTCAATGCCTTTCTTAAGTTTTATGAATCCTTTGTAGCGGTCGTTGCCTACCATGTTTTCCGAACCGTCGTAAATGAAATGCCCGATGCTCGGAATGGAGACTATCATGTCCAGCCTGTAAGATGAGTTCAGCGGAAATTCTTCATAGACGCCGCTGACAGTGAGTTCGTATTTCCGGGTATCTCCGGCAATCGTGAATTTCTGTCCGAGAACGGCTGCCGCTGCCGCCTTCTCGTCCATTTTCTTGCCCGAGGTCAATGCTGCGGCCATCTTGGTCGCCAACTTGGATGAGATCACCACATCTGATTCAATGCCAAGGGGTTCGATGAGGTTGCCTGCAAGGCACTTCCGGTCAAAGACTTTGAAAAATGACGTATCGCCAAGACATGTCAGCCCGACATCCACGCGTTTGTCCGATTCTGACATTACCATGGAGGCGGTCTCGAATATATACGTGAATCTGGTGGCCTCCTCTATCTGCGGGAAGTATTCCTTCATTTTCGGGACGACTCCTCCCGCGACTTGAGGATATACTTTGTAACTGCCGTTGAGTTCTATGGCTTCGTTCAGATAATATATCCTGTCGGCATCCTTGTAGAAGTCGTCGAATGTCTTTTCGAAGCAGACCTTGGATGCCAGCACGAGGCCGACAGCAAGGCCGACTCCCAATGTCATGACTTTCAGGACGTTCCTGCGTCCTTTCATCGGCAATGTCCTGACTGCCGCATGTATGTAACTGAAAATGTTCATCTGTTCTGTCCCGGAGGTTTCCATCAATGCCAATCGGCCGATCACCATCGGCATTGACATATCTTCCATCCGGTCAGATCCTCAAGTTGCCACTCCCGTGCCAGTGTCTGTAACCTCTTGTTTTTCCGAACGTTATCCGCAGCTACTCTTTCATACGCTGTAAAAAAACTTTACATTTCTGTAAATTTACTTTACATACATACACTATCTTCATCTCCCTGTCTTTGACACTTAGTTTTTGTTGAAACTAGGATAATTCTGATCCCAGACTTCTGAATTGGCGATTTGGGACCTTTGTTTTTTTCTGACTTTGCCCAGCGCTTTGCTGTGAGTCACCACCTTGCGGACAAAAATGAGTATTTTGAGTCAACCTTACTCAGTAATTTGTGTACTGTATTGGGATAAACCCAAAACAGCCCCAGACACCACCATCTTCAGAGACTTTAGAATTTATGACGGGAGGAAATTTGTCGCGGGGTTGAGAGAGCTTCGCCACGGGTAAATTCCGGTAATTTCTGAACTAATGAGCAACCAGACGAGCCTGCGAATACCTGCATAATGAACTGACATCCAATTGATTATGTCGTTTTAAAGCAGAGTGTAAATATGCTCATCCCCCTGTTTTTTATGGGAGTGAGCATATTGAGAAACAGGTTTAAATATATATAATAACTTATATCTCAATAAGTTACAAGAGCTTTTACCGTATTGGCGATATGCTCATTGGTTCGATAAAACCATTGCACCTTACCTGAAAAGCTTTTTGTTTGCGCGTAGAAGCGAAAAATCATTCTCTAGTATCGAAATTTCATTTCAATCAACACAAGAAAGCCGCAAAAGCCAGTCAGCGGCAAGAGCCCGCTTGTCTCAATCCCCCTGCCCTATGTTTTTCATTGGGACTCTGTCCCAAACCCTGACGCTCCGCGCGGCCTTTGCATCCTCCACGTATTTGCTGTCGCAAATACCCGGACCCGGCCGGTCGTCTGATGACG
>OHBX01000019.1_pt1 | contig 114491 bp, 90 predicted proteins | sample 1577441 | NCBI WGS metagenome assembly OHBX01 (sample SAMEA3879561, study PRJEB24766) | human gut metagenome | biome: human-associated habitat; feature: feces | place: USA | collected 1985/1987 | reverse complement strand
TCGCCCGAATAATTCGACATCAAGAATATGACGATCACGGCATTACCCCTCCGAATGGGACGTCCATTTCTGTGAAACAAAAATTGCGTCGCTCCCCTACAATCCTAAAATCACAGCAAATCCTGAACACGGGCGAACGCTGTTCGCCCCTACAACGTTTCGGGCAAGTTCTACCGCCGCAAAATCGCTCCGCTCTGTGGTGACTTTTACTTTGTGCTTGTGCACAACTCTGGTCAGCTTTGCCCATTCCTCATTCCTCACTCCTCATTCCTCATTTAAACGCCCCCTTGTGCAATCTGCTTTATAATAAGTCTAAATTTTGTTCACATTCACGAAAGAAATTTCTCGCTCCACTATTGCTATTTATGTGAAAATAGTATATAATTATCTTACGTGGTTGATATATTTTGTGTAAATGATACATATAATTATATACCATAAAATATTCTAAGCCGTCTTATCGGCACAGATTGGAGCGATCAACTTGAAAAAATACGACAGCACAAAAATAAAAAATATTGCTATTGCAGGTCAGGCAGGTTCAGGTAAAACCTCTCTGACTGAGGCACTGCTATATAAAAGCGGAGCTACTGACAGGCTCGGCAAAGTCACTGACGGTAACACTGTTTCTGACTACACACCCGATGAGATAAAGAGAAAATGTTCTGTTTACACTTCCCTCTCCTCTCTCGAAACTGGCGAGTTCAAGGTAAATCTTCTTGACACTCCCGGTATGTTCGATTATGAGGGCGAGGCTGTTGAGGGTATCGCCGCAAGCGGCTGCGTACTCATCACTGTATCAGGTAAATCAGGCGTTCGTGTAGGAACTCACAAGGCTTATGACCTTGCTAAAGAAATGGGTAAGCCGACAATGTTCGTTGTAACAAAGCTTGATGATGACAACGCAAACTTCAATAACGTTCTCACTCAGCTCAAGGCAGAGTTCGGTCCTACTGTTTGCCCTGTTGTTGTGCCTGTTATTGCTGACAGAAAGATAGTTTCTTATGTAAATCTCATAGAAATGAAAGCTTACAAATATGAGGGCGGCAAGGCTGTTGAAACTGATATGCCTACTGCTGAAGTATCAGAGAAAATTGGTTATCGTATCGACGGCCTTATCGAGGCTGTATCTGAGGCTGTCGCTGAAACTGACGAAGTGCTTTTTGAAAAGTTCTTCTCAGGCGAGGCGTTCACTCAGAAAGAGCTTATCGACGGTATCCACAACGGTATGAACTCAGGCATTATAACTCCTGTTACCTGCGTTTCTTCTACTGATATGTCGGGCGTTGATATGCTGCTCAAAGAGATAGACCTGCTGCTGCCTCCTCCGTCTGAAAAGGACGCCATGATAGGTGAAACGGCAGACGGCGAGGCTGTTGAAGTTTCCTGCGTTGAAAGCGACCCTATGAGTGCATTTGTATTCAAGACAGTTGCCGATCCATTTGTTGGCAAGATGTCATACATAAAGGTATTTTCAGGAAAGCTCACTACTAACAAGGAAGTTGTGAACGCTACCACCGGCAGCACTGAAAAAGTCGGAAAGCTCGTTACACTTCAGGGCAAAAAGCAGATAGACGTTGCCGAGGCAGGCTGCGGAGATATCGTTGTTGCAATGAAGATGAACGTGAACACAAATGACACTATCTGCGATGCTGCAAGAGTTGTCAAGTTCGCACCGCTCACATTCCCTAAGCCATGCTATAAAATGGCAGTCAAGGCTAAAAAGCAGGGCGACGAAAGCAAAATATCCTCAGCAATGTCAAGACTTATGGAAGAGGATCTCACAATAGATTACAGACTTGACCCGTCCACAAACGAGATGATACTAAGCACTTTGGGCGGACTTCACCTTGATTCAGTTGTAGGCAGACTTGCAGGAACATTCGGCGTTGAAGTTCAGACCTCAGTGCCTAAGATATCCTACCGTGAAACTATCAGAAAGAAAGTCAAGGTACAGGGCAGACACAAGAAACAGTCAGGCGGTCATGGACAGTATGGCGACGTTTGGATAGAATTTGAGCCATGCGTATCTGACGATCTGGTATTTGAAGAAAAGGTATTCGGCGGTGCAGTTCCAAAGAACTTCTTCCCTGCTGTTGAAAAGGGCTTGCAGGAGAGCGTAAAGAAGGGCGTGCTTGCAGGATTCCCTGTAGTTGGACTGAAAGCTATCCTTGTGGACGGTTCATATCACCCTGTTGACAGCTCAGAAATGGCATTCAAGATGGCAGCGTCCATTGCATACAAAGAGGGTATGCGTCAGGCTGAACCGGTTCTTCTTGAACCTATCGGCTCACTGAGCGTATTCGTTCCTGATGACAACACCGGCGACATGATGGGCGAGCTCAACAAGAGAAGAGGCAGAGTTCTTGGCATGAATCCTGCGGAAAAGAAGGGCATGACAGAGATAGTTGCGGAAGTTCCAATGGCTGAAATGGCAGACTTCACGTTGCTCCTCAGACAGATGACACAGGGTCAGGGCGTATTCACCTTTGAAAAGGCACGTTACGAGCCGCTCCCTGCAAATCTTGTTGCAGATGTTATTGCTAAGAACGCAGTGGCTGACTGATATTCGAGATAGAATTTTTAAGGGATAAATTACAGAATTATGATAAAGGGCAGTACGGGAACGTTTCAAAGCGTTCCCGTACTTTTTTACACAAAAAAACAGACGGCATAAAAACCGTCTGCAATTATCATATGTATTTGAATACACCATAGTAGGGGCGAACAGTTCGCCCGTTTCCTGTCAGCTTTTATGTGACGCACATATCACCCATTCCAATATTTTCGGTCAAGGCTGCGATACTGAACTGCCATAGCGATATGCTTTTTGTCTATGACCTTTGCACCGTCCATATCTGCCACAGTGCGTGCGACTTTAAGTATGCGGTCATAGGCTCTTGCGGAAAGTCCCAGTTTGTCGAACACTTTTTCCAAAAGCTTTGACGCCTCTGTTGTCACAGGGCAAACTTCATGAAGGATATCCGATGTTATTCTTGCGTTGCATATTATGTTCGTGCCCTTGAAACGCTCGTTTTGAATGTCACGGGCTTTTTGAACACGCTCTCTTATTGAGGCGGAGGATTCTTCTTTGGCTGTTGAAGAAAGGTCGGCATACTCCACCGGTGCGACTTCCATATGGATATCGAATCGGTCAAGCAGCGGTCCGCTGACTTTGGAAAGATAGCTTGAAACTTGTTTCGGGGAACATATGCACTTTCTTGTTGGGTGACCAAAATAGCCGCATGGACATGGATTCATGGCGGCGATAAGCATAAACGAACACGGATATGTTATAGAGCCTGAAACTCTCGATATGGTCACTTGCCTGTCCTCTAAAGGCTGTCTTAATATCTCAAGGGCAGGACGTGAAAACTCTGCAAGCTCATCAAGGAAAAGCAATCCGTTATGTGCAAGGGATATCTCACCGGGTTTCGGCACAGAGCCGCCGCCTGCAAGTCCTGCTGGTGAAACTGTATGATGCGGCGAGCGGAAAGGTCGGGTGGTGATAAGAGGGCTGTTGCTGTCCAAAAGCCCTGCCACTGAATGGATATTTGTGGTTTCTATAGATTCCTCAAAAGTCATGGCAGGAAGTATTGACGGCATACGCTTTGCAAGCATTGATTTTCCTGAGCCTGGCGAGCCTATCATAAGCACATTGTGACCGCCTGCCGCTGCGACCTCCAATGCTTTTTTAGCTGCGGACTGACCTTTTACATCGGCAAAATCAAGGCTGCCGTAAAAGCTTTCTGCGGCAGGTTTATAATGTGCCGCAGGGATTATCTCAGCTTTTTTCGCAAAATGGAAAACAAGCTCCCCCAGTGACCTTACGCCATAGGCTTTTATGCCCTCCACCACCGACGCCTCACGGACGTTATCGGCAGGGACGAATATTGCTTTAAGCCCCATTTTCTGAGCCATTATGGTCATAGGCAGGACGCCCTGAACAGGTCTTACCTCGCCGCTTAGAGAAAGCTCGCCGATAAAGGCTGACTGCCGCAGCTCCTCATCGTCAACAAGGTCTGCCATTCTAAGAAGTGCAACTGCCACGGCAAGGTCATAGACTGAACCGGTTTTTTTCACGTCCGCAGGGGCAAGATTTATTATTATCTTTCTCAGGGGCAATGTTATATCGCTTGAACGCAATGCAGACCGCACACGCTCACGGCTTTCTTTCACTGATGCGTCTGCAAGTCCCACGATATCAAACGAGGGCAGACCTTTTGACGCCTCTATCTCAACCTTGACTGCAAAGGCGTTCAGCCCAAGCAGACCCACACTGTTTACTACAGCAAACACGGTAACTTCTCTCCCTTACGTCTTAATCTGAGCACATCTCAGAGCTTATGATATCAAGCAGGAAATCTGCGATATCGTTATAGACCTCACGGCGGTTTGTTTCGTTCACAAGCTCGTGACGGGCGTTTTCATATATTTTCATTTCCACGTCGCAGCCGTTAAGGGACAGTCTGTTGAACACGCTGAGGACGCCTTTTCCGTAGCTGCCAACCGGGTCGGCACTGCCTGCGATAAGATAGGTAGGCAATGTTTTCGGATAGGTGGAGAACCACTTTTCATTTGAAACGTACCAAAGAAGTTTGGCAAGATTTTCAAAGCCGTTGAGGGTGAAAATGAAATTACACTTAGGGTCGTTTTCGTATTTTGAAACTATTTCAGGGTCACGGGATATCCAGTCATACTCGCTGACCTTATCGGTAATTTTTCTTGTATAAGCACCGAAAGCAAGCTTATTTACGGCGTTGCTCCTATATTTATCACCATGGAGTATTTTCAGGCTGTCAACAAGGGTGAGCAAAGCAGGGATACCCTCCATACCGCCGCTCGTTCCGCAGAAGATAGCTGCGGTGAGGTTTCTGCCGTGCTTTGTAACAAAGGCTCTTGCAAGAAAGCTGCCCATGCTGTGACCAAGGAGAAAATACGGTTTATCGGGGTAGTTATGTTTCATCATTTTCGTGAGGGTATACATATCCTCGACGGCATTTTCCCAACCATGCTCAGGAGAGAAATAGCCAAGTTCGGAATTATCGTTCACGCTGTCGCCATGACCAAGGTGGTCATTTCCGCAGACAGCAAAGCCCAATCCTGTGAGGAACTCTGCAAGGTCGTCATAGCGTCTGAAATACTCGCACATACCATGAGATATCTGCACAACTCCTCTCACTGTGCCCAATGGGAAACGCACATAATAGGCGATCTTATGAAGTCCGTCGGCTGACGGATAATAGCTTTTGAAGTGAGTACAATTCATGATTTTTTACCTCCTTAGTATTGTTTTTTCACGCACTTTACTTTATAATTAGTATAGCACTTTTTGCTCTGATAATCAAGGGGAAAGGTGGGAAAAAGTGAGAAGTGAGGAGTGAAGTGAGGAATGAGGAGTGAGGAATTGTTGTGACCTTTACTTTTATCTTCTCGGAGAAGTTTGTACTGGTCAAAGGCTTGTCGGTCAAACTTGTTTTGAATGGTCGAAATGTTTTGAAAATAAGCTGTTAATTCTGCCAATAACGGGCGAACGATGTTCGCCCCTACATTAAAACAACGCATTTGCGTGCTTTTTGACAGGCAAAAAATGCACGTTCCATTTGTTTAGAACTTTTCAAACTCTCTAAGCGACCAACGGTCGCAATAAAAAAAAATCATCGCCGCAGGCGATACCTTCATTCCTCACTCCTCATTCCTCATTCCTCACTTCACTCCTCATTCCTCACTTCTACCGCTGTGAACATTTCGGAACAGCGGACATATAATTATATATAGCTCATATGGGAGGTATCAATATGAAAAAGACAGTATTTCTCTGCGTCGGAGGTGACGCAAGACAGACATATACAGCTCAGGCTCTTACTAAACTCGGCAGGGTCTATACTTACGGCATGGACGACAAGGGTGAGGACACTATCCCTTTATCAAGCCCTGAACAGCTCACTGAAAAGGCGGACGTTCTTGTGCTGCCGCTTATGAAAGGCGACGGGCTTTTGATACCTGCCTGCCGTAATATAAAAGTATCATGCAGTGACGTTTCACCGCACCTTAACAAAAATGCACTTGTGACCGGCGGTCTGCTTCGCCGTGACCAGATAGAATATTTCTCCTCGCTGGGCTTTGATGTGAAAGATTACTACAAGCGTGAGGAGCTTGTTATAAGAAACTGTATACCAACTGCGGAGGGTGCTTTGCAGATAGCTATGCAAGAGCTTGCCGTGACGGTGAACGGTTCGGCGGTGCTCGTTATAGGCTACGGCAGAGTGGCGAAAGCTTGTGCAAAGCTTTTCAGGGCAGTGGGTGCTCAGGTCACGATATCTGCGAGAAAGCTTTCGGCTCTTGCTGAGGCGGAGGGGTCGGGTTATGACGCCACGCTTATTTCTGCACTTGCGGACTGCCTTGGAAAATACACCATAATAATAAACACTGTTCCTGCCATGATACTTGATGAAAAACTTCTGGGCGTTATGGACAGAAATTCTCTTATCATCGACCTTGCCTCAAGACCCGGCGGAGTTGATTTCGACGCTGCCGCAAAAATGAACAGGCGTGTGGTATGGGCACTGGGTCTGCCTGCGAAAGCTGCACCTATGACGGCAGGAGAGATAATCGCCCGGACAGTCACGGACATTTTACACGAAAGGGGAACAAAGAATGTCACTTGACGGCATCAGGATAGGGTTCTGCATGACCGGCTCGTTCTGCACGTTTGAAAAGGCTTTCGCTGCTGCACAGCGGCTTGTGAGCGAGGGTGCTCAGCTCATACCTGTGATGTCTTTCAATGCAGCGTCCTTATCGACACGGTTCGGCACTGCAAAAGAAAACATAGAACGGCTTGAGAACATTACAGGTCGAAAGGTCATTTGCACCATTGAAGAGGCTGAGCCTATCGGTCCGAAAAAAATGTGCGACGTCATGGTGGTCGCACCCTGCACGTCAAACACGGCGGCAAAGCTGGCTCTTGGTCTGACTGACACGCCTGCCACCATGGCGGTGAAAAGTCATCTGAGAAACGCCAGACCTGTAGTCATTGCTATATCAACAAATGACGCACTTGCAGGCTGTGCAAAAAACATAGGTTATCTGCAAAATCTTAGAAACTACTACTTTGTGCCTTACGCTCAGGACAATTATGAGAAAAAGCCAAACTCCATAGTGGCTAATCTTGGTCTTGTGTCTGAGGCGGTTCAGGCGGCACTGGACGGCGTTCAGTTACAGCCTGTTTTAAGAGTGAAATAAACAAAAGCTCTCCGAATCTGTCGGGGAGCTGAGCGTGTTGACAAAAATCTAAATAAGTGGGACGTCGAGGACGCCGTCCCCTACAATTTGCGTAAATACGTTATTAGTATGTAGGGGCGACCTGAGGTCGCCTGTTGATATCATGCTTTTGCGACAAACTGAGCTCTCCGAATTATCGGGGAGCTTTTTATTTTGTTAAAATGCTTTTATAATTTGTGTGAGAATGTCTTTATAATTGCGGGCGACCTCAGGTCGCCCCTACACAAAGCAGCGTTCTGCTAGGTCGGGACATTTTTATTATTTGACCTGCTTATATTTTTATGAACTTCGGTTCGTGCTTTTTGAAACAGGTCAGGTATTCAAAGCCTGCCGCTTGGGCGATCTCAACGCCGTCAGAGATATTTTTGCCGATATCGGTGGTATAGTGAGCGTCAGAGCCTATGGTGAGTATTTCGCCGCCGAGTTCCTTATAGAGCTTTACATAGCCGAGGTCGGGGAGGGGCTTTCCGTACTTCTGCCTAAGTCCTGACACGTTTATCTCTATGCCCTTTCCTTTTTGAATAAGTGTACAAAAAATTTCTCTTATTATCTCATCATAGGGGGCGAGGTCTATTTGTATGCCGCAGTCACCCTGAATATATCTCAAAGGATAGGTAAGGTGTCCTAAAACGTCGAATTTGCCCCATTTGCACATTTCAAGCATTTCTTTGAAATAGTCGTCCAAGAGGGCATATATTTGGGACAAGTCCATATTTTTGTACTCTATCCAATAGAAGTCGTCCTTGCCTTTATTCTGATGATGAGAGCCGATGATAAAGTCAAGGCGTTTATCGGCGGCTATCTCTTCGGCAAATCCTATATCCTGCAAGGGCTGACCAAGCTCTATTCCGCAGAGAAAATTCAGGTCACTGAGGTGCTGTGCTGCCTCATACTGGGCGGCGATACTTGCGGGGGCATACTCCCCTGAGCCGTACATCATGCCGTCTTTCAGGGTATTTGGGTCGCCGTAATGGTCGGCTTTATAGCGGAAATTACAGTCGCAATGGTCGGTTATGGCGAAGGCTGCCAAGCCAAGTTCTTTCGCCCTTTGAATGGACTGCCGGACAGTTCCCTCTCCGTCGGGGGAAAAGCCTGTGTGGGTATGCATATCAATAAGAGTTTTCATGGGCTCTCCTATCTGTACTAAAAATTGTACTCATATAGACTGGTAAAGCTTTTCGAGCTGTGCTGCTGCCTGAACGGCACGTTTCACAAAGCTGTCGGGTGCGGCGTTTTTATACAATGGGGATTTTGACATATAAAGTTCCAGCGACAGAGGCGGCTGGCGGTCGAGGTTTTTGAGTTTTCTCAGGAATTTCTCAAAGTCCAAATTGCCGTCGAATGGTATCATATGGCCGTCAGTTTCGCCGTCGTTATCGTGGATATGCAGGCAGGCGAGTTTGTTTCCGAACTTTGTCAGGCAATCGGTATTCTTTGAAAAGCAATTCTCATGGCCTGTATCGTAGCAAAATCTCACGTTATCGAGGCTGCCGAACCGGTCGAAAAGCACGTCAAGAAACTGCGGCAGCTGGATATTTTCAAATGCGATATCGACGCCGTTTTCCTTTCCGCACTGTATTATCTTGCCGAAATTCTCTATGCCGAAACGTGTCACCTCAGGTGGAACAAGTCCGTCAGTAGGGTGGCAAATCATAGTTTTTACGCCGTTTTCGCCGCAGACTTTCACGCACTCAAGCGTTCTGTCGAGTATATACTCGCTCACGGGACATATTTCCCACAGGGCGTTCATGCGGTCAAATGGAGAATGGACGTTTTCTATTTCAAGTCCAATATTTCGTACAATTTCATACTGGGTATATTTTAATACGTCAGAAAAGCCGAGCATAACGCCGTCAAAGCCGTTTTCTTTTATAAGCCTTATACGCTCTTCAAAGGGTATTTCAAAGGTAAAGTCTGCAAACATACAGCGTTTCAAGCCGTTTTCCTCCTTACCAAAAACAGCGGCAGAATTGCTCTGCCGCCGTAAAAGTTTAGTTTTTGAGAGAATGTAGTGGTGCCGGTATCTGACCGCCACGATTGATGAATTTTGATGGAGATTCTTTTTTAAGCGGCATAACAGGTCCGCAGCCGAAAAGTCCGCCCCAGTCAAGCTCCTCGCCTACGCTCTTGCCGATAGCAGGGATAACTCTTACTGCGGTGGTCTTATTGTTTACCATACCGATAGCTGCCTCATCTGCGATGATAGCGGAGATAGTATCGGCAGGGGTATCGCCAGGAATACAGATCATATCAAGACCTACGGAGCAAACAGCTGTCATTGCCTCAAGCTTTTCGATGCAGAGTGCACCGCTCTTTGCGGCGTCTATCATACCTGCGTCCTCAGAAACAGGGATAAATGCACCAGAAAGTCCGCCAATTCTTGAGCAAGCCATTACGCCGCCTTTTTTAACTGCGTCATTGAGCAGTGCGAGGGCTGCTGTTGTGCCGTGTGTGCCGCACTTTTCAAGTCCTATCTCCTCAAGAATATGGGCAACAGAGTCACCTACTGCCGGAGTTGGTGCGAGGGAGAGGTCAACGATACCGAAAGGCACGCCAAGACGCTTTGATGCGATAGTACCCACAAGCTGACCTACTCTTGTTATCTTATATGATATCTCCTTGATAACGTCAGATATCTTTGTGATATCGGCGTCAGGATATTTTCTCAGGGCTGCTCTTACAACGCCAGGACCTGATACGCCCACGTTTATCATACAGTCAGGCTCGCCAACACCGTGGAAAGCACCTGCCATGAATGGGTTATCCTCCACTGCGTTACAGAAAACAACGAGCTTTGCTGCACCAAAGCAGGCAGAGTCAACTGTTCTTTCTGCACACTCTCTTACGATACCGCCCATTATTTTGCAGGCATCAAGGTTGATTCCTGTTTTTGTTGAGCCGATATTTACAGAAGAGCAAACTCTCTCGGTAGTAGCCAGTGCCTCAGGGATAGACTTGATAAGCTCGATATCACCTGCGGAGAAACCCTTTGGAACGAGTGCGGTATATCCGCCGATAAGGTTTACGCCGACGTCCTTTGCGGCTCTGTCCATAGCGTGTGCAAATGGGACAGGTGAACACTTGCAGGCAGCTGACACGATAGCGATAGGGGTAACTGAAATTCTCTTATTGATGATAGGGATTCCAAGTTCCTTTTCTATCTGCTCGCCCACCTCAACAAGTCTTGCGGCTTTTGCGGTTATCTTCTTATAGACATTCTCGCAGGCAACGTTTATATCGCTGTCGATACAATCAAGCAGAGAGATGCCCATTGTGATAGTACGAATATCAAGACAATCGTCCTGTATCATTCGTATCGTTTCCAACACGTCATATGTATTAATCATTTTACTGAAATCTCCTCTTTATATGTGGTGCATACAGTTAAAAATATCCTCATGCATTGTGTGTATCTTAACGCCCATGGTCTGACCAAGCTCTGTCAGTCCGTCTGCCATAGTTGCAAAATCAGAGTTGAGCTTTGTGATATCAACCAGCATTATCATTGCGAAGAGATCCTGCAAAACTGACTGAGTGACCTCGATAACATTTGCATTATATTCTGCACACTTTGTGCTTACCTTTGCAAGGATACCTACAGCGTCCTTACCTATAACCGTAACAACAGCTCTCATTAATAAGACCAGCCTTTCCAAATTCATTTATATACATTTTATTATACCACACAGTGGAGATTTTGCCAAGAGTTTTAATTATAAATATTTTATTAACGTTGGAGTATGCGTGTTATGGGGCGACGGTCAAAGCAGGTGGTTTGCGGTGAACGAAACGTGCAAACATTGTTCGCCCCTACCCATATTTGTACGAATTACAAAAAAATTCGTAAAAAAATCAGAAACGGTAAAGTGCAAAAAAAGCGGGGTGTCAGATTTCTGCAAAACAAAAAAAGTTTGATGAGCGGGACGTCGAGGGTGCCGTCCCCTACAAAAAACGCCCCCATTTAGGGGACGTTCTTGTATTATTTTTCTGTTCTGAATGGTGCAAGTGGTATGCCTGTTTCGTTGAAGATCGTTACTTCACAGTAGTTGAACCAGTTATATCTTGCATAGAGCGGTTTTTCAACGTCCTTTGACCATATGAATATCTTGCTGCCGTTTATGGCGATATTGGCTTTTACGAACTCGCCGTCTGCTCCTGCTATCTCAAAACCCTGAGCCTCGCCTTTTACAAAAAATCCGTTTTCGGCGTGGTCAAAGCTCAGTTCTATGCCGCCGTTTTTATACTCCAGCGACTTATAGATAGGTCCGAAAGCTTTTACATCCATGCCGTAGAAAAGCTTTTCTGCCTGAAGGCAAAGTCTTTCGCCCACCGGTACTTTTTCCTTAGGGTGTATCTCGTTGAACTCGCCGCAATCGGAGATAACGGCGATACCTGTATTTTTCACGGTCTTATAGGCTCTCATCTGAGCCTCTCTTATTTTACACCAATGCTTATAATCAGGGTCGGCGGCATATTTGAACATAGGCAGCTGGACGATGATGAAAGGAAGTTCGTCGTCGCCCCACTTCTCTCTCCACAGTTTTATGAGGGAGGTGAGGAGGGTATAATAGCTGTCAGGCTTATGGTCGTCTGACTCGCCCTGATAATAGAGGAATCCTTTTATTGTATAAGGGCAGACTCTTGACACCATGGTCTCGAAAAGTCCTGTTGGGCGGAACGGGTTCACGCAGTTTATTGGGCCCGGCCAGTGCTTGTCGCCAAGTATCTCGTTGGCTTTTTCCCAGCTCATTGACGGGTCTTTCTGCAAAAGCTCGCCGTATTTTTTATCCCACTCACGCTCAAACTTCTGATAATCTCTATACTCTTTTATCTGCTCTTCGACAGTTTTGCCCTCGTTGCGTTTTTCGTACTCTTCTATGTAGCTTTTTAATTCGCCGTTGCTTTCAAGAGTTGGTCTGTCTACCCATGCGGAGGCTGATGTGCCGCCCCAGTTACAGCCGATAAGTCCTACGGTCACGCCGAGGTCTGCGGCAAGTTTTCTTCCAAAGAAAAAGCCGACTGCACTCCACGCTCTTGAATTATCCTTTGACGCTTGTGACCATGCGGTATTATTTTCGTCCTCATAGAACATTTCGTCAAGGTTGCCACGTTTCTGGGTATAATAAAATCTTACGTTGCAGTCAGGGGTGAGGTTTTCAAGCACCTCTTTACCGCCCTTTGCATTTTGCAGCTCAAGCTCCATATTTGACTGACCGCCGCAGAACCACACTTCGCCTATCATGATACGGCAGAATTTTTTCTCTGTACAGCCGTCTGAAACTGTCATTTCGTACTCTCCGCCTGCACTCATTGGTGGCAGGACTACTGTCCACTTGCCGTCGCAGACCTTTGTCTGCACTGAAACGCCGTTGAGCGTTACGGTGACTGTTCTTTCCTCGTCGCCAAGTCCCCATACGGTTATGTTCTTATCACGTTGGAGCACCATATCATTTGAAAAAATATTTGCTACTTTTAACATACTTTTTTCACCTTTCAATAACTATAAAAATTCAAAAAAATATCATCGCCGCAGGCGATACCTTAATTCCTCACTCTTAACCCCTCACTTACAGTGTGTGGTAGAAAAGAATGATATCCTCAAAGACGCCTTCCTTATTTTCAAAGCCCTGCGGAACTGTTCCGAGGCGGACAAAGCCCAATGCCTCGTAAAGCTTTATTGCCTTGACGTTTGACGCAACAACGGCGTTGAACTGCAAGACCTTAAAGCCTTTCTGCTTTGCTATGAAAAGACAATGCTCAACTATGACCTTGCCTGCACCTTTTCCACGGCAGGTGCTTTTTACGGCATAGCTTGCGTTTGCGATATGTCCGCATCTGCCAACATTATTAGGGTGGAGGATATACATTCCTACAGTTTCGCCCTCATACTCTGCAACACCGCAGAATGTTTGTGATGCAAAAAACTTTTTCGCACCCTCATAGTCGAGAGTTTCTTTCTGTGGGAAGGCATTGCCCTCTTTTACAACTTCGTTCCATATCTCTGCCATTGCAGGAACGTCATCAATATTGTAACCTCTTACGGTCACGTTTTTCATTTTTGCCATTTTGGATACTTCTCCATAATAAAATTACTCTATAAATGACTTCATGCCACGCTCACGTCGCCAGTCAATGAACTCTTCATATGTGCCCTGTCTGTCGATACAGCCGTCAGGGGTTATCTCGATTATTCTGTTTGCAACTGTCTGGACTATTTCGTGGTCATGAGATGCGAAAATTACGACGCCTTTGAAATCTCTAAGTCCGTTATTCACGGCTGTGATAGATTCGAGGTCGAGGTGGTTCGTTGGTCGGTCAAGCATGATAACGTTTGAGCCGAAGAGCATCATACGGCTGAACATACATCTTACCTTTTCGCCGCCTGAGAGGACTTTTACAGGCTTATAGATCTCGTCGCCCGAGAAGAGCATTTTGCCGAGGAATCCTCTGAGGTAGGTATCTGTTACTTCGGAAGTGGAATATTTTCTTATCCAGTCAACGATGCTTTCGTCATTATCGTTAAAGTAGGCTGAGTTATCTATTGGGAAATAGGAACGTGATGTGGAAACGCCCCATTTTATCGTACCCTCGTCAGGCTCTTCTTCCTCTGCGAGAATTTTAAAGAGCATTGTGATAGCCTGCTCGGACTCGCCGATGAAAGCCACCTTATCTGTACGGCTGAGGGTGAAAGAAACGTTATTGAGGAGTTTTACGCCGTCAACGGTTTTTGAGATGCCGTTGACTTTGAGTACGTCTTTGCCCAGTTCTCTATCCATATTAAAGCCTATGAAAGGATATTTTCTTGATGATGCAGGCATTTCTTCGACTGTGAGCTTATCAAGGAGCTTTCTTCTTGCTGTTGCCTGCTTGGACTTTGATTTATTTGCAGAGAAACGGTTGATAAATTCCTGAAGTTCTTTTATCTTTTCCTCTGCTTTCTTATTCTGGTTCTTTATCATTCTCTGCATGAGCTGTGAGGACTCATACCAGAACTCGTAGTTACCAACATACATTTTTATCTTTGTATAGTCGATATCCACGATATGGGTACAAACATTATTGAGAAAGTGTCTGTCATGGGATACGACGAGGACTGTTCCGAAATAGTCTGCGAGGAAGTCCTCAAGCCAGCTGATAGCGTCGATATCAAGGTGGTTGGTAGGCTCGTCAAGCATGATGATATCAGGGTTGCCGAAAAGTGCCTGTGCAAGGAGCACCTTGACTTTCTCGTTACCTGAGAGGGTGGACATCTGAGAATAGAGGATATCCTCGGAAAGACCCAGGCCCTGAATAAGCTTTGATGCGTCAGACTCTGCCTCCCAGCCGTTTAATTCTGCGAACTCGCTTTCAAGCTGTCCTGCTCTGTCGCCGTCCTCCTCAGTGAAGTCCTCCTTGGCATAAAGCTCGTCCTTTTCTTTCATTATCTCATAAAGACGCTTATTTCCCATTATTACGGTTTCAAGCACTGTATACTCGTCAAATGCAAAGTGATCCTGACGGAGCACTGAAAGTCTGTCCTCTTTTGAGATAACTACCTCGCCTGTGGTAGGCTCTATCTCGCCACAGAGAATTTTCAGGAAGGTGGACTTTCCTGCACCGTTTGCACCGATTATACCATAGCAGTTGCCGTTTGTAAATTTAAGGTCAACGTCTTTGAAAAGCAGCTGACCGCCGAATGAAAGGCTTACGTTTGATACTGTTATCATTTTAACTCTCCTATATCTGATAATTATACTTTGACACTTTATTATACCACACAAACACACTTATGTCTACTTTTAATTATTAATTTTTCATCACTGCACTTTTACGGTGCAAACAGGGTTTTGCTCTTGACGTTTTCAACAAAAAGTGTTATAATTATCATGTACACATTGGCAATAGCGATAATTATTGCCGCAAGAATTTAAGTTGGAAAGGATAACTTGAATATGAAAAAAGTATTGTTCGCATCTTCGGAGTGTGTTCCGTTTATCAAGACAGGCGGTCTTGCTGACGTTGTCGGCTCTCTGCCTAAGTGCTTTGACAAGAGGTATTATGATGTCAGAGTAATTCTTCCTAAGTATTCCTGTATGAAACAGCAGTGGAAAGACATGATGCAGTACAAGACCCATTTCTACATGGACTTTGCAGGTCAGAGCCAATATGTGGGCGTGCTTGAATGTGTTTATGACGGCGTTACATTCTATTTTATCGACAACGAACATTATTTCACAGGGGATAAGCCTTACACTGAGCACCACTGGGATATAGAGAAATTTATGTATTTTGACAGGGCTGTGCTTTCTGCTCTGCCGCTACTTGATTTCCGTCCTGACGTTATACACTGTCACGACTGGCAGACGGGTCTTATCCCTGTATATCTTCATGACAGCTTTGCAGGGGGAGATTTCTTCCGTGGCATAAAGACTGTTATGACTATACACAATTTGAAATTCCAGGGAAATGACGGCGTTGAGCAGTTCAAGAGGATATCCGGTCTGTCTGACTACTACTTCACTATCGACAAGCTGAGGACGGGTGTTGACGGAAATATGCTCAAGGGCGGACTTGTTTATGCTGACGCTATCACAACTGTCAGCAACACATACGCTGAGGAGATAAAGACGCAGTTCTACGGCGAGGGTCTTGACGGACTTATGAGGGCTAGGGCTAACGATCTGCGTGGTATCGTCAATGGTATCGACTATGTTGATTACAACCCTGACACTGACAAGAACATTGTTGTAAGATACAATTACGACAACGTGCTTGAGAAGAAAATTCACAACAAGAGGGCAATTCAGGCTGAGCTTGGTCTTGCACAGGACGACAACCGTTTCATGATAGGCATTGTGAGCCGTTTGACAGATCAGAAGGGCTTTGACCTTATTGCATACATGATGGAGAGAATGTGCGAACAGGGCATACAGTTTGTTGTGCTTGGCACGGGTGAGCAGAAGTATGAGGATATGTTCCGCTGGTTTGCAGGCAAGTATCCTGACAGGGTTTCTGCGAACATTTACTACAGTGAGGAAATGAGCCACCGCATTTACGCATCTGCTGACGCATTCCTTATGCCGTCACTCTTTGAGCCATGCGGACTTTCACAGCTTATGTCGCTGCGTTACGGCACGCTGCCTATCGTTCGTGAAACTGGAGGACTGAGAGATACTGTTCAGCCATTCAATCAGTTTGAGAGGACCGGCACCGGTTTCAGCTTTGCAAACTACAATGCACACGAGATGTACAACACTGTTATGTTTGCAAAATACATATTCGATGACAGGCGTGATGAGTGGAACGGACTTATCAAATCTGCAATGGCACAGGATTTCTCATGGCAGGCGTCTGCTAACAAGTATCAGGAAATGTATGACTGGCTTATTGGCTAAGGCATGACAAAAAAAGCTCCGCAGGAAAAATGCGGAGCTTTTCTTATATGATATGGTTTGGGTCAGGCGTATGATACGTTGGGGATCAGGCGGGCGACCTTAGGTCGCCCCCTACAAAAATAAACATAAAAAGCGGTACAGTTCAGGCTGCACCGCTTTTGTTTTGCATTTATCAGTCACCGAAAGCGACGCCCAGAGCCTTTGCGGTCTTGACGAGCTGGTGGTCGGCAGGGACGAACTTTGTTTTGCCTGCGACTTCTGAAAGTGGGTTTTCTGCCACAACTTCGTTTATCATTGCCACTGCATAGCCGTACTTATCGGCAGCGATAAGCTCTGCGGCATGAACGCCGAACTTTGTGGCGAGAACTCTATCGTAAGCTGACGGGCTGCCGCCTCTGAGCATATGACCAGGCACGCAAACTCTTGTTTCTCTGCCTGTAAGCTCTTCTATCTGCTTTGCAATTCTAGGGGTAGCAGTTGTAAGACCCTGTTCTGCACGGAGTCTTGCTCTTTCCTTTTTCTTGAGTTTAGCCTCGTCCTTATCGAAAGCACCCTCGGCTACGGCGAGGATAGAAAATCCCTTTGATTCTCTCTTTTCGCAGGCAGCGGCAAGCTTTTCGATATCATATGGTATTTCAGGAATGACTATCATATCTGCTCCGCCTGCTATGCCTGAATAGAGTGTGAGCCAGCCTGCTTTATTGCCCATTATTTCAGCAACGAGTATTCTCCCGTGGGAGTTCGCTGTGGAATGAAGTCTGTCGATAACGTCTGTGGCGGTATCCACTGCGGTATGGAAACCGAATGTTACGCTTGTTCCCCAAATATCGTTGTCGATAGTTTTAGGCAGGCCGATAACGTTAAGACCCTCGCTGGAAAGGAGGTTTGCGGTCTTATGAGTACCGTTGCCGCCCAATGTGAGCAGGCAGTCAAGTTTCTGCTTTTTATAGGTATCTTTCATTGCCTTGACTTTATCCACGTTATCTTCCTCGATGACCTGCATTTTCTTGAAAGGTGTTCTCTTTGTTCCGAAGATAGTTCCGCCTGTGGTGAGGATACCTGAAAAGTCAGACTGTTTCATTTCTTTGCACATATTATTGATAAGTCCGTAATAGCCGTCCTCGATACCTACTATCTGAACGTCCTCGCCGAACTTTTCATAGCAAGCCTTTGCAACGCCTCTGATAGTTGCGTTAAGTCCCGGACAATCTCCTCCGCTGGTGAGTATGCCTATTCTTCTCTTCATTTTTATCAAGTCCTTTCAATGAAATTTATGGTCAATACTTATCGCTTGTGCTGAAATCTTCTACATTGTCCTCGTCAGGGACGGTCACATCCTGCTGGCTGTCCTCAGGGGTAGCGTCGCTTTCAGGTTCGTCGTCGATATAGGTGAATCTTGACGACTGATGTTCAGTTTTACCCTTTTCGCCGTTCTCACTGAGTTTGAAACGTGCTATCATGTTCTTCAGTATGAGCGACTGGCTGGAGAGCTCTTCACTTGCTGAGGCTGAGCCGACTGCCATGGAAGTATTTGCAGAAACGACTGCGGAGATCTGGTCTACGCCTGTATTTACCTGAACGATAGCCTCTGCCTGAGCCTCTGATGCGTCGGAGATATTCTTTACGAGATCCTTTATGGTATTTGAATTGCTTACGATATTATTCAATGAATCGGCTGTTTCTTCGGCTATCTTAGAGCCTTTTGAAACGGCTGCGGACTGGTTTTCGATAAGTGCGGCGGTCTGCTTTGCTGCCTCGGCTGATCTTGACGCAAGTCGTCTTACTTCGTCCGCTACAACGCCAAAGCCCTTTGAGCCCTCTCTTGCAGCCTCTACTGCGGCGTTAAGGGCAAGGATATTTGTTTGGAACGCTATCTCGTCGATGACCTTGATTATCTTTGAGATCTCGTCTGAGGCTGTATGAATAGCGTTCATGGCGTTGACCATGTTGCCCATATCGCTGTTGCAATTATCAACGGCGTCTGTATTTTTAAGGACAATATTGTATGCTTTTTTTGAGTCGGCAGAGTTTTGTGTTATCTGCTTTGAAACGTCGCTGAGGGTAGCGGAAAGCTCTTCGATAGCTGACGCCTGCTGAGTTGAACCCTGTGAAACTGACTGTGCGATATTTGACACCTGAACTGCTCCTGAGTTTACCTGCTCGGCAGACATATTGATAGACGCAAAGGTATCGGACAGAGAATCGAGGATCTCGTTAAATGTGCTCTTTATCTTGTAGAAGTCGCCCTTGAAAGTGCCTTCCATTCTGTGGCAGAGGTTGCCCTCAGATATCTGAGTGAGTGCCACGGTTATAAGGTTTATATACTGTCTTAGGCAGACGATAGTTTCTTCAAGGGAATTTGAGAGGACACCAAGCTCGTCCTTTGAATACCACACGTCAACAGGGTCTGTAAGGTTGCCCTGTGCAAGGGAACGAAGTCTGTTTGTGGTGGAGATGATAGGCTTTGTTATCCTCTTTGCGAAGAGCAATGAGAACAGCACGGTCAGGCACATGAGCACAACGCCTATTACAATGATGTTTGTAAGTGCACTGGAGCTTGCTGTGGTAAAGTCTGCGACGTTTGTGACCATTATAACTGTGCTGTCGAAATACGATGAATTATAATAGCCGACTATATAGTCGTTATCTTTAAGGTTATATTCTGTTGTGCCGCTGTTTTCGGAAAGTATATCCTCAACGGCATTTGTGACTTCTTTATAATCGGCGTTATTCTTGCCGACCTCAAGGGCATTTTTGCCCACCATTTCGTTATTCTTATGGAGCAGGACTTTGCCGTCTGAGCCTATAAGATAAACATAGCCGGACTTGCCGAATGTATACTCATTAAGGGTATCAACGAGCATATCTGTTTGAATGGTTATACAGCCGACCCTCTGGTCTATCAGGTCAGACTTTGTGGAGGCAAGTATTGTAAAATAATTTTTGCCGCCGAAAGTATAGATATTGGTGAGATAAGCTGAGTTTCTTTCGCAGGCACCTTTGATGTGCTCTTTCTCAACCGATGAGGAGATAGTTTCATTGTCAGTTGCAAGCACGATGCCGTCACTGTCAAAGATAGTGAAGTTCAGGTAAAAACCTGTGTTGTCGGCAAAACTGCTTTTGAGTACTTTCAGTCTGTCGGCGTCGGTCTTGGCCTCAATGAATGAGTCGGACTTGACGGTGGACACGACGTTATTGGTATAAGAGCCGATAACGGAATCAAAATTCTTTGCAGCCTGAACAGCCAATGGCTCTACGGTGCTTTTAAGAGTGTCCTTTGCAGAAATATTGATGAAATATACAGAAACCACGCTGAGCAGTACCGTGATTATAAGTGCTACTGACAGCATGGCGAGCAGCAGCTTTGAACGCAGCGTTTTCATATATGTAGATCCTCCTTACAAACTTATTTTCTCAGCCCTGTCCAAGCATGGCACGGTTGCATTATGAAATCATTATATCACATTTGCACAATTATTTCAAGTACCGCAGGCATATTTTTTGTGAACTTACAATGCAAATAACCATATAGATATGAATAAGAATAGGTAAAAAAGGGGGTAAAAAATATGTTTATAAGCCTGAGGCTGAGGAAAAGGGCTGTGCTTTGTTTGATAGCGGTGCTGACGGTACTTGCGGCGGTGATAACGATACCGACGCCTGCTCAGGAGAGCGAGGCTGGGGACGGTATAGAGCTGCCCATAATAATGTATCACAGCATAGTAAAAGACGAGGCACGCAGCGGAGAATATGTCATAACGCCCATTGAGCTTGAAAAAGATCTGCTTTATCTGAAACAAAACGGCTACAACACGGTTTTTGTGAACGATGTTATAAGATATGTCAAGCGTGGGGGCGAGCTGCCTGAAAAGCCTATCATACTGAGCTTTGATGACGGCACTTACAATTACAGAGAATATCTTCTGCCACTTCTTGAAAAATATGATATGAAAGCCACGGTATCGATAGTTGGGGCATACACTGACGCTGCTTGTGAAGAGGCTGAGCCGAATCCTGCTTACTCTTATCTTGACTGGCAGGACGTTTCGGTGCTGCGAAACAGCGGTCATGTTGAGATATGCAATCACTCATACGATATGCACCGTCTTGAGGGCAGGCGTGGGGTCAGTCAGCTGGAGGGGGAAAGCTATGAGGACTACCGCAAGGTGTTTCTCAACGACACCACAAAACTGCAAACGTTATGCGATGAACACTGCGGATTTCAGCCGAACGTTTACACTTATCCTTTCGGGATAAACTGCGAAAGCTCAAGGCGGCTTGTGAAGAACATGGGCTTTGAGGCAAGTCTTGGAGTGGAAGGAAAAATGAACATAATAAAAAAGGGAGATGAAGGCTGCCTTTTTGGTCTTTACAGATACAATCGCAGCGGAGTCATCTCCACGGAAGAATTTATGAAAAAAGCCCTCAGGGCATAAAAAAAGCAGCCCCTATTGGAGCCACTCTCTAAACTGAATCACCATCAGTATGTATACATTATACCCTCGTGAGCCTTTGAATTATACTGGTTTGTGTGTGAATTTTGTAAAAAAAATGTGTATTCATGTAAATGATGTGTTATATTGTTTCATAAAAAGCCGACAGGGTCCTAAAGTATATAGCAAACTGCGTATTTGCGTAACTTTAGCCCTGTCGGTATAATTTTATTTATCCTGCTTTCTTCCCTTTACTTTGCCTTTTATCCATATTAGTATGACCACGAGGGCAATAACAAGGACGATAAGGACGATAGCAAGGGCGGTGTTGAGCATTTTTTTATACTGATCCATGACGTTTGCGTTTTTGGACGTTTCAGAGGACGTACCGGAACCGGTCTTTTTTGTCACGGTCTGGGTTTGCTGTTGGTCGCCTTGGGAGGCTCTTATTATTGTGACAGTATAGGTGGTGGCGTTGCCGTCAACGTCTGTGACTGTGATAGTTCTGACATTTTCGCCCACCTGACACTCGCTTGTGCCTGTATACCATATATAATCTGAGGGGCTTGCTGTTGTGCCCTCTATTTCAACATTTGTGACGGAATTATCAACGTTCACGGTATAGTTATAGACGTTATAGGCAAAAGCCGGTGAAAGCTCGCCGTTGTCAACAGTCAGGGCTGTTAAGACGCCTTTATCGGGGATACCGTTTGAGGCTGTTGTTTCGGGGGCGGCAGTGGTAGTGGTTTTCTCGGTAGTGGTTTCGGTCTGTGTTTCCACTTTATCGCTGCCTACGGTTATGATACAATAAGCTGTAGGCGAGCCGATAAGCTCTGAGTCAGGTGAATATATCTGACAGCTTTGGAGGCTTATATTTGCATCTCCTGCGGACAGTCCTTTAAAGGTAAAATTGAAACTTACTTCTGACGAGGGGCTGTCGGGAAAGCCGTTCACGGTGAGCACTCCTCCGCCGCCTGAGGCGTTGTCGCTGGAAACGAATTCTATGACGGAATCGTCATATGCGATATTTGCCTGAACGCTGCCTATCTCAGAATCTGCGGAGAATGTCAGTGTAACGTCGAACTCCTGATCTGTCATGACGGCGTTCTTCGGGAAATAGAAGAATGCCTCCCCTGTTGCGTGGGCTGTCAAAGCCGTCATGGGCACTGCGGCAGCGGCACATATAAGCAACGAGAAAAATTTTCTCATGGTATTGAATTTTGAAGTCATTGCTATCCCTCCCGTTTAAATGACGATTATTTTGTGCGGATCTTTGAGGTATCAGACCACGGTCCGTAATAGGTCTTTCCTCTTTTGACGGTATAGCTCCTTACACGGACATAGTAGGTCTTTTTGCTTTTGAGTTTTGTTATGGTCTTTTTGTCGTTCTTATTAGACGTCACCTTTACCACCTTTGCACCCTTGAAGTTCGAGGCTGTGGAATAGGATATCTGATAACCTGTGGCAGAACCTTTTTGAACATAGTCGATAAAAAAGCCCTTTTTCTTTGCGGTGAGTTTTTGTATCTTCTGCTTGGCAGGGTTTATCTTAAAGGTCTTTGTGATAACGCCGCCGTAAGAGCCTTTTCCTGTTATTGTTATCTTTGCAGTGCCTACGCTCTTATTGGAAGAATACTTTACGGTATAGTCTTTGCCGTTTTTCAAGGTCTTTTTGCCATAGGTGACTTTTATGCTCTGGGTTATATTCTTGCCAGTGAAGTTCTTAGTCTTTATGCCTTTGACCTTGGCTTTGGCGAAGTTGTTCTTTGCGGCTGTGACGCTCTTTGTATCAGACCATGCACCATAATAGCGAGTGCCGTTCACGTCTGTATAGGAACGGACTTTTACATAATACTTCTTTCCTGCTGACAGACCTGAAACTGTCTTTTTGTCGGTCTTATTGGAAGATATCCACAGGCTCGGTGCACCTAAAAGGTCAGAGCGTGTGCTATATTGCAGTTCATAGCCTGTTGCGGAGGCTTTTTGCACGAAGTCTACATAAAAGCCTTTATATCTTGTTTGCAGGGATTGTATTTTCTGCTTGGCAGGGTTTATGGTAAAGTTTCTTGTGACTGTGCCCTGATAATTCCCTATGAAATCTATTTTTATCGTGCCCTGTCCGACCTTTACGTTTGAGCTGTAGGAAACTACATAGTCGTGACCTGGCATAAGGAACTTGCCTCTGTCTGTGACCATTACGTCAGGCTTTAGGGCTTTTCCTGTGAACGCAAGGGTATCGACATAATAGTTGCTGGTGAGTGAGCCGTATCTTGGCAGAATGGCGAACGTAACGACGCTTGTGCCGCTGTATTCGCCTTTTCCTGTGAATATCATTTTGGCTTTGCCTGCCATGATATTGTCGGCATACTCAAGGGTATAATCCACATCACGGACAAGCAGGGTGTTGTCATAATACAGTTTGACGTTATCCTGCGTTATCTCATAGCCTGTGAAATATTTTTCGCTCACAAGATTTTTCACGATGCAGCTGCTGACAAGCTTTCTTTCGGTATAGAGAGCCTGCACGGTCATATTGGAGGTGACGGCTGAAAAGTCCTTATCCCAGCCGACAAAATGTCTGCCCTTTATTTCAGGGGCGTCAGGTGCAAAGGCACTTTTGCCGTATTCGACGGTCTGAGTGGAAATGGCATTGCCGTTTATATCGGTGAACGTTACGGTATAGGTATAGGCTTTCCAGCCTGCGTAAAGCACCTTTGAGCCGTCGGCAAAGCTTATTTTGGTAACAGGCTCGCCCTCAAGCTTTGGATTATCATACCAGCCTGTGAACTGAGCACCTTTTTTAACAGGTTCGGCAAGATCTGCACTTTCGCCTTTGTCAAGTTCTAACGGGTTAAGGCTGCTGTTTTCGCCGCCGTTGAGAACGTAATCGAACCTTGCTTTATCCCTTGAAGTTACTTTTGCGGAAACTGTGGAATTTTCAGTGAAAACGGTATCGCCATTCACCGGTTCGCCGTTGCGATACCAGCTCAGAACGCAGCCTTGCTGGACGTTCACGTCAGGGAAAATTACCTTTCCTGCATAGTCTGAGCACACTTCTATGGTCTGCGTTACGGCGTCGAAGGTTATTTTATGGGACGGCTGCTCGCTGTAGGAGGTCTGTCTTACAAGGCTGTCCTCTAACGTCCACTTGCCGCTGTCTTTGAACTTATCTCCATAGGTATTCATTGCATATGCACCCTGCGACATAGCCTGACCTGCTGACAGGCTCGAAACGCTGCTGTCGCTGTTTGCACTATAGCAGCCTGAGGCGTTCACAACGGTCATGGAGATATCTCTGCCGCCCACAAAGGCATTCGTACCTTTGGTGCTGTTTTCGCTTATGTTTGAGGAGCACTCGGTAATGATACCGCAGGCTGCTCTGCCAACTATGCCGCCTGAATAGACGCTGCCTGAAACTGTTCCGTCAAAGGTGCAGGCTCTCACTGCCTCGCCTTGTGCAAAGCCGACTATTCCGCCTGCATAGTTTCCTTTCACTGTGCAGTCTTTCAGGGAGATGTTATTTATTTTTGCACCATATTTAATATTTGCGAAAAGTCCCGAATAATCGCTTGCGGATATAACGGCGTTTTTGATAACGTGGCCGTTGCCGTCAAAATAGCCCATAAAGGCATTGGAATAGTTTCCCACCGGTGAGATAGTTTTTCCGCCGAAATCAAGGTCAGACTCAAGGGTAACGAGCTTGCCCTCAAAAGTTTCGCCGTTCGTGACACTCTTTGCAAAGCTTTCCCACTGGCTTTCGTTTGTGATAACGAGAGCCTCGTCATTTTCCTTGGCGGCTGACTTCAAAAGCTTTTCAGCGTTTTTGATATCGTTCTTCGAGGCATTTTCATCGTCAATGACTTTTCTTGCGTTGTTCGCCTCCCGCTCACAGCCTGTGAGCGTACCGTACTTGGCAAGGGCGTTTTCAAGTCCGCTCTTGTCGGGCTTTGCGGTATCGTCTGTATAGGCGTAGATAAAGAAGTTTCCCATAGAATCATCATTGCCGGCTTTAACGTCTGTCCAATATCTGCCGTTGATAGATACATAGCTTTGACCTGCTGTCGCTTTAGATGTTTTGCCGCTTTCTGCAACGGCATAGCCTCTGTTATCGTCGCCGCTGAATTTTATCACAACGGAGTAGCTTTCGCCCTTTTCAAGGAGCACGTCCTCAGGGATATCAACGGTATAAAATCCGTTTGCGGACACTGAGCCGCTCACCTGCGATTCAAGGACTCCCACCGGGCTGCCTGAGGAAACGTCAGAATAAATGCTCAGGGTATAATCTGCACTGCCTGTGTTGCCAACATACACAAAGCCTGCTTTATCGAGCTTTTCGCTTTCCTTGGCGGTGAAAACGTTGGCGGCGTATACCGCTCCGTCATTGCTGGCGTTCACCATATAGCCTGTCATTTTGCTGTAAAAGTATGTATTATCGCAGCTTTTTTCAAAATCATAGCAATTCCACTGACCAAATTCTTTCTGATCGTAGGATATCCAATAATAGCCGTCGTTATCCTGATCTGCACCCCACGAGCCTTTCACGAGCCATGCTCCGTTATGTTCAGGGGTATATTTGAAATTATCTTTGCTATAGTTATCGTCCCAGCCAACGATAGTGACGGCGTGGTTGATGACGGTATTCTCGTCAGTGTCAGGGTTATAATATGCGGTATTGTCCTCGTTCATATAGCCTGTTCCTGCGAAGTAGCTGGCGGACACTGCACCCAGTTCTTGTATCTTCTGCTTGACCTCGGTGGCGTTTGAAAGCTCCATAGCGTAGTTGAGCCTATACTCGCTGACGTTTTTCTTATCCTCGGAAACGGTCATATTTTTAGTTCCGTAGGCAAGAAACGGTTCATAGTCCTCATAGCAAAGTCCCTGACCGTTTGCAAAGGCTGAGGCGGCGAAGAGCCAGTTTCCGCCTGAGGCAAAATCATCTGAACCTGTGGCAGTGCCTGAATTTGAGGACAGCACCAATGCAGGTACGGAAAAATCCACTGACGGGTTTTCAAGGCCCTTTTTTATAAGGTCCTGTTCTGCACAGGCGAGTGCTGAAAACGCCCAGCATGAGCCTGTTGTTGCCTGAGTTTTAACAGTGGTGAGCTCGCCTGAGTTTCTTGGGTCATAGGCAGAGGGCAGCTTTGCGGCTGCGGCTCTTGCAAGCTTTTTGGTCTGATAGCTGCTCACAGAGCTTTTTGAAATGCCCTCCACCTCATAGCCGTAGCCGTTGTCGGTGATGTTCACAGGGTTTATCTGAAAGCTGTCCTGCTCTGCGGCAAGGACTATGGTCTGTGCTGACAGCTGGAAAGTCATGAGCAAGGCGGTACAAAAGCCAGCTATGCCTTTGAGTTTTTTCATTTTCAGTCCTCCTTTTTATCAGGTTATGGTTATCTTTCTTGTATACTCATTAGAAACACATCTGCCAAAGGCTGCTGTTTCTCTAAGTCTTACGGCGTTCTTTTCGAGGAATGCCACACGCTTTGCATAATCTGAGATATCCTCAAGCTTTTTCAGCGAGGTATCATACTCAAGCGTTCTGTTTTCAGCCTGAGCAAGTATGCGTGTGCCTGTGCGGTTAAAGGCGAGTATCCTGCCGTATGGCACTTGTCGGATATCGTCTTTTCTGATGCCGAGAACAAGGTGCAGCACCATTCTTCTCACTCTTGCCATGGTGATATTTTTTGACTTTATACGCTGCTCGAATATATCCATGGTTTCAGGGCAGGAACTTACGACAGACATAAATCTGTTTGCAAGGTGCTCGTCGCAGTCAGGAAGGGCGAGAAAATCCTCTCTTGAGGCTGTGCACAGTTTGAAAAGCACTTCTCTGCCTGCCTGCTGGATAAATGACGGTGTGCAGCCCTCAAAGTCATAAGGAACGAACCTTTGCCAGTCGCCGCCCTTTTTTATAAGCTCTCTGATATGGGAGGCAGAGGCAAAATTGCCCGACTCAGCCTGAGAATCATGTGCCACCGCCTCACGTTTTACGGCATAAGGCATGAGCCATGGTGCTATCCTTTTTGCAGCTTTTATATACTCTACTGCAAGGACATTGTTCGGAGAGGCAAATATATCCTTGGCAGTCTTTCCATAAAGCCATATAGACGCCTCATACATAGCCTGAGGGTAGGTCTTGCCCTGTGACAAAAGCTCCCTTACCTGCTGTGAGTTTTCAAGCATTGCGGATATTTCCGCTGCCTGCTCAAGTGCATTCCTGTCGCTGCTTTCACAGCCGAAGGATATCATTGTTACAACGCCCTCGCCAAGTCCTGCAAGGAGTCTTACTGCACTTCTCGCAAAGACCTCGCTGTTTGAGCAGGAAAACGGACAAGGCAGCTCAATAACAAGGTCTGCTCCGTTCCTTATTGCCGCCTGTGCTCTGTCATATTTTGAGAACACCGCTGACGAGCCACGCTGGACGCAATCGCCGCTCATGACGGCGACTATGCCCTCTGCACCGGCACGTTTTGTCGCCTGTATCTGATATTTATGCCCGTTATGGAACGGGTTATATTCCGCTACTATTCCCGCAATTTTCATTTTTTTACTCCTCTTTCTACCCTATGCTATTTTTATTCTGTATTTCAAAAGCTTACTGCGAATTATGATACAATGTGTTACGGCGTGGTAAAAAAATTGTGCAATATGTATATTTATGAAAAAAGCTCTTGAAATTTATCATTAACATTGATATACTATAAGTATATGATATTATGGGCTTAAAGTCAAGGCAATATTGCACAATTATTGCATATATCGTCTGACAAAAATGGGCCTGTTATCTGACACATTATAAATCGGGAGGAGATTTTTCCAATGAAAATCTTAGTTGTAAACGCAGGTTCATCATCTCTTAAATATCAGCTCCTTGATATGAAAGACGAGTCAGTCATTGCAAAGGGCAACTGCGACCGTATCGGTATCGACGGTCATGTAAGTGCAAAGACAGGCGACGGCAGACATATCGAAGAGGATTGCGATTTTCCTACTCACACTGAGGCTTTTGAAAAGCTCGTTGAGGTACTCACATCAGGCGAGACAAAGGTCATCGACTCTATGTCTGAGATATCGGCAGTTGGTCACAGAATTGTTCAGGGTGCTGAAATATTCAAGGAAACTTGCCTTGTTACTGACGAGGTTATCGACCAGATCGACGCACTGGCTGAGCTTGCACCTGTACATAACCACCCACACGCTCTTGCACTGAGAGCCTGCAAGGCTGTTATCCCTGAGGGCACACCGCAGGTAGTTGTATTCGACACAGCTTTCCACTCAACAATGCCAAGAAAGGCTTATCTCTATGGTCTGCCATATGAGTGCTACACTGATCTTCATGTAAGAAAATACGGTTTCCACGGAACATCACACAGATTCGTTTCAGGCGAGCTTGCAAAGGTAATGGGCAAGCCTATAGAGGAGCTCAAGATAGTTTCATGCCACCTTGGAAACGGTTCTTCTATCACAGCTATCAACGGCGGCAAGTCTGTTGACACATCAATGGGATTCACTCCTCTTGACGGTCTTGTAATGGGCACACGCTGCGGTTCTGTTGACCCTTCAGCTGTTGACTATGTTGAGAAGAAAATGGGCTTTACACCTGACCAGATGACAGAATACATGAACAAGAAGTCAGGATTCCTTGGTCTGTCAGGCATCGGTTCTGACAACAGAGATATTCAGGCTGCTGCAAGCGAGGGCAACGAGAGAGCTCTTATCGTAAGCGAGATATTCGCTTATCAGATCAAGAAGTTCATCGGTTCATACGCTGCTGCAATGAACGGTCTTGACGCTGTTATCTTCACAGGCGGTATCGGTGAGAACGCACCTGAGGTAAGAGCTGCTGCTTGCTCAAATCTCGATATCCTCGGTATCCACATCGACGCTGAGAAGAATCTCTGCCGTGGAATCCTCAAGGAGATCTCCACTGACGAGTCTAAGACAAAGGTCTATGTTATCCCTACAAATGAGGAACTTCTCATTGCTAGAGATACACTGGCACTTATTTCTAAGTAATATTTCAGATAACATCAAGGACGGCTTTCTTATGAGAGCCGTCCTTTTTTGCATAAAAAAGGCACAGGAGAAGTTTCCTGTGCCTTGATTTGTTTGATAAGACCGCCAATTTTCATGTAGGGGCTGGCACCCTCGACAGCCCGATTTTGAGAGTGTAAAAGTTTGAATTATCACGAAGTTTTGTGGGTTGACGAAATATCGAGAAGTGGGACGTCGTATTTCTGCAAAGCAGGAATTGTTTCGCTCCACTACATATTTGTTTGAATGTACGATATTGACTATATACGTTTTCCAAACACCATTGTATCAGGTCTTAACGCCTGAGAACTGGGTCTGATAAAGTCTATAGTAACAGCCCTTTGCTGCAAGCAGCTGCTCGTGGCTGCCCTCTTCTACCACCTGACCGCCGTCGATAACGACTATCTTATCGGCGTCACGGATAGTGGAAAGTCGGTGAGCGATAATAAGGGAAGTTCTGTTTTTCATCAGTGCCACCATTGCGGACTGAATATGCATTTCAGTTCGGGTATCGACAGAGGAAGTCGCCTCGTCGAGAATAAGTATCTTAGGGTCTGCGAGGACTGCTCTTGCTATGGAAAGCAGCTGACGCTGTCCCTGAGAAAGGTTCGAGCCGCCTTCTGCGAGGACGGTATCATAGCCCTCAGGAAGTCTTTCGATGAACTCGTCTGCATTTGCGAATCTTGCGGCTGCCTTTATTTCATCAAGGGTAGCATTTTCTCTGCCGTAGCGGATATTCTGCTCTATGGTGTCTTTGAAAAGCACGGTATCCTGCAAAACTATGGCTATGGAACGTCTGAGCTTGTCTTTCGGGATATCGTAAATACTCTGACCGTCAACGGTTATCTCGCCGCTGTCAACAGGATAAAATCTTGTGAGGAGGTTCACTATGGTGGTCTTTCCTGAGCCTGTTGCACCGACAATGGCTATTTTCTGACCTGCTTTCACCTCAAGGTCAAGGTCTTTGAGCACCTGTTTTTCAGGAACATACGAGAAATCTATATGCTTGAAACTGATATCGCCTTTGACGTTCTCGACCTCAAAATCAGCTGTGCCCTCGTCGGTTTCCTTATCGGCGTCCATGACCTCAAAGATACGCTCTGCACCGGCTATGGCTGTCTGAATGTTTGCAAACTGGTTGGCTATCTCGTTGATAGGACGTGAGAACTGCTTTGAATAGAGTATGAAAGCCTGAATAGTTCCCACTGTTATAAAGCCCTTTATTGCGAACCAGCCGCCGAAGGCTGCTATAAGGATAAAGCCGAAGTTGGATATTACGTTCATGCACGGACCCATTACGCCGCCGAATATCTGAGCTTTTATGCCGCATTTTTTCAGATCGTTGCTCATTTTCTCGAACTTGTCAACAGCGTCCTGCTCCTTGCCGTAGGAAACCACAGTTCTATATCCAACTACCATTTCCTCAACTTCGCCGTTTATCTCACCTAAGAGAACCTGCTGTTTGATAAAATACTTCTTCATATACTTTGTGAGAACGCCTGAAACGAATATGGTGAGAAATACTGTAGACAGGGATATGAGCGTGAGCAGAGGGGAATACAAAAGCATTATGACAACTGTTCCCACAATGGTGAGCACACCTGAGATAAGCGAGCCTATAGACTGGGAGATAGTTGTGGAAATGTTCTCGACATCGTTGGTCATACGGCTCATTATATCGCCGTGACTATGGGTATCGAGATACTTTATAGGCAGTCTTACAAGGCTTGAGAACAAGTCTTTACGCATGGTCCTGACGGTGAACTGGGAAAGCTTTGCGGAGAAGATGCCCTGCATATAGGTGAACAATGAGGAAAGCAGATAGACTGCACCAAGACCTATGAGCGTTCTGCCAAGTGCACCGAAGTCAACGCTTGTTTTCTTTTTTGTGAGGGTAATGCAGTCGATAGCGATCTGCTGGATAGACGGTGCGGCAAGATTGAGCAGAGTTATGATGAGCATTACTCCGATAAGTGCGAAAAACAGATATCTGTTCCTGCCTATATAGCCGATAAGCTTTTTAAGGGTGTTCTTTGCGTCCTTAGGCTTTTCCATTGTGAGCCTTGCACCGTGCGGTCCGCCCGGCTTTCTTCCGCCGGGTCCCATTGGAGGCATTGGAGGCATTACACTTCACCTCCTGACGTTTTTACCTGTGAGGCGTAGATATCCTGATATACCTCGCAGGTCTTTAGCAGATTTTCATGAGTATCGCAGGCACAAAGCTTGCCGTGGTCAAGGACGGCTATCCTATCGCAGCTTTTCACGCTTTGGATACGTTGTGCGATAATGATAAGGGTCGTGCCGCTCATTTTTTTATCTATCTCAGCACGGAGCTTTGCCTCTGTGCCAAGATCAAGGGCTGAGGTGGAATCGTCAAGAATGAGTATCTCAGGGTTTTTGAGCACTGCTCTTGAGATAGACAATCTTTGTTTTTGACCGCCTGACAGGGACGCACCCTTTTCGGCTATCATGCCGTCATAGGCGGCAGGTATTTTCTGTATGAACTCGTCAGCCTGTGCTGCCTGTGCGGCGGAGATGACCTCCTCATGGGTGGCGTTTTTGTCGCCCCATTTTATGTTATCCTCAACTGTGCCTGAAAACAACTCGCTTTTTTGCAGGACTATTCCAACTTTCTTTCTAAGTTCATCAAGCTTACAGTCCTTGACGTTCACGCCGTCAACGAGGACTTCTCCTGCTGTGCAGTCATAAAATCTTGGGATAAGGTTCACAAGGGAGGATTTTCCTGAACCTGTTGCACCAAGAATGGCAACGCTCTCTCCTGAATTTATATCAAGGGTAAGGTCTGAGATAACAGGTCTGCCCTTTGTTTCAGGATAGGAGAATGAAACGTTTTTAAAGCTGACTGTGCCCCCTGTTTTATCTGCAAGGGAAACGCTGCCGCTTTTTATAACAGGGTCAGTTTCAAGGACTTCTCTAAGTCTTGCGGCTGAGGCCGACGCCTTTGCAAGGGTCTGGAACATCATAGACATCATCATTACGCCATGCAAGACCTGAGTAAGGTAGGTAATAGCCGCCATGACCTCGCCGACCTTCATAGCTTGTGCCTGCACCTGCCAGCCGCCTATGAGGATAACGGCGATAACAGACAGGTTGAGTATTATCATAAGCAGAGGCTGCAATATCGCCATAAGGGTCTGGACACGGAGGTTTGATTCCATAAGTCTTATATTTGCATCTTCAAAACGCTTTTGCTCTGTATCCTCTCTCACATACGCTTTTACGACTCTTGCACCTGTGACGTTCTCCTGTACCACGGAGTTCACGGTATCCAGTCTTTTAGCAACAACAGAGTAATAAGGGTTAGCCTTTCTGAGAATTATTATCATCATGACTATCTCGATAGGCAGTGCACAGAGAATTATGATACCGAACCTGATGTTCAAGGTAAGCATCATGATTATTCCGCCGAAGAACAGCAGGCTGTCACGCACCAACATTCTCAGCAGGAAGTCCACCATTTGCTGAATGGCGGTTATATCCGCTGTAAGACGTGTTACCAGCGAGCCTGTTGTGAACTTGTCTGTCTGTTCAAAAGAAAGCCCCATGACACGCTTGAAAACGTCCACACGCAGATCTCGTGAAAAGCTTTGCGAGGCTATTCCACCGAACGCAGACGCTGCGATTCCGCAAGCCCCGCCGCCGATAAGGACAAGGAGCATAAGAAGTCCCGTTCTTATGATAAGGTTCATATCCTGCCCCAGCACGCCGTCGTCAACGATCTTCGACATCAGCTTTGGCTGGAGAAGGTCGCCTAGCACTTCGCCCACCATGGACAGTGGCGTGAGCACCGCAAAAAGTGCATAAGGCTTTAAGTATTTGCTTAGTTTTACTTTCAAAGCAGTTCCTCCTAAAAATATATTTCAGGCTACTTATACGCAGGATAGTTTGATATGTACGTTCGCAAAGCACAAGCATTGCGAGCGAACGCTGTTCGCCCCTACACAAAACCACTGTAGGGGAATGGCATAATTTCTGCTTTGCAGAAATATGACAGCCCGATGCTCGGTTTTTGCTATCCTCATTCAATATATCCCTGCTGGTGACAAGGCTACGCCCAAGGCATAGCCTTTGTCACAGCCTAATTATGCATTATCTCAAGTTCCTCAGAAAGTTCCTGAGCGGTCATTTTCCTGCTGAGAGAACCTTTGTCTATCACTATGGTCACAGGTTCTTTTCCGTGGATATCGAACCAGTTGTCAGAGAAAACGCAGTCGGCAGTTTTCAGGCTGAGGCAGACGCTTTTGGCGTAATTCTCGGCACAGAATGTCAATGCGAACTTATCTTCGCTTTCGGAAATGCCATAGGTTATCTTTGGCTCAAGGAAGGTAAATTCTTTCGGGCGGACAAAGAGAGTTGTGCCAAAACTCAGCACTCTGCCGTTTTCCATAATGGAATATTCGAGATATTTTTCACGGCGGTCGGTGCGGCTGACAAGCTCCTGTGAAAGGTCTATGTCAAGGACGTTTTGTGCGGTAAGAGCCGGAACGTTCACGGACTTTTCGCCGCTCTGCAAAATTTCTGCTTTGTTATTTCTCAGCGTCCATTTTACCACGCCCTCAAAGGCTGTCATGCGTTCGTTGGATATGTTGAGCACAGGCTTTTCTCTATGGCTGTCGTCGCAGGAAACAAGGCATGGGGCATAGAAACGCTTTGCGTAATAATGCAGACCTTTCCACCTGCCGAAATAGTCGATACTTGACCATGAGATAACAGGGTTTGAATCGTTCACCTGCCAATATGCAGAGCCCATACATCTGCCTCTTGCTCTTCTCATATGCTCAACGTTTGAGCGTATGCAGTCTGCCTGAACGAGCTGGGAGGAATAGATGAGCTGTTTGAAATCGTATGGATATCTCACCATTTGTGCAAGATAATACATTATCTTCTCGTTGCCCTGAACGCACTTCTGATGTGCCGCCATAACCGGTGAGCAAAGGTCAAAGTCGCCCTTTGTTTCGTCGGCAAAGGCACGGCAGGTCTTTATATCAGGCAGGCTCTCAAAGCCATACTCCGAACAGAAACGGTAATAGAACTCTCTGAAAGCCTCGATAGGTTTGAAATTATGCCAAACGTCCCAATAGTGCATATCGCCTGCATGGTTCGATGATGCGTCCTTAAAGCCGCCTCCTGAGGACGGTGAGGAAGGCCAATAGAATGTATTTTCGCACGGGTCATACTCTTTGAGCACCTGAGGGATGATATCTTCAAAAATGATAAGATAGTCACGCTTTGCCTCTTCGTCCTCAGGGAGGCCCCAATATTCCCAAGCAGATTCTATCTCGTTGTTGCCGCACCACAGACCAAGGGACGGGTGGTTTCTCAGGCGGATAACGTTATCCTTTATCTCGCCACGGACGGCTTTTTCAAACTCCTCTGTGAGCAGATATGCGGAGCAGGCGAACATAAAGTCCTGCCATACTATGATACCGTTCTCGTCGCAATAGTCATAGAAATATCCGTCAGGATAGTAACCGCCACCCCACACTCTGATAAAGTTATAGTTTGCGGCTTTGCAGTCTGCAAGGAGCTTTCTTGTTTTCTCTTCGTTACAGCGTGTGACAATCTGATCTTCAGGGATATAGTTTGCACCCATTGCAAATATTTTCACGCCGTTGTTTATAAAGCAGAACTCCTCGCCCCACCGGTCTTTTTCACGGCTGACGGTGAGCGTTCTAAGACCTATCCTCTGAGCGTTTTCATCTGCGGCACTGCCCTTTTCGTCATACAAGGTGACAACGCACTTATAGAGGGGCTGTTCGCCGTAGCCGTTCACCCACCAAAGCTGAGGGTCGTTTATCACAAGTTCAGTTTCATAATATTCTGCACTGCCTTCTAGGCTTATATCAGCTTTTGCGGCGATGTTGCCCTGTGGGTCGGATATCTCCACCATAGCTTTTTCACAGCCATGGTTTTCAATATGCACAAGTGCTTTCAAGGTCACTTTGTTCTCGGTATGTTTCTGGCTGTAGTAGACGTCAAGTATACGTCCGTCCTGTGGGATAACAAGAGATACCGAACGCCATATGCCCATATCAGGGAGCATTGGACCCCAATCCCAGCCGAACATACAATGGGCTTTTCTTATATGGGTATAGCCCGTCATGGTGGAATCAACGCCCCACAAATGACGTTTTTCGTCCATTTCTTTTATATATTGGTTCGGGGATTTTATCTTCACGGTGAGGGTATTTTCTCCCTCTTTCAAAATGCCGTGGACCGGAAACTCCCATATGCAGTGCATATTGTTCGCTCTGCCAAGATGCACGCCGTTGAGATACACATTTGCTATGGTATCAATGCCGTCAAAATGCAGGACGGTATGCTCGCAGTCTGCGGCGGTCTTGTCTGCACTGAAAACTGTTTCAAAGTCATAGTCATCATCACATATCTGTGTTGAGATATACTCGTTTTCACGGTAATACGGGTCGGGTATCTTTTTATAGTCAAGCAGGGTCTTATACACAGAGCATGGCACTTTGCAGTCAAAACTCTCCTGCGTGCCTGCTTTTTTCATTTTCCAGTTATCGTTAAGGCTTACTGTTATACTCATTATTTTTCTCCTTATTTATCATGGACGCAGAAAAGGTTGTTTTCCCACGCAGGATAGTATTTTTCCTGACGGATATAAAACTTATAGCCTTTGCAAAGGCTGTTTATATAAAGCGGCAGGGTGATATAATCATACGGTCTGTGATACAAGGCACAGCATATTTTCGGAAAATAGCGTGAAATAGTGTTCCTGCTGCCTTTTAAAGCCTCAAGGTCTGCACCCTCAACGTCATATTTCACATAGGTACACTTTTTTCCTGCAAGGATACTGTCAAGACTTCTTGCACGGACCTTTTTTCCTGCGGCGTCTACTCTGCCCTGTCTGCCTGCACCGCCTGCAAAGCTAAGTTCGGTATCTACGCTCCATGCGGCGGCGTTATAAAAGCTTATATCGTCATATGCAATAAGATTTCTCAGGCACTTCTGGAAGTTCTTGCGTTCAGGCTCAACGGCATATATCTTCTCATATTTTCCGCCTGTGCGTGAGATAAGCTCGCTGACGGTATCACCTGTATACGCACCAAGATCACAATACGTTTCGGTTTCGCTCAGTGGCAATATCTCCGTTATCTTATCCTTATCAGTAAAGATCTCACGGAGATAAGAAAGCTTTCCTGTTATCTTGAAAGCTGTCAGCTTTTCAAAGGTCTGTTTTGAAAGTTCGTCCGAAAAGAGATCATAAGCCTTTTCAGCCTCTGTGAACATGGAAAGGAACTTATCCTTGCTGAAATTCTCCTCTCCTGCGACGCACATTTCAGGGACTATGACCTCGTGGCGTTTTTCTATATTGTCTATACGCTCCATTATCTCAGGCAGGCTTGTGCCAAATCCAAGCACGACGGTCATATCGCCGCACTGATCCTCTGCCTGTGCCAAGGTGACTACTTTATATTCTCTGAAACTTTGTCCTCGGACAAAATCGTCGCTGGCAAAAATGCCTGCACAGCTTATGCCGAGCCTGTCAAATTCATCAAGGAGTTTTTGTGCTCCGTCGCCCATGCCATAGATAAAAACAGGCTTTTCACAGGCTTTGAGCCTATCCCAAGAACTTTCAAGGGACTGAAAATACTCTTTTGAAAACATTCACACTTTCCTCTCCAAAAAAGGCTCTCACAGAAAATTCTGCGAAAGCCCCTTATTCTTACTAGCTCTTTTAGAAATCGTCGTCGTGAAGATCGAAGTCGTCATGGTCATGTAAATGACCGTCGCCACCGACCATATCTCTTCCTCTTACACGGTATTTATCACGGTTTATGTTGATATACTTATCAAGCTGTGCAAGGACATCCCTCGGTGCTTTTATGGACTTGACTTCCTTGACAGGCGTATCAACGTCCTTTACATTCATTACTATAGTGCCGCAGCCGAACATTCTCTGTCCAAACGGCAGAACAAGCTTTTTATCCACCACCCTGTAAAGATCAAGCTCGTCCTCCTCGATGCTGAGAAAACCTTTGCGTGTTATGAACTTATCCTCTGTAAGAAAATATCTAGTGAATGATATCGGCAGACCGAAAATTGTTCTTTTCTTATCCGTCCAGATATAATTGATGACGTCTTTTTTCATAAACGACGCAGCCTCCCTCAACATAATTTATAATTTTATAGAGGCAACACTGCACAAGGATTGTGCGTAAGATGCGTAGTCAGATTTTTCGTTAGCTTGTATAGAAACGACGCAGGAATACTCTCGTATTTCAAGGAGTTTCTGTGCAAGATAACGGAAAATCTGCAAGCAGATTGCGTACAAAGCCGCTAGGCGTTCCTTGTGCAGCGTTGCCTCTGTATATTTTACCACGCTATACGGCTTTTGTCAAGAATTTCTCCATTGTAAAGGCAAAGCAAAATACCACCAGCAACGATTATTTTCTAAATTAGCTATAAAATATTAATAAATATATTTCTGCAAATTTTATTTAACCATATTTTAATACTATATTAATCATTGCCGCTAAATTCGACGATTTCAGACATTTTTCTCGGCAGAAACGCAATGTAAAATTGATGTAAAATATATCAAATTGATTATTTGTTCATACAAAACGATATTTTAACCGACGCATTTACGCATAAATCACGGAATTTGTCTAAATTATCCTCGAAAAATTCTTTTAAAAATCAGGCAAAGCCGACGATTATGTATATTCTGTTGCGAATAGTTTTCTAATGTTTAAAAATTCATCTGTAAAAAGACAAAAATTAAGTAAAAAACTTGAAAATCAAACGCAAAGATGATATACTGCAAATGTAAGAAGTGACACAAGAAAAAAATAAAAAATCGGAGGACGATGTAAAATGTGTAAAAATGACGTGATCAAAATTCTTGTCGGAAGTCTTAATCAGTCTGGCATGAAGGTAGCAGAGTATCTGAAAACGCAGGGGTATGGCGTTACTCAGACAGACTACAACCCGCTTGAGATCCAGCTGGAGGTGCTGAAAAGCAGACCTGATTTTCTGATAGTATCAGAAGTAACGGAATTTCCTTATCAGCTGTGCAAAAATCTTAAAGGTGTATGCCCAAAGCTGAAAATCATAATGCTTTCTGACAGAAAAACAGACAATGGCAGCAACGGTCTTGCAAAATACGCTGACAGGATAATAAAAAGTCCTCTCAGCTGTGCGGACATAAGAAATGCTGTCAGACAACTTTCAAGTTCAGACGACGCTACAAGTCCGAACATTACCATAACTCGCAGCGAACCAGATGTTGGCGACACAAAGGAGGATATACATTCTGCTATCACCTTAGTCATGAAACGCCTGTGCATAACGCCAAACTATAACGGCTATGAGTACATAAGAGAGGCGATAAAAATGGCTTTGAAAACAGACAAGAACAACAGACGTGTCACCAAGGTCATTTATCCTGAGATAGCCGCTGCTCACGGTGTAACTGCCGCAAGCGTGGAAAGGAATATGCGGACTGCCATACGAAAGGGCTGGGATAAATCTCAGGACAAGGACAAAGCCGAGATATTCGGAAACTTTGCCATAAAGCCTGACCACTACCCTACCAACAGCGAATTTATATTCGTTACTGCCGAATATATCGGCAGTAGGTATCAGTCTGACAACAGTCTGTCTGCCTCATCTGATATATCCAAAGGCAGGACAATGATGATCTAACAAGAAGAAAGCCGCCGTGCTATCCATGCACAGCGGCTTTTTCTATATGAACGAAGTTCCCCGCAGCAAATGAACACGGGCTGCCCTGCGGACGCAGAATCTCAGCTGCGTCACCCGTATCACCAAGTAACTGCCGCCGCAAGCTCTCCGTTATCTCATTTTATGCCGAGGCCTTTTTTATGACACAAAAAAAAGCGTACCGAATATCGGTACGCTCAATGTTTAAGTAAAAGCCGCCTTGCCGTCGCACAGCCGATAAACCCGCTATAAAAGCAGGGTGGGTAAAACAGCCTGAAACTTTCACGCTCCCTTCGTCCGTTGCCGAAACGGCATATGCGGTCTCGGGCGGGAGGTCTGCAATCCTTTTCCAGAGTCTGAATCCCTTTTTAGAAGTGTTGGATTTATAATAACTGTGCTTGTTCGCACAAGGCAGGAAACTTTTCTGTTACTTAGTATATCACAACACATAAGCAATATCAATAGGTAATTTCAGCAAAATGATGTACATAAAATTGTACAATTTACATATTGACAAGCCTATTTGCTGAGATAAAATCCTTATGACAGATGATCGTGATCGTGGCAGCCACAACCGCAGCCGCACTCGCCGTCTTCTTCGTCCTCATCGTCAAACTCGAACATTTCCTCGATACGCTCCATAAAAATCTGGCCTATCTTCTCATACTCGTCATCATCTTCGATAGAGGCAAGTATCTCGTCATTGTTCTCGTCATACTCAGCCTTGAGTATCACAACGTCGCCTGAATCCTCAAGTGCCTCATCGCCGTTCTCATAATAAGGAGTGAGAGCATAATACTTCTCGTCCTCATATTCCATTGCATCCAGCAGTTCAAAGGTCTGCTTATTACCATTTTCGTCCTCCAGCTCGTAGAGGTCCGGCAGAAACTCGTTATCCATAATTATCCTCCTAGCATGATCTTGTGCGGTATATCAGCACGTTTTGGTGCGATATATCGGAAAAATCAGAACAGAAAGACTGTTTCTGACCACCGCAACACTTTAATTATACTACACTGCAAAATCAAAGTCAAGCGGTTTTTGTAAAAGTAATATTAAATATAAAAATCACAAAAAAGTTGAGAAAAACTATTGACAAGTAACAAAAGATGTGGTATAGTATAGTCAAGGAAAAACAAAGAGCCAAACAAAAGCAGACAACAGGGTTCGCTGAAACGGTCAACGGTCTGACGATACAGTAACGATTTCAGAGGGCACGGCAAAGCGAAGTAAGGCGGAGGGTTTTCCTTATATATCACAGGCAGATCGGTGGACACAGCATATACCCGACACTAGGTACACTACAGTTCAGCAGGCGGGCAGGCTCATCGGATACCTAATGAGATATGAAAGGAGCGAGTCCAATGGACGCATCAGAGATCCAGGAGAGTATCCATAGGCTCGGCAATTTCTTAAAGTAATAAAGGATCAAGACGCAGACGAATGGGCTGACAGGAATCCAGACATATATGATTTACACAGGAAGAAATTGCAGGGTCTAATGGATAAGTCACAGCATAGAGTTACTGCAATTTAAGGATACTCTCAAACTTAAAATTGAATATTTTGCAGCTTATATAAAGGAGTGATCGATATGTTCGGTTACAAGAGGTTTGCAAATAAAATCTAGACAGGAGTGTTTCCAATGCACAATTTCAGCTTTTCAGAGGTAAAGAAATAAACTGAAAGAGTGATTCCGATGTAAAATTTAACTTCTGAACATAAAAGCTCACAGAGCTATAAAAATCAAATAAATTTCGAGGAGTGGTGCATATGAAAATGCACAAAAGGAACTTGAACATGAAATAGAATGGAGTGAGTCCGCCAAGAAATTTACGAGCGTAATGCTCTTACCGATTTGATTTACTGACTAAGAGTTTTCTAAAGATCATATAAAATACTGAAGGAGTGGTGCGTTATGAAAATGCACTCAAGGCTTTTGAACATCTGATATTTGGAGGTGAGCCCACCAGTTACTTCAGCAAGGCTTATCTGATATGATAGGCGTTAGATCTTGAAATTATGCGAAAGGCGATAATTCCAATGGAAATGTGATGAATTTCATTGATAATAAATTTTCACGAAAGGTGTTAAGTCCAATGGCACGTTAAGTTTTATCCACTGAGGCATAACTTAATATTTTGAAAGGAAATAGATCCAATGGAAAGGTAATTTACACTTTGAGATTATTTTTACCGAGAGGAAATAGATCCAATGGAATAACTTATATTATGCGGACAGAATTTTACTGAAAGGCGTGAGTCCAAAGTACAATTTAGTATGAGTTTACGACTAAAATTTTCAGAAGGGCGTAATACCAATGGCATAATCAATATGAACGTACATACTTAACTATGTGGTGTATTCAGATATCACATAGTTAAGTTTTTTTGTGTAAGGGGTTGGACGTCGAGGACGCCGTCCCCTACAATATTCAAGAAAACAAGAAAGCACCCTGCGGTCAATGCAGAGTGCTTTTTATTTTTATATCATATTTTCAAGGAAAGCCACTGTTTTTGGATCATATGTAAGGTCCTGTGCCTCCATGTCCTCATCAAGCTGCCAAAGCTTTGTTACTGCGAAAACTGACGATACAAAGAACGGCTGGCTGTTAAGGTAGCCAAGGGTTATCTTTGCCGGAGTGTCGCCGGTCTGCTCGCTGAGCTGCTTTACCTTTGCAAGTCTTGCAAGATTTGCAGGGCCTGCATACTGTCCCTCAGGAAGATTATTTGCAGCGTCGCCCTTTGCAAGCTTTGCAAAAAAGCCCTTTGCCTGCGGCGAGAACGCCATAACAGGAAAATCATGCTTTTTATACCAACGAAATTCCTTCGTATCCATGCAAACAAGCGTATCGTCGCCAAAAGTTTCAACGCTTGAATGTGCAAGGCTGTAGTTTATCTGACTGATTCGGATAGGCTCCATGCCGTTTTCTTCGGCAAACTTATTTGCCTCCTCTATCCTCTGAGTCGTCCAGTTTGAAACGCCTATGAAATGTATCTTTCCGCTCTCATAGAAATCATTGAGTACCGGCATTATCTCTTCAACAGGTATCTTCGGGTCGTCACGGTGGAGAAAATAAATGTCCACATAGTCAACACCCAAAACTTTCAGGCTTTCTTCAAGGTCTTTTGTAAGCTCTTCCCTGCTAAGACGGCTTTCGTCCATGTGACCTATTTCAGGGTGTCCGCCCTTTGTGGCGATGCAAATTTTATCACGGTTGTTTCTGGCTTTGAGCCACCTACCTATCACGCCCTCGCTGGAATTGTGACCCTCCTCCAGCCAATCGCAATAAACTCTTGCAGTGTCGATACACCAGCCTCCGAGTTCAACATATTTATCGAGAAATTCAAAATAGACGTCATCACAGTCATTTCTCTCAAAGCCTGCCGCACCAAAGGTCAGAGCAGGAACCTTCATTTCATATCTGTCATTTTTAAGCACATAACTTATCATATTTTCTTCCCCCTCGACATACATTTTCTATACTACTTATCATCACTATGTTAATTAATAATTAATTATACCATATAAATGGGACTTTTTCCACAGAATTTTGTAAAATTTTATTTTTTCAGCAAAACCCCTTGACAAGTCGTGAAACTTGATATATAATTGTAAAGGTTTGTGACTTTACAGAATTTTATCAGGAGGTAAGCAGCATGAGTAAAAATCTACAGAACAGCGTTCTGCTCGACCTGTATGGCTGCCTGCTCACTGACAAGCAAAATGAGATCATGGATCTTTATTATAATGATGACCTGTCGCTTGGGGAGATAGCGGCTCAGCTTGATATCTCCAGACAGGGCGTACATGACGCTATAAAAAAGTGTGAAGTCGCAATGGCAGACTATGAAAGCAAACTTGGTCTGCTCAAACAGCAGGAGGCTTATCTTGAAGAGCTGAAAGAGTTCAAGGCTCAGGCTATGGACGTTTTCAACGAGTGCAGGAAAAAGAACTATGCAAGAGATATCGCTGAAAAGGTGATAGTGCTGCTTGAAAATCTTGACTCAAAGCTTGATGAGTTCGACACTGCGGAATATACTGAAGAAGAACAGATATAAACATATAAAGAAAAATTATACGGAGGGCAGTTTATGGCGTTTGAAGGACTTTCAGAAAAACTTAACGGCGTGTTCAAGCGTCTTAAATCAAGAGGTAAACTCAGCGAGGCCGATGTTAAAGAGGCAATGCGTGAGGTAAAAATGGCTCTGCTGGAGGCTGACGTAAGCTACAAGGTAGTAAAAGATTTTATTGCCAAGGTAACTGAACGAAGTGTCGGCGAGGAAGTGCTCAAGAGCCTTACTCCTGGTCAGCAGGTAATAAAGATAGTTAATGACGAGCTTATAAAGCTCATGGGCGAGGCTAACTCGAAGATAAACTTCCCTAACAAGCCGCCTTGCATCATCATGATGTGCGGTCTGCAGGGTTCAGGTAAAACAACGCACGCTGCAAAGCTTGCAAAGATGTTCAAGAAAGAGGGCAAACGTCCTCTGCTTATCGCAGCCGACGTTTACAGACCTGCGGCTATCGAACAGCTGAAAGTTGTGGGAGAGAGAGCTGAGGTCGCAGTATTTGAAATGGGTCAGATAGACCCGAGAAAGATAGTTAAAGAGGGTATCAAGCACGCCAAGGATTACGGCAATGACCTTGTTATCATAGACACAGCGGGACGGCTTCACATTGACGAAGAGCTTATGAACGAGCTTAAAGACATCAAGAAGATAGCTGAGCCGAACGAGATAATGCTGGTCGTTGACGCAATGATCGGTCAGGACGCTGTAAAGGTAGCGTCAAGCTTTGACGAGGCACTGGGAATAGACAGCGTTATACTCACAAAGCTCGATTCTGATACACGAGGCGGTGCGGCACTTTCAGTGCTTGCTGTAACAGGTAAGCCTATCAAGTTCGTTGGTATGGGCGAAAAGCTTGATGAATTTGAGGCTTTCCACCCTGAGAGAATGGCGTCAAGGATACTTGGCATGGGCGATATGCTCACACTTATCGAGAAAGCTACTCAGACAGTTGACGAGAAGGACGCCAAAAAGCTTGCAGAAAAAATGCAGGAAAAAGGCTTTGACCTTAACGATCTGCTGGAGCAGATGAAACAGATACAGAAAATGGGCTCTATGAAATCCATTATCAGAATGCTGCCTGGTGCTAACAAGGTAACAGACGAGCAGGTCGAGCAGGGCGAGGTTCAGCTGAAAAAGACTGAGGCTATGATAAATTCAATGACAAAGGCTGAAAGAGAAAAACCTGCGATCATTGACCCTAAGAGAAAAAGACGTATCGCTGCCGGCAGCGGCACTCAGGTGTCTGACGTGAACCAGCTGCTCAAGCAGTTTGAGCAAATGCAGAAGATGATGAAACAGTTCGGTATCGGCGGAAATCTTCACGGTAAGAAGTCAAGACGAAACAGGGCTGCTCTTCTCAAAGGTCTTGGCGGCGGAATGCCACAGTAAAAATCGATTTGATTCTAAATCGATAAAAATTAGCTATCAGCAATCAAGTGATTGATTTGATATATGAAGTTTTTTATGGAGGTGAAAATACAATGGCAGTAAAGATCAGACTCAGAAGAATGGGTGCTAAGAAGGCTCCTTTCTACAGAATCGTAGTTGCTGATTCAAGATATCCAAGAGATGGACGTTTCATCGAGGAGCTGGGCTACTATGACCCAACTAAGGAACCTTCCGTACTCAAGGTTGACGACGAAAAGGCAAAGTCTTGGATCGCTAACGGTGCACAGCCAACTGATACAGTTAAGGCTCTTCTCAAGAAGAACGGCACTATCTAATAGCTGACAAGACGATTCAAACGGTGAGCCGCTTATCCCACCACTTCGCTTGCCGTTTTCGGCGGGGAAATGTTTCCCTGCCGCATTTTCGTGGGAGAATGGAGATATTTTTATGAAAGAATTACTCGAAACTATAGTTTCTGAGCTTGTTGAAAACAAGGACGCTGTCGAGGTCGTTGTTGACGAGCCTAACGCTGAGGGTATCGTAGTTTATCACCTTCACGTTGCTCCTGACGACATGGGCAGAGTTATCGGCAAGCAGGGCAGGATTGCAAAGGCTATCAGAGTCGTTATGCGTGCCGGTGCGTCCCGTGTGGATCAGAAAATAATGGTAGAGATAGACTGATGATTCAGTGAATAAATCATCACCCCGTACAGATAATAGTACGGGGTGATTTTTTTGCGTATAAATAAGAAATGTTTCAATGCACTCACCGGTATAGCCGTGGGGATATGCAATGGATTTTTCGGTTCAGGCGGCGGAATGATAGCAGTGCCGATGCTTGAAAAAGGCGGCAGCGAGGCGAAAAAAGCTCACGCCACGTCCATTGCCATAACGCTGCCGCTGTCTGTCATAAGCGGATTTGTGTATCTAAAGGGCGGCAGCCTTGACATTTCGCAGGCTGCGAAATTCATACCCATTGGTCTGGCAGGTGCGGCAGTGGGTGCGGTAATAATGAAAAAGCTTTCAAACAGCCTGCTAAAACGCATTTTCGGACTGCTCATGATAATTGCAGGCGTGAGGATATTTATGAAATAGGGTGATATTACGGCTTGGTATACCATATGTGCGGTGGCTTTTCTCACCGGTATCTTTGCCTCCATGGGGCTTGGGGGCGGAATGGTGCTTATAGTTTATCTGACGGTGTTTGCAGGATTTTCTCAGATAGCGGCACAGGGGATAAACCTTGTGTTTTTTATCCCTATCGCTATTATAAGCCTTATTTTTCACACAAAAAACGGACTTGTGGAATGGAAAAAAGCCGTTCCCGCTGTTTTGTGGGGAACGGCCGCTGTTGTCATATCCGCATGGCTTGCCACACAAGTTGGGCAAAGCCTGCTTTCAAAGGCTTTCGGTATTTTCCTTATCCTAATGGGACTGAAAGAGTTATTTTTCAAGAGTGAAAAGCACGAGTTCAAAAGGGTCTGAAAAACGCTGCGTCCAGCCGCTGTTTCCTACACCCCTTGATACCACAAGCGTTGTATCGTTCACGCTGTAAATGCCGTCGGTATATTTCGGGAACAAGCCCTGACCGGGTGCATAAAGACCGTTCACAAGAGGAAGTCTTATAAGTCCGCCATGTGCGTGACCTGTGAAGTCTATGTCTATATGCGTACCACACTGAACAGCCGTTTTGCTGAAATAATTGCAGTCTTCAGGGTAGTGGTTCAGGAGAATGACAAAATCCTCTTTTGCCTGAGAAAAAGCCTCGCTGTCATTATCCATATTGTCAAATCCCAACAGGCTTACGCTGTCGCCATTTCGTGTGAGGGTGGTGCACTCGTTGTAAAGGACGTTTATGCCATAGCTTTCACATCCTGAAACGAACTGCTCTCTTTCCTCCTGAGAAAGATTATATTCATGGTTGCCCATAACAAGATACACCGGGCATATCTCAGGGAGCTTTTTCATAAGCTCCAGGGAGCGGTCAACATCGGGAAATATCTGGTCAACACTGTCCCCTGTGACAAAGATATAGTCAGGCTCACAGTCTTTCACCTTTTCTGTCAGTCTGTCCACATAGCCTGAGCCCCACTCGTTATGAAAGTCGGATATCTGAACTATCTTACAGCCGTCAAAGCCGTCAGGCAAGTTGTCAAATTGTGCAGACAGCTTTTTCACCTCGATATATGTATTCGACCACACAAAGTTGGCTAATATCATGACCGCAAGCACTATCACGACTATGAGTATATTTCTTTTCTGCTTTTTAGTCAGCCTGCGTTGCTTTTTTTCTTCTGTATTCAAGATAGCCCTCCAAAATTATAGTTGCTGCGACTGTATCCACCACAGCTTTTCTTGCTTTGCCTCTGACGTTCGTTTCGTTGAGAATGTTATGTGCGGTGACGGTAGTGGAACGCTCGTCCCACATTCTCACCGGCAAGTTAGTACGCTCTTTCAAAATCTCTGCAAATGCCCTGCACTTCTCTGCTCTTGGGCCTTCCGTGCCGTTCATGTTTATGGGCAGACCAACGATTATCTCCCCTGCACCATATTCAGCCGCCGTCTGAGCCGCCTTGTCAGCAAGCCTTTCGGCATTTCTCTCTGCCACCGTGCCGATAGGAGACGCCAGAAACTCCGTGCGGTCGCTTATGGCGAAACCTGTTCTTGCGTCGCCGTAATCTATTGCCATTATCTTCATTTTTACACCTCTGTATACTGCTTTTTTCAAACTGTTTTTCTATTATAACACACTGCTGTCTTTAAGACAAGCCCCATGAAACGTATTTTTGAAAATAGGTTAACAAAATGTTTATTGAAATAAACAAAACAATATGCTATAATCATAAAGTCAAAGTGGAAAATTTTATAATTATTTTATAATTTAAGAGGAGATATATTATATGAAAAAGATCATTACTTCTATGCTCCTTTGTGCAGTAATGGCAGTCATGGGCGTTTTTTCACTGGTGGCGTCGGCTGACGTTTCAGACGTGAAGATAGACTGCAAAAAGGCAAAGGACGCAAGCACATGGGGCAAAAGCCTTTCTGTCTCAAAGGAAACTTTTGACGTTGCGAGAATAACAGACAAGACGCAGATAGTTGTCACCTTTGAATACAAAGACAAAAAGCAGGCTAAAGACGTAACAAGTTCGCCTATCGGACTTGCTCTTCAGTGCTACAACAATCCTGACAACGCTCTTGCAGATGACAAGGGTGCTGTATGGGCTGAGGTAACGCCTACTACATACGATGAAAACAGTGCGATATTCTATTATCAGGATCTTGTAAAGGCTTACACCTCTAAGGATTTCACAACAGTAGATTTTCTGCACGTTATCGCACCGTCAAGCGTTGCTGTGAAATGCACTTCAATGACTATCACAGACTGCAACGACAAAGCCCCTGAAACAACAACTACCACAGAGGCACCTAAGGACGAATCTGTAGCGGAAACTACAGCCGAAACGACTGCCGCAGAAACTACAGCTGCTACCACAACAATTTCAGCCGCTGAGAAATCAGATAGCTCATCAAGCCCGATACTCCTTATTGTAGGAATAATCGCAGGCGTTGCTATCGCAGTTATCGTTATCGTTGTGATAATGAACAAGAAGTCAAGCGAGGCGTTTGACGTAAGCACCGGCAAGTTCGTTGACAAGAAAAATCTTTTTGAAGAGTCAAAGAACGATGACGGGGAAAAGAAATAATAATTGATACTTTCATCAGGAGGACGAGGTGTTCGTTCTCCTGCTTTTTTTCATGGAGAAATATTGACTTATAGGCGGAGTTATGGTATTATATTAAAAGGTATATTTAATAATTGGAGGCTATATAAAATGTCAATATTTAAACTTGATCCAGCATTTAAGGACTACATCTGGGGCGGCACAAGACTCAGAGATGAATACGGCAAAAAGTGCGACTATGACAAGGTGGCAGAAAGCTGGGAGCTTTCTTGTCACAAGGACGGTCCGAGCGTTGTTGCTGACGGCGAATACAAGGGTCTGACACTCAACGAGTATATCGAAAAGGCCGGCAAGGGCGTTCTTGGCAAGAACTGTGAGAGATTTGAGAACTTCCCTATTCTTATCAAGCTCATTGACGCTAAGGACAATCTTTCTGTACAGGTACACCCTGACAACGAGTACGCAATGAGAGTTGAGGGCGAATACGGCAAGACAGAAATGTGGTATGTTGTTGACTGTGACGAGGGTGCTACCCTGCTCTACGGTTTCAAGCACGAGATATCAAAGGACGAGTTCGCTAGAAGGATCGCTGACAACACACTTCTTGAAGTAACAAACGCTGTTCCTGTTAAAAAGGGTGACGTTTTCTTCATCAAGTCCGGCACTCTTCACGCTATCGGCAAGGGTATCCTTATTGCTGAGATACAGCAGAATTCAAACACTACATACAGAATTTATGACTACGGCAGAGTTGGCAAGGACGGCAAGCCTAGAGAGCTCCACGTTGACAAGGCTCTTGACGTAACAAAGCTTGCTCCTGCTGAGCAGTATCCTGAAACACCTGTTGAGAAGAAAGACGGCTATGACATCAAGCTCCTTTCAAAGTGCGAATACTTCACAACATACAGAGTGAACGTTGAAACAAAGGCTGAGCTTGAGGCTGATGAAAACAGCTTTAACAGTATCCTCGTTCTCGAGGGCGAGCCTGTTATCAGCGGCAGTGAAACTGTATCTGCAAAGAAGGGCGAGAGCATTTTTGTTTCAGCAGGCACCGGCAAGTACACTGTTGAGGGCAAGTGCACTTTCGTGCTCACAAAGATAGACTAAGGTGAGATAAATGCTTAAACTTGACCTGAAAAAAGAGATCGGCGAGCTGTGTGCTCTTGTGCTTGCTCTTATTATCGGATTTGCGGCAAGCTCATTTTGGATAGGTCTTATCAGCTTTGTGGTGCTGGAACTTGTGTATCTTTTTGTATATGACGCTATAGCCAAAAAGGCGGAGGCTAAAAAGCCAAAAGAAGAAAAGGAAGAGATAAACTTCCACGAATATGATGACGATAATACTGAGGACAATGACGCTCAGTAAAATAAAAGGGAGAAATTAATATGAAGTATTACATTGGTATCGACCTTGGCGGCACTAACATCAAGGCTGGTGTTGTGAACGACGAGTTTGAGATAATCGCAAAGGCTACCTGCAAGACCAATCTGCCAAGACCTGCGGAGGAGATATGCGAGGACATGGCTAAGGTCGCTTTGGAGGCTGTAAAGAACGCAGGGTTGGAGATAGAGCAGATAGAATCTGTAGGTATCGGCACACCTGGTACTGCAAACTCTGACACAGGCGTTATCGAGTATTCAAACAACCTCGGTTTCCTGAACTTCCACGTTGTTGACCTTATGAAGAAGTTCATCGACAAGCCTTGCTATGTTGAAAATGACGCAAATGCTGCGGCATACGGTGAGTATGTTGCCGGTGCGGCAAAGGGTGCGAACGACGCTGTTTGTATCACTCTGGGCACAGGCGTAGGCGGAGGAATAATCATTAACGGAAAGATATACTCAGGCTTTAACTTTGCCGGTGCTGAGATAGGCCACACTGTTATCGACCCTAACGGCCCACAGTGCACCTGCGGCAGACACGGCTGCTTTGAGGTATTCTCTTCTGCAACAGGTCTTGTAAGAATGACAAAAGAGGCTATGTTCGAGGACAAGGACTCTATCATGTGGAAAATGAACGAAGAGGACGGCAAGGTCTCAGCAAGAACTGCGTTCAACGCCATGAGAGCCGGCGATAAGGCAGGCAAGGAAGTTGTTGACAAATACATAAAGTATCTTGCTTGCGGTATCACAAACACAATAAACATTTTTCAGCCTGATATTCTCTGTATCGGCGGCGGCGTATGCAACGAGGGCGACCCTCTGCTTTTGCCGCTGAAAGAGCTTGTGGCTAAGGAAATTTACACAAAGAACTCAGCAAAGAACACTGAGATAGTTATTGCAAAGCTTGGAAATGACGCAGGCATAATCGGTGCGGCATTCCTTGGACTTTCACACAAAAAGTAAAAATTATTTATTGACAAAAGAAAAGGGGTAACTACAATGGGATTATTTGACAAGCTTTTAAAGAGTGCAGTTGACGCAATAGACAACGCTGCGGCAAAGAACGGAAACGGCCCGACAGGGCTTAAAGACCTGTTCAATCAGGCTATGGACAAGAAAAACGAGGCTATAAACGGCTCTTCAAGCACCACAACTTCAAGCAAACCAAGCACTGCCACTTCAAGCACAAGTTCAAGTAAGAGGAGCAATTACGCTTATACACGACCGACATACTCTGCACCGCAGGAGGTACTTGACACAGCAAGCATTCCTGCAAAGCCGTCAAGAGAAATAGAATTTGAGATATATGACGGTGAAGACGCTGAGATAAGAGTGAAGATAACATTTGATCTGAGCGGAGATTTTCTTGAAACTTGCGGAGATGTACACTATCTGGCGTCATATCTTCCGACCATTGATGACGATTATGATTCAGATTACTCTGACTCAAATACTCCGCTTTTTGGAGTTTATGATGCAGATGAAGAAATAATCTATAACATGGCAGAGAAATTTGATAATGGCGGCGTGCCTGACGATGCAATGATGTTCCTGCCTATCCATGACATGGATCCAAGAGTGCGTTTTAAGGCAAAGATTGAAAGCAGAGGTATGGTGAAATATTTCTATTATTGCCGACTTTACGACTATATCCCTAACTCCAAGACCTGTTTCTCTGTAAGCTACCCTAAAAATGTTGTTGGTACTCCACTTGAGAAAAAGCTTATGGCGGCTGTTGATGAGACTGTCCGCACAATGAAGAGAGAAGTATTAGAAGTGGAGCACAGACCATTCCGCTAAGGAGGACAAAACGAAATGAAGTTCAGTATAATAGGTTTTATACCTACTTTGCTTTTGCTGATACCTGTGATATTCGCCTGCTTTAAGACACCTGCCGACAAGCCTGAGCTTGAGGACGAGAACATTATCGTGTTTATCGCAAAGTGCGTGGGCAGATTCGGCTGCATAGGCTATATGTGCCTTTGTATCGGCAGCTATAAGGTAGGCTTTTCAAGCAAGCTGCTTTTCATAATATGGGCGGCAATAATGCTGATTGTTATCGCACTCTACTGGGTGCTTTGGGCAAGGCAGTATAAAAATGGCAATCATTTTGAAGATCTTTACGGCACCGGTATCCCGCTTTTCATTATCCCGGCGGCAGCTGTGCTCCTTACGGGTATCTTCTCAATGAACATGATGCTCATTATTTTCTCAGCACTGGATATCGTCTGCGAATACTGCTCTGCATACGGCATAAGAAAGCTTTTGCACCCTGCAAAGGCAGAGGAGAACTCAGACGAGGCTGAAACGAAAGAAAATGAGGACGGAGAATAATTTCGCCCTCGCTGATATATTTTTTCAAAAGAGGTAATAAAAAAATGGCATGTAATTATTTTTGTGACGGAGTTGACAAAGCTCCTCAGAGATCGCTTTTCAACGCTCTGGGTATGACAAAGGAAGAAATGGACAGACCGCTCGTTGGTATCGTATCTTCATACAACGAGATAGTTCCTGGTCATATGAACATTGACAAGATAGTTGAGGCTGTTAAAATGGGCGTTGCAATGGCAGGCGGAACACCTGTTGTATTTCCTGCTATCGCTGTTTGTGACGGTATCGCTATGGGTCACATGGGAATGAAGTATTCTCTCGTTACCCGTGACCTTATCGCTGACTCAACAGAGTGCATGGCTTTGGCTCATCACTTTGACGCTCTTGTTATGATACCAAACTGCGACAAGAACGTTCCTGGTCTGCTCATGGCAGCCGCAAGAGTAAACGTTCCAACTATTTTCGTATCAGGCGGTCCAATGCTGGCTGGTCACGTTAAGGGCAAAAAGACTTCCCTTTCAAGTATGTTCGAGGCTGTTGGTACTTACAACGCAGGCAAGTTCACTCTTGATGACGTTGAGGAATTTGAGAACAAAGCCTGTCCGACTTGCGGAAGCTGTTCAGGTATGTACACTGCAAACTCTATGAACTGCCTTACAGAAGTTCTCGGCATGGGTCTTAGAGGAAACGGCACTATCCCTGCTGTATATTCTGAAAGACTCAAGCTTGCAAAGCACGCCGGTATGCAGGTAATGGAACTTTACAAGAACAATATCAGACCAAGAGATATCATGACAAAGGACGCTTTCATAAACGCTATCACAGCTGATATGGCACTGGGCTGCTCAACAAACTCAATGCTCCACCTGCCTGCTATCGCTCATGAGTGCGGAATCGACCTTGACCTTGACTTTGTAAACGAGATATCAAAGAGAACGCCTAACCTCTGTCACCTCGCTCCTGCCGGTCACACATATATGGAAGACCTCAACGAGGCAGGCGGCGTTTATGCAGTTCTCAGTGAGCTTAACAAGAAAAACCTCATCAACACAGACTGCATGACTTGCACAGGCAAGACAGTAGGCGAGAACATCAGCGGCGTTGTAAACAAGAACCCTGAGCTTATCAGACCAATAGACAATCCATATTCTCAGACAGGCGGAATCGCTGTTCTGAGAGGCAACCTTGCACCTGACACCTGCGTTGTTAAGCGTTCTGCTGTTGCACCTGAAATGCTTGCTCATGAAGGTCCTGCAAGAGTGTTTGACTGCGAAGAGGACGCTATCGCTGCTATCAGAGGCGGCAAGATAGTTGAGGGCGACGTTGTAGTTATCCGTTATGAAGGCCCTAAGGGCGGCCCTGGAATGAGAGAGATGCTCAATCCTACATCTGCTATCGCAGGCATGGGTCTTGGCTCAACTGTTGCACTCATCACTGACGGACGTTTCAGCGGTGCGTCAAGAGGTGCGTCTATCGGTCACGTTTCACCTGAGGCTGCTGTAGGCGGTCCTATCGCACTGGTCGAAGAGGGCGACATGATAGCGATAGATATCGACAACTGCTCTATCACTCTGAAGGTATCCGACGAGGAGCTTGCAGAGAGAAGAAAGAACTGGAAACCAAGACAGCCTAAGGTAACAACAGGCTATCTTGCAAGATATGCGTCACTTGTAACATCAGCAAACAGAGGAGCTATACTTCAGATAAAGGACTAATGTCCGAAACGATATAATAGGTAATAAGGGAGAAAGGCGGAAAAATATGAAAAAATTCATTTCAGGCTTACTTGGAATACTCTTTGTAGTTCTCGTAGTAGTGGGTATATTCATCTGCACATATGTATTCAATCAGCCGTCAAGATCAGGCGATTCCAGAGAGCTTATCTCAGGAACATGGACTGATAAGGACGCTAACATAACATTTGAGTTTTCTGACGAGGGTGATTTCACTATCACTCACACTGATGATGATTCTGTTATCGCAAAGGGCTGGTTCAAGATACAAGAGGACAAGGGCAGCGGTAAGATCCAGCTGCTTGTAAATCCTTCTGACAGGGACAACACGGTGGATATCGGTCTGAGAATGAAATTCTTCTCAACTATTTCCTACAAGGATCTTTCTGTTCCGTCTGAGGACGAGAGCGACAAGGTCGCTACCTGCAAGTTCATCTTCCAGAACTCCGACGGAGTTTACTCATGCGAGAGAAAAGACGCTGACGGCTCGTTCTATGATGGCAAATAACGAATTTTCAAGGGCTACGGCTAGACAATGTGTTTAGCCGCAGCTTTTGTATGATATTGTGAAATAAGCAGATAACTTGAATCAACGGATATCCGTATAAAAAGGAGTAAAAATGGAGCTACTGATCAAAAATATCCGTGCCTGCGACCCTCAGACAGGGCTTGACGGCATAACGGACATAGGCATTGACGGCGGAAAGATAGTCAGCCTTGGAAAAACTGACGAGGCTGCTCAGAGAGTTATTGACGCAAAGGGCAAGCTTTGTGCACTGCCGGGTCTTTTCGATATGCACGTTCACTTCCGTGACCCCGGTCTGACCTACAAGGAGGACATAATCACAGGTGCGAACGCTGCAAAAGCCGGCGGATTTACCGGAGTTGCCTGTATGCCGAACACAAAACCGCCTATCGACTCTCCTGAGGGCGTTAAATATGTCTTTGAAAAGGCGAAGAAAACCGGTATCGACGTTTTCCCTATCGCCTGCGTTACAAAAGGCATGAAAGGTCAGGAGCTTTGCGACTATGACGCACTCAAAGCCGCAGGCGTTACTGCCATTTCTGATGACGGCAGACCTGTTGAAAACGCTGAACTGATGCGTCAGGCTATTGAAAAAACTAATGAAAATGGTCTTATCGTTACTTCTCACTGCGAGGACTTGAAGATAATAAACGGCGGCATAATAAACAAAGGCGAGATATCCGAAAAGCTTGGCGTAAAGGGCATGGACAGAGCCTCTGAGGACTATATCACTGCTCGTGAGATATGCCTTGCAATGAGCTGCAATGCGAGAGTTCACATTTGTCACGTTTCCACAAAAGGCTCTGTGAACATCATAAGGGCGGCTAAAAAGGACGGCGTAAAAGTCACCTGCGAAACTGCTCCACACTATTTTACGTTCACAGACGAAAAGCTTTTGTCCCGTGACGCTGATTTCAGAATGTCACCGCCGCTTAGAACGGAAGAGGACAGAGCTGCGGTCGAGGAGGCAGTGCTTGACGGCACTATCGACTGCATAATCACAGACCATGCTCCGCACTCGGCTGAGGAAAAGGCTGACTTTGAGAAAGCCCCAAACGGCGTCGTTGGACTTGAAACTTCCCTTGCGGCAACGCTCACAAAGCTTTATCACAGCGGCAAGTGCGGTCTTGACAAGATAGCAGAGATAATGTCGGTAAATCCGAGAAGGGTAATGGGGCTTGAGCCTATTAAGATAGCAGTTGGCGAAAGATGCGACCTTTGTATCTTTGACCCTGATTATGAATGGGAGGTTATCCCTGCGGAACTTAACTCAAAGAGCAAAAACAGCGTGTTCAAGGGAACAAGACTCAAAGGCAAGGTCTTGTACACAATATGCAGAGGAAAGCTCGTTTTTGAGCTGTAATATACGCAATACCGAAAGGAAGAGAAAAATGGCATTTGACAGACTTATTGAAAATATCGTAAAAACACAGAACCCTTCAGTTGTGGGACTTGACCCAAAGCTTGACTATGTTCCTGAATACATCAAGGAAAAGAAGTTCAAGAAATATGGCAAGACGCTCAAGGGTGCGGCTAAGGCTATATGGGAGTTCAACAAGACTATCATCGACGAGATACATGACATCTGCCCTGCTATCAAGCCGCAGGCTGCATACTATGAAATGTACGGCTATGAGGGCGTAAAAACGCTTTACAAGACTATCCAGTATGCAAAGGAAAAAGGTATGTTCGTCATGACAGACGGCAAGAGAAACGATATCGGTGCGACTATGGAGGCTTATGCTACTGCTCACCTTGGTCTTACTGATGTTGGCGGCGAGCTTATTGAGGCTTTCGGTGCTGACGCTCTCACTGTAAACGGCTATCTTGGTTCAGACGGAATCAACCCTCTTCTTGACCAGTGCAGAAAATATGACAAGGGCATTTTCGTTTTGGTAAAAACCTCAAACAAGTCAAGCGGCGAACTTCAGGATCTTATGATCGGCAACAAGACAGTTTATGCCACAATGGGCTCAATGTGCGAACTGTGGGGCAAGGACGTTATGGGCAAGTATGGCTACAGCGGCGTGGGTGCTGTTGTGGGTGCAACTTATCCTGAGCAGCTTGCTGAGATGAGAAAGGCTCTGCCGCACACATTCTTCCTTGTACCGGGTTACGGTGCACAGGGCGGCGGTGCTGAGGGCGTATCAAAGGCATTTGACGATCATGGTCTTGGTGCTATAGTGAACTCTTCCCGTGGCGTAATGTGTGCATACAAGAAAGAGGATAACTGTGACGAACACGATTTTGCAAAGGCTGCAAGACGTGAAGTTATCAGAATGAAAGAGGATATAATCTCATATCTGCCAAAGATCACACTTGAATAAACACCAAAGGAGTGACTGAGTATGACAGCAAAGGGCGTTATATTGTTTACAGCGACGGTGGGAGCATTGCTTTTATGCTCCTGTGCAAAGAACGAAGATACAAGCTCTTTGACAGAAAGTCAGCAGGAGCAAAGCGATTTTCCAAGATGTATCGTAGGCGAGTGGAAATGCCATGAAACGCCCCTTGACAACAGCGAGCTTTATTCGGGCTATCTCAGCCTTATTATCCGTTCAGACGGCAATTATCTCATGTATGACGCAGAAGCAGGCAATCCCTGCTTAAAAGGCACTATCGAAATGGACAGCGACGATCTTGATCTTATCTTTGTTGATGACAGCGGCGTTGATTTTGCACCGCCTGCCGGTTGGGAGAATATGTCCAAAAGGCAGGAGATAGGCTATTTTGCTGACTCTTACACGCTGAAACTTACTTATACTGATAACGAAAACTCGGTCACACTCGTTTTTGATGCGGTGAACGCTCCGAATGAAGTAAAGAACTAATACAGGGAGGATTTTTTAATGTACAAGCAGGGTAAATACCCAATAGTTTCAAAAAAGACCCTTGCAAAAGGAATTTTTGACATTGAGATATACTGTCCGCACATTGCAAAAGCGGCAAAGGCAGGACAGTTCGCACAGGTACAGGCTGAGGGATTTTTCCTTCGCAGACCTATCTCAATATGCGATATCGACAAGGACAAGGGCACTATCCGCCTTGTTTTTGAGGTAAGAGGTCACGGCACTGACAGGATAAGCGAGCTTAACAAGGGCGATCTTGTTGACATTATCGCTCCGCTGGGCAACGGCTTTAAGGTGCTTGAAAAGGGCAAAAAGGCTGTCTGTATCGGTGGCGGCATAGGCACGCCTCCAATGGTGGGCATTGCAAAGGAATACGGCGAAAACGCAACTGTTATAAGCGGTTTCAGAAACGCTGCGGCTGTTATTTTGCAGGAGGACTTCAAGGCCATGGGCTGTGACGTCAAGCTTTGCACTGACGACGGCTCGGCAGGAAGAAAGGGCTTTGTTACTGACGCTCTTATTGATGTGCTGAAAAGCGAAAAGCCTGATATCGTTTATGCCTGCGGTCCAATGATAATGCTGAAAAATATCACGAAGATATGTGAGGAAAACGGCATTTACTGTCAGGTATCTCTTGAACAGAGAATGGCTTGCGGCGTGGGTGCGTGTCTTGTATGCGTATGCCGCACTGTCAAGGACGGTCAGGAGTTCAATTCTCACGTCTGCAAGGACGGCCCTGTATTCGACAGCAAGGAGGTAGTGTTCGATGAATAGGATAAATGTGAATTTCTGCGGAGTTGAGTTCAAAAACCCTGTTATCCCTGCAAGCGGCACGTTCGGCTACGGCAGAGAATACGAGCAGTTCTATCCACTCTCAAAGCTTGGCGGAATATCCGTAAAGGGCACTACTTTGCACCGCCGTGAGGGCAATCCAGGCCCTAGAGTTGCGGAAACTCCAAGCGGTATGCTCAATTCTGTTGGACTTCAAAACGGCGGCGTTGACAAGTTCATAAACTATGAGCTGCCTAATCTTGTGACAAAGGACACAAGGATAATCGCAAACATAGCAGGTTCTACCATTGAAGAATGTGCAGAGCTTGCCGCAAAGCTCAACGGCACAGCTGTTGACATGATAGAGCTTAACATATCCTGCCCGAACGTAAAACAGGGCGGAGCGGCTTTCGGCACTGACTGCAACGTTGCAGGTGCGGTAACAAAGGCTGTTAAGGACGTTACGGAAAAGCCTCTTATGGTAAAGCTTTCACCGAATGTCACAAGCATTGCGGACATTGCAAAGTCTGTTGAGGCAAACGGTGCGGACGCTGTTTCGCTGATAAACACACTTCTCGGTATGCGTATCGACATAAAGACACGCCGTCCGATACTGAAAAACAACGTGGGCGGACTTTCAGGCCCTGCGGTGTTCCCTGTGGCAGTAAGAATGGTATGGCAGGTGGCAAACGCTGTAAAGATACCGGTTATGGGCATGGGCGGTATCGCTACATGGGAGGACGCAGTTGAAATGATGATGGCCGGAGCAGGAGCTGTTCAGGTTGGTGCGGCGATATTCGCTGACCCTTATGCACCTGTGAAGATAGCCGAGGGTATGCAGAAATTCTGCGAGGACAACGGCATTGACAACATCTCTGAGATAGTCGGCACTGTTAAGCCTTGGTAACAGAATAACACTATCCGCCTCTTAAATGGGGCGGATTTTTTTGTCTAAAACACACAAGTACCGTGGTTCGCTGTTCTTATATTTTTTTCTTATAAATTTCTTAATACAGTTGAAAAAGCCTTGAGAAAGTGCTATAATTTAAACCGTCAGAAGAAACTGACAAAGAAAGGGGAAAAATATGTTTCTTAGAATACTTTGCGTGATAACTTCCGCACTTACGGTGCTTACCACGCTGTCAATGACCTCATGCGGTTCAGAAAGCAGCGTTTCGTCTGAATCTGCCGACAGCTCCGTTACTTCAAAGGCGGACAATGACAAGACTGCAAAAGATATACTGTCAGCCATTGAGGACGACAACATGGACGCCTCGGCTTTTTATGGTGACGAAAGTTTCACAAAGAACGCAGAAAAGCTTTATGGCATAGAGGTTGACAAGCTTAGCGACGGAGGAATAATCTATGCTGCTGACGGCAGTTTTGCCGATGAAGTTTCGATACTGAAAATGGCTGACGGCAGCAGTGCGAAAAGTCAGCTTTCAGACAGATTGAGCTACAGACTGAACCAGTATGAAAACTACAAGCCTGAAGAAACAAAGAAAATAGAGGCTGCGAAAATTTTTCAGGCTGGGGACTACTGGGTGCTCGTGATATCAGACAGAGCGGACGAAATATCCGACGAAATAATTGAAATGACCAAGTGACAAAAAAAGGAGCAAACAAAATGACAACAGCAAAAAAATTACTCACACTTGCGATCTGCCTGACCTGCGTTACAGCAAGCATGGCAGGCTGTGCAAAAAGCAGCGGTGCTGCCACAGAAAGCTCAACAAAGACAGAGAGCAGTGACAGCAAAACTATCAAAGAGCTTAGCGACAAGGTGGAAAAGCTTGAAAACACGCTTTCTGACCTGCTGGGCGAGGATATCAACGATTATGACCCTGACGGCACAAACAATATCACAGGAGATATCCACCCTATATATGACGACACGGCAGTTGTGGAGGCATACAAGTCAGGCGACGATTCAAAGCTTACTGACGACAAGGACAAATACATACTCAAAGAGCTGAAAAAAGCTGTGGACAAGATAATCAAAGACGGCATGAGCGACTATGACATGGAGAAAGCTGTTTATGATTATGTTTTCTCACAGACGCACTTCAATGATGATTCTTTGGCGGCAATAACTGACACTGATGACGATGAGTCATATAACCCTTATGGCTTTTTCCATGACCACTCAACGATCTGCGTTGGAAACGCCACGACTATGAAACTGTTTTTCGATGTGCTTGGTATCGACAGCAAAATTATACACTCCACCAGAAACGGTGAGCACGCATGGAATGTTGTGAAGATAGACGGCAAGTGGTATCACGTTGACGTGACGTTTGACGGCGGCGAAAATTCACCAGGCTATGCTTATTTCAACGTTCCTGACGCTGTGAAAAACGATGGCTCTTATCCCTGGGACACTGACGACTACCCTGCCTGCACTTCCACTGACGACTGCTACATCTGTCAGAACGCAAAAAAGCTTGACAGCGTTTATGACATTCCTGACCGACTGAAAACGGTCATCACTGACAAAAAGGAAACTGCATATATGTCTGTGGCAATACCTGAGGGAGTTGACAGCGACGCAGTTGCGGAGCAGATAACAGGCATAATCTCAGGGCTTTATTCAGACAAATATTATTTCACGCCGTCGCCTGTTATTGTAACCTCTGACGAAAAGCTTGCTTGTTTCAGCGTTTCAGTGACATCATATTATGACAACCCGTCAGATTCTGACGACCTTACGGACAACGCACTGAACATTGATTATGAGAAACTGCAAAAGGCTTTCTCAGATGTTCTTGACACGAAGCTCACCCCTGACGCCACAAACACGATAAATGCAATGGGATAAAATTTTTTCTGCATAAAAGCCGCAGGGCACACAGCTTTTACACTGTATGCCCTGCGGCTTTTTATATCGGATTTGATCGAAGAAAGCTTGTTCATTGGGTCACACGTCAGCTGACCTGACTGTCTGCCCGTTTCCGATTTTTTATGTTTGAGAATTAGCTCTCGAAAAGTGCTGTTGAAAGATATCTCTCACCTGTGTCAGGGAGAAGAGCTACGATAGTCTTGCCCTTGTTCTCAGGTCTCTTTGAAAGTATCTCAGCGGCTTTAAGTGCTGCACCTGAGGAGATACCAACAAGAATACCCTCTGTTTTAGCAAACTTATTGCCTGTCTTGAAAGCGTCCTCATTCTCGATAGGGAGGATCTCGTCATATACCTTTGTGTCAAGAACGTCAGGAACAAAGCCTGCTCCGATACCCTGTATCTTATGCGGACCTGACTTGCCCTGTGAAAGGACCGGTGAAGTTGCAGGCTCAACTGCTACTATCTTAACGTCAGGGTTCTTTGATTTGAGATACTGACCAACGCCTGTTACTGTTCCGCCTGTACCGACGCCTGCAATAAAGATGTCTACCTTTCCGTCTGTATCTTCCCAGATCTCAGGACCTGTTGTTGCAAAGTGAGCAGCTGGGTTTGCTGGGTTTACGAACTGACCAAGGATAACAGAGTTCTCTATCTCGCCCTTGAGTTCGTCAGCCTTCTTGATAGCACCTGTCATGCCCTTTGCACCCTCTGTGAGGACGATCTGTGCACCGTATGCTTTAAGAAGATTTCTTCTCTCGATACTCATTGTTTCAGGCATTGTAAGAACTACCTTATAGCCCTTTGATACGCCGACTGCTGCAAGACCGATACCGGTGTTGCCTGATGTAGGCTCGATGATAGTTGCACCCTTTTTGAGAACACCCTTCTTTTCAGCCTCCTCGATCATTGCAAGTGCAACTCTGTCCTTAACACTTCCTGCCGGATTGAAATATTCAAGCTTTGCAAGGATAGTTGCGTCAGCCTCTACTACCTTTTCAAAATTAACTGCCTCGATTATTGGAGTTTTTCCGATAAGCTCCGAAACGCCCTTATAGATCTTTGACATTTTAATCTACCTCCGATATGAAAATTATTTTATGCGGTTTTCTGTACCGCTTACGTTTGCTATGGTTATACTATATCACTTTATTCCTACTATGTCAATAGGATTAATATGCTTTCTACGTTTTATACAACAAATATAGTTTATCATAAAGCTGCATTTGTGCACTATCACCTATAATCATACTCTGTGATACAGTAAGGCTTATTATTTTCATCGCAAAGCTCCACAAATTTCCTGCCCTCATGGGTGTAAACAAGAGCCTTGACAGCCTTTCCACGTTTCAGCGGCATTTTATATTCCACACGGATACGCTTTACTGCGGACTCGTTTTCAGCAAACTCGTCTGTTATATCAAGATATCTCGCATTATTGACGTGCTCGTTCATATCTATATAGCATTTGAGCACTGGGATATTTTCATACACCTGCGGTTCTGAATCAGGCAAGGCTATTTTTCGTGGGAGATACTCCATATCAAGCTTTGGATAAAGCTTTACTCTGTCAACAAGCTCCTGAGGAACTTTTATAGGTCGCTGTGAGGTCTTGTCCATAAAAGCACCTGAGGCAATGGACTTAACGCAGATATCTCCCTTTTCGTCATATATCACGGTGTTTCTGTATCCATACATTCTTTTAAGCTCATATGTCCATGTTTTAACGGTGAGCTTTTCGTTTTGCTCAGGTCTGCGGACTATATCAAGCTGTCTTGACACAAGAAACATGACGCAGTTCTCTTTCTCAAAAAAGGGCGACATAACAGGGTGAGTGTCAAGGTGTATCACAGAGCAGTCCTGCAAAAGGTCAACAAGGCAGCTGTTTCGTATTATTCCTTGCGAACCTATCTGGCTGCAATTAACTGTGCGTTTCATTTCGTACATAATGCTTTCCTCCATTCTATATGATAATTATACAACTTATGCACGCTTTTTTCAACAGCACATAGGTACAAATGTTAACAGAGGTAAAGAAATGTTAAAAAAAGCTTGTTGAAATTAGTCCGCTTGGGGACTTATAATGATATTACAGCAATTTTACAGGAGGCAAAATATGTTTTTATGGTTAATGATAGCTATTCTTGTGGCGGTCTGCTCTGTGGCTGGCTTTATTTACCTCACAAGAAGAATATCAGCTTTTGGCTTTATAAAAAAGCTTTCAAAGGATAAAAAGGTACTTAAATACGCCATAAGTGCAGGTCTTATAGTACTCACAGGCGGCATAATATGGCTTATATGGGACGGGATAAATGCGATAATCTGTCTACTGCATCTTGTTATATTCTGGCTTTTGTGTGACTTGTTTGTGTTCATTGGAAAGAAGATATCAAAGAAACAGGCAAGCAAATGCCTTGCAGGCTTTATCGCCGTACCGCTGACGGTGGTGTATCTTGCGGTGGGCTGGTATCTTTGCAGCAATGTGTGGGAAACTGACTACACTCTCAAGACAGACAAGAAGTCGGGGGATATAAGGATAGTTCAGTTTGCAGACTCTCACGTTGGCACGACGTTCCACTGGGAGGGTTTTGCAGAGCACATGGAGGAGATACAAAAGCTTGAACCTGATATTGTGCTTATAACAGGCGACTTTGTTGATGATGACACTTCAAAAGAGGACATGGTAAAGTGCTGCGAGGCACTTAGAAAGCTGAAAACAAAATACGGCGTTTATTTCTCGTTTGGCAACCATGACAAGGGATACTATGACCCTTCGTATCGTGGCTACAGCGGTGACGATCTTATTGCGGAGCTTGAAAAGAACAATGTCAACGTATTACAGGACGACACCGTGCTTATCGACGATCGTTTCTACATAATAGGCAGACAGGACAGGTCTGAGGAAATGGAAAAGGGCGGTCACAGAGCATCTATGGAAGAGCTCACAAAGGATCTTGACAGCTCGAAGTTCACAGTTGTAATGGATCACCAGCCTTGTGATTATGACGCTCAGGCGGCGTCAAAGGTAGACCTTGTTTTGTCAGGTCACACACACGGCGGTCAGCTCATACCAATAAACTTCCTTGGCACTCTCATCGGCGGCAATGACCGCACATATGGATATGAAAAGCGTGAGGACACCAACTTTATCGTGACATCAGGCATTTCAGACTGGGCGATAAAATTCAAGACAGGCTGCAAATCTGAATACGTTGTTATCGACGTATCTGAAAACTAAAACTTAGGCAAAAGAAAAACGGTCGGCAAAAAGCTGACCGTTTATTTTTTATTTGAATACAAGCTGCACAAGGAGCATATAGCACACCGTTCCACTTGCAATAGACAAAAGCATTTGCATAAATTCCGTAGGCAATGCCAAGAAACCAGAACCCTGCAAATATCGGTATGGTATATGTAAACGCATATTTGAAAGCTAACAGTATTTTTTTGTCGTTAGATCTTTCCAATAGAGTTCATATGCCTTTCGGGCGTAAGCTATGTCGAAAAACGCCGTCGAACTAGATCATAGCACACTTTTATCCGCGTTGCAAGTACCCGAAAGATTATCACAGCTGAGAGAAAAGTTCGTCGATAAGTTTTTTCTCGGCAAGTCCCATAGAAAATGCGGTTGCACCGCCTGCGGCTGTTCCAAGTTTAAGGGCATAGTCATAGTTGCCTTTTTCGCAGCCTGCGATAAATCCTGCGACCATTGAATCCCCTGCACCAACGGAGTTCACCACAGTACCCTTGCATACCCCGCATGAGTGGACATTTCCCTGCTCGTCCACAAGCACTGCACCGTCGCCTGCCATAGAAACGAGCACATTTTTCGCACCCATTTCACGGAGTTTATTTGCATACATTACGATATCGTCATAAGTTTTCAGCTTTACGCCGAAAATTTCGCCAAGCTCATGGTTATTTGGTTTAACAAGAAAAGGCTTATATTTCAGCACGTTCATAAGCAGTTTTCCTGTTGCGTCAACCACTGCACGAACGTTTTTAGGGGCTAGATAAGCCAATATTTTCTCATATATATCCGCAGGCAGAGAATTTGGTATACTTCCTGCAAGGACGATAGTATCACCCTCTGAAAGCTCATCAAGCTTGCTGTAAAGCTTTGCGATATCAGTTTCAGTGATAACAGGGCCTTGACCGTTCAGCTCCGTTTCCTCATCTGATTTTATCTTTACATTTATTCGTGAAAAGCCTTTTTCAAGGTGGACAAAATCCGATGTCACGCCCTTATCTGCGATACCCTCTTCAATGGCTCTGCCTGTAAAGCCAGCCACAAATCCCAGTGCTTTTGTGCAGACTCCCAGCTCTGCGAGCACGACTGAAACGTTGATACCCTTGCCGCCGAAGAATATTTTCTCAGAGGAAGAGCGGTTCACTTCACCCATTTTCATCTGTGGGGTGCGAACAACGTAGTCTATGGCGGGGTTGAATGTTACGGTGTATATCATAAAATACCTCCTATCACAAATACAAAGCAACACCACCAATAGCAGCACTGCCTTGAATCACACTTATATCTAAACCTCATTTAATATGTCCATAATTGTTTTGATGCGGCTTTCAGCAGAGAAATTGACCTTGGTAACTTTTAGTTTTTCTTTCCATTCATCAATTATTTCATGGCTATCAAGTATCTGTTTGATACCGTTATACAAAGAATCATCATCAAGTCCCACCAACGAACCACAGCCGGCCGATTCTATTATCTCTTGACCGCCGCTGACACTGGTAGTGATAATAGGCACACCAAGCATTGCAGCCTCTGTACAAGCTGTACTGTAGCCCTCAGAAAATGATGAACATACGAAAACGTCGGCCTTAGACGTATACTTATGAGGATTAGACTGGTTTCCAAGTAGCATTACAGTGTCCTCCAGCCCCAACTCAATAATATGTGTCAATAAAGATTCACGCTCTGGGCCGTCGCCTATGATCCATATAGTGAAATCGTAGCCGTCATTCTTCAAACGTGCTGCTATATCAACAAGACGGATATATCCTTTTTCGGGGGAAAGTCTCCCCACTGACACAATGAGAGGTCTTTTTTCACAAGTTTTTTCCACTGGTTCTTCACCAGATTTGCAGACCTTCTTCTCATCAATAGGAATATAGCAATAATCAATAGGCACATCTGCGTTAAGTTCAGATCTTAATCTATCTGCATTGCACTTTGACACACACACAACTTTGTCTGCCTTGATATAACAGTCCTTAGCGATCAGGCCTTCATCGTATCCGTGCATCCAAATAATATGTTTCTTGCCGTTATTTGACGAACCGACCGCATATGTTGATGTACCAAATTGAAAACCTATTTCTATATCAAATTCATTTTTCCCATATATTAAATTGTGCAACAATTTCCCTGGCATTGCATCTACAATATGAGAAAGGCCTTTGAAATATGTTCTGAAAACTGGTTTTACTTTAATGTTTTTGTTAAGCAAAGAACAAACTTCTTTTTCAAACTTATATATAGGTCTTAATGTCACATCGAATTTTTCTGAATCGCCGATCGCATTTGCTATTGCAATAGCAGACCTAGCAATGCCATCAGAATACTGTAAGTGGTTAAATGCCAAACACACTTTTTTCATATATTACCCTCACTAAAATGTTTTCATATTTTCATGCACTACACCAGGTATCTCATTGCCGTCTACTTCTTCAAATGGATAGAGATAATCAGCCAAACGGCTTTCTATCACCTTGATATCCGAATCTATATCATGACGTTTCCATACCTGTGTATTGTTGACAGAATGTTTAGGGTTTAGCTTTCTAAACTGCAATTTATGATCCTGTGCGTTAAGACCTGTGATTCTCTCAATTTCAGCTACTGTTTCATCATATTTGTATATAAGATCCTCAAATTTAAGCCTGCACACTCTTGACTCATCATACTTTTCCTTTGAACCACTTCCTCTTGTATACAAAAACCAATCACAAAATGTATTTACATCATCTATAGGGCATACATGATCTTTCCAATAAAAGCGGTTGCTTGCATAAATATCTCTAGGATCTCTATCAACAACGAACACATATATATCGTCTGAAAAATAGCGGAGAATACGGTTTATATTCTGCGAAGGCACTATCTGATCGACTTCAAGATACGGCTTGTTTTCCTTGTTTGCAGCACGAACCAATGCGGCAACATAATCCTTTGTACATTTGAGAAACTTTTCTTCCGAAGGGTGTGCACAAAGTGTTTGTTCTTTGGAAAGTATATCTTTCTTGCCCTTTGTTAGCTTTCTGAGTATATGGCTAATCTCCATTTTTACATAATAATATAGTTTTCCACGATCATAAAGGTCATAGAACCACCAGCCGTCATGCTTTAATTCTATCAAAGATTCTATATACTTATCAGTAAGCATTTTATACTTGTTATCAAAAAAAGGCTCATACCTAGAGTTAAAAAAAGTGCCAGCATTAAAATCTGATAATCTTTTAAATCTTTTTATTGCATGACCTGAATTATTTCTGTCATGGCACTCACACAGGTGATATTCCAGATCTGAAACTCCGTCAAGACCATATAAAAAACTGAACTCATAGTCTGTAAGATCCTTTACCGTTGAATACTCTGCCACCAAATCTGTCAAGGCACTTGAACCACTGCCATAAAAACTAGCACAAGTAATTATCTTCAAAACTTTCTCCCCTTTATACTAAGCCTGTGATCTGTTCAATTTGCTTTTTAGAGTGCCAACAAGGCCCAAGATCTGTTCTCTTGTTCTCTTAAAAGCAAGAAGGATCACGAAATATATTATAACGCAAACTATTATAGCAACTATACTTGCCAGTATGCTATTGCCAATGATCAACAGCAACAGCCAACCTGAAACACCCATTATGACCGCAGCAAAAAGGTAAATGCCTAACTCTTTCGGAAGATCTTTCATTTTCAGCCCTGACACCTTTGTTGCTAAACCATAATGTGTTGCAGTCAGCTGCCATCTTACAATAAAGCTTGAAAACGCCAAAACGACAAAGCTGCGATCTCTGATAGCATATAGCACAATGGAAAGCAACACTGCCTGTATCATATTTGACATAAAAACAAACACAGGTCTGCCCTTTGCGACCATAGAGTACGATCCGATATCTGCAAATATAACGCTTTCACACATAACAAAGCCCCAGAGCCCAACAAAGATCGCCGCCTCTGACCACTGACCGCCAAGCAATACAAGCGTAATAAATTTTCTGAACACCAAAATTCCAACACCAAGCGGCACAGTGAACAGACCCATAGAACGCTGGAACGTAGCAATGGTTTTTCTGAACGCACTGTCATCGTCCTGTTCCTGTGACAATGTTGCAAACAATACACTCATTGTTGACGCTGTGATTATGGATATAACCTGATTTACAGTTGTTATAGACGTTTTATAAAGTCCCAAATAATAGCTACCAAGATACTGTCCTATTATTAAAACACTTACATTTGAAACCAACCATGATGATATAGTTTCAAGCATTGATCCGCCGCAGAATGAAAACATTTTTTTTAGATCCGAAAAGCTATAAAAAAACTTGATCCTTTGATCTGACCAAAGCATAAGTACAGCCGCTGCAACGGCCTCTCCAGTTAGATTTCCGATAACTAACGCCCAAAAAGATCTTGTCCATAATGTCAGGGGAACAGTAACAACAAGCGGTATCAGCTTTACTGTTACCCTGATAATTCCAAGTTTTTTGTATTGAAATTTTTTCTTATATACTGCATATTGAATACTTGAAAAAGATGTGAGCAGTAATATAACAGAATATATCCTGATTACATTTCCATATCCTGCTATACCACTGAGCACAGCAAGCTTATCTGCAGTAAAAAATATCACAAGATACAAGAAACACGATAGTACAAAATTGGACCAAAAAGCTACGCTTACATACCTATCCTGCTCATCATGATCAGAAAACTGGTGCTGCACAATATATTTCTGAAAACCTGCATCAGTAAACATATCAGCAAAAGTTGTTATCATTGTTATGGACGCAATAATGCCAAAGGCCTCAGGCACCAGTAATCTTGCCAATATCATATTTGTTATCGGCGAGATCAATTTTACTATCACTTCAGTTATCAATGACCATTTTACTGCCGAAGTGACCTGTTTCGTTTCAACTTTCATTAACTTTCCTCATTTTGAATTTGTATAGGTTGTATCGTATTCGTTCTAAACAACCGCACAACAAACTTTATTCCTCGCAGATATATTTGCATAAGTATAACTGCATAAGCAATAGAGTTCCAAATATAATAGCTGTCACGTCTTGGCAAAGTAAACCACAAGAATAACAACACAATACTTTTATAGCTGCTCCACTTACTTATAACATTATTTTCATCATAATTATTGAATTGCCTTGTAATAAACAACAACAGCAAAAAAATCATTATAAGTCCGAACCAGCCAAAATTTATATAGGCCTCAGAGTTCAGTGAAAAGCCAAATCCGAATGAATACTGACCATAATATTTATCCTGCCAAACCTCATACACTCTCGACTGAGCATTCAAGCTGCTGACAATTCCTGTTGGGTCAAGAAAAGTAGGCATAAATCCGCCTATAAATGAATAAACATAGCTCTTTCCATATAGATATGCCTCATAACCAGGGACAACATTCATCATTGTGAAAAGAGGGAAACAGCTGAATCCAAGATCAGAAAATGTCTGCACAAGCAAACTGAACAACGATTTTTGTTCGACTTCTCCATGTGTTCTGACTGCAAATGCTACCTGAATAAACACGCCAAGAAAAACAAGGATAACCAACAGCGTAACAATGATCTTTATTTTCTTCTTGGGTTCAACATTTTTTGTAGCATTATTATAACCAAAATATAGCACAACGACCAAAGCCGCTATACCCGAAGTTCTGTCACCGCACAATGCTGTCAGAGCAGCCCAAATGACAATGATACCCATTATGATCCTGCGGCTCTTTTTAGAGCAGTAGACCATGCATAGAACAGCAAATGGCATGAACATATACTCAATAAAACCAATTATTGAAGGAACTTTACCTTCAAAATTTCTGACTGCATAATAGCCACCTCTCAAAACTATCAGTGTTTTTATAAGCACAAGTGGGATAGCTATAACAGCTGACACTGCCAAGCCAAGCATACCAGCTGTGGCTATGTAGTTGCTGTCCATTTTATCAATTTTCGGTACTTTTTTTCTTGTGCCAGTGTACCGTGTTGTGATACAAGCCGCCAATCCTGCTAGAACTGTACTTATCGATGCAAACACTGAGGCGTCAGCAAGATACTGATAGAGTGACATTATATAATTATTGTTAAAATCTATGTCCAAGGACATTAAAAGCAACTGTCCATTTTGAAGAACATAATATGACAGCAAAAACAATATCTCAGGCACAAACAATCTTTTCTTTACCTGATAGATAAGTCTTATTTCGAAAGCGAATATTATTAACGCACCTATACAGGCTATTCTTAAAACAGCCTCAGGAGCAATAATATTTTTCAAAATAAGCAGCAGGCACGAATATACGGCAATAACACCTGACAGCTTTACAATATTGAACGTTCTCGCCCTTAGTGATCTTTTATCGACAAGCATTTTTTCTCCTGAAATACCAGTAACATCATACCTCTTATGTATGTCACCTACTGATTTTTACATTAGTATACTTTATTATAGAGATACATCAAAAATATCCATTTATGTTTAAGTGCCAATTCCATTAATTTGGCACTTTTACTGCCTGAAAAATGGCACTTTTCTATAGCGGTTTTATAAATCGGATCTCCCATATACTCTTTTATTTTATTCTTTATAACTTTATACTTTTCACTACTGTTAAACTGGGATTTTGCAACATTAAAAATATCATGTGCTGCCCAACGATACAGTTGCTGTTCAAAATCATAGTCTTCTATTATCATTGAACCATAAATATGGTCAACCAACGCTTTCTCCTGTTCCCAGCTAAGCGGTTTCTTTACCTTTGTCATAGAACTTTGGTTATGCCTATAGTAATAAGAACAGCTTTCCATTACATACATATCTTTTACCTTGATCATAAACGGCAGTATCACAGCACGATCTTCGCCCATTGCTATTTTATTATCAACAGCAAGTTGGAAAGGAAGATACAATTCTCTTTTCATTGCTTTTGCCCACAAGGTAGCCGAAAAATACTTAGCGGTTTCTGACTGTACAAGATATGGATATATCTCCGAAATGATCTGATCTCTGCTGTATTCGCCACAACGGCAATTCATATTCACGGCTTTTTCGGAATCTTCTGAAAATTCAACATGACCACAGCAGACAACATCATATTGACGAGAACATAGAATTTTGTAGAAATTCTCTACATAATCACTGGAAACGTAGTCGTCACCGTCTACACAGCAAATATAATCACCCACTGCGACTTCAGTTCCTGCCTTTCTGGCACTTACCACGCCGCCATTCTCTTTGTGGATAACTTTTATCCTGCTGTCTTTTTCTGCAGAGGAATCGCATATTGCAGGACTATCATCTTTCGAACCGTCATCAACAAGAATGATCTCTATATCATCGTATGTTTGTGACATAAGACTTTCAATACACTTTGGCAAAAACTTTCCAACGTTATAAACAGGTGTAACAATGCTAAATTTCAACAGTTAATTCACCAACCTAAAACAAATTATCTTTGACCTTACTCTGAATAAAGCTTTTTCATCGAGATCATAACATTTTTCTTGTCGAATTTTGAAACCTTATCCCTGTTATGCCTGCCATACTCAAAACGTTCATCTTCGTTATTTATAAGATCATCTATCGCATGACTGAATTCATTTACTGAATCAGGTCTGCAAAGATGACCGCCTTCATTTTCATCAATAAGATCAACGTTGCCTCTTATTTTAGAAACCACACAGGGCAACTTGCTTGCCATAGCCTCCATTAGTGAAACAGACAACCCCTCCCGGAATGACGGAAAAACAAACATATCAGCAGCTGAATACAGCTCAGGTATGTCAGTCCTGTAACCCAGAAGATAAAGCTTCACATTAAGCTTTGCAGCAAGCTCCTCAAGATACTCTCCCTTATCGCCTTTTCCTGCAATAAAGTAATGCACATTCCTATTATCATCAAGGCCAGCGATTGCCCTAACTATAACTTCATGATTTTTATTATCATTAAGTTCGCCTACCGATAGGAGGACTACATCATCATCGCCCATGCCAAGTTCAGTTCTCTTAGTTTTTCTTATCTCTGAACTCCTAGCAAACGTATCAGTATCTATACCAACGCCTGGTATATACTTTATCTGCTTTGCGTCCATATGATCTACGGCAAACTGGTAATCTTCTTTATTAATAGTTATCAGTACATCAGTATACCTTGAGCAGAATTTTTCTACAGGATAAAACAACACCCAGTTTTTCTTAGGTGCACCCTTGTAAAAATGAAAACCATGAGCAGTATATATTACCTTAGTACCCAAACGTCTGCTCTCCCTCGCCGCAAGTCTACACAAGACGCCGCCAATAGGTGAATGGCAGTGAACAAGAGAATATTTGCGATCCTTCATTATTGACTTAATCTGCTTATATGCATACATGATACGACCTATCTGAGTAATATCTCTCGGTATCGGAACTCTATAAAAAGTGACGTTCATTTCGCTCAGTCTTCTTTCAAGATCTGCCGTTCTTTCTGCAGTTATAGATCCGCCGTCAACAAAATCGGCAATAACATCGACGCTGTATCCCAGTTCCTGCAAGAGCTTTATATTTGGCATATTAAACTGGTCTATCATAGATGCCACAGATGCCAATATCAACGCTCTATTAGTGGTATTTTCTATAGCCTGTCCCTCTGAAAATCTGATGCTTTTCTTAAGGTCAGCCATTTGATAATCTATTCCCTGATATACAGAAAGACCATTTTGATAACAACTATTGCCGAAAGCCTTGTTTACTAGGCCGCCTATCTTTCCACCGAATTTGCTGCCAAGACAAACCCCAATGTTCAGCAATTTTGTCACAAATATCTTATGAAAGCTGACGTCCGCTATAGACTTTACCATATCACTGGTTCTTGTCCACTCAGCATTTTGAGGAATAAGAACGACCGCATTCTCTTTAAGTTCTCTTACCAGCATGATCTGACAAAGAAACTCGCACAGATTTCCCACATACAGCATACTACGCTGATTGTCCACATCAGGAAACACAGGAAGTTTTTTCGCAATCTTTGCAAGCATCTGATAATTGCCTTTACTTTTCTTTCCATATATCATAGGCGGACGTATAACAATGACCTTAAAATCATTATCAGCAAGTCTGCGGACTGCAACATCTGCCTGCAGCTTTGAATCACCATAAAAATTTGACGGTGCAGGAACAGTATGCTTATCTATCACCTTGTTTTTACCATAAGGAGCTGAATCACCATAAACGATCATTGATGACATGAACACAAATTCTTTAACGCCCTCTGATTTAGCTTTTTCAGCCACTTTCAAGGCCAGATCTGTGTTCACCGCATAGTATTTTTCTTTAACATCGTCAGTTACGTTACCTACATCTGCATGAGCCAGTCCAGCAACATGATAAACAATATCATACGATGAAAAATCATGTTCACACCAATTTTCATCTAACATATCCAACGTTTCTATTTCAAAATTGTCGGGATAATTTACTTTGGCATATTCCTTGAAAGACTCCCCAATATATGAACCTGCTCCTGTTATAAGAACTTTCTTGTGCAATGCACGATCTACACAAACAGGCTCACCAAAGCCAATATGACCGATGAGTTCATCGATTGCCGCATCATCAGTATAAGTTCTTTTCACCGAGCTATTTTCAGCCGTTGCACCGATTTTTTTATGTTTTGCAGCTATACCAGCCGCTACCGATGCGACACCTAGCACTGCCAGCGATCCTCCCACTACCTTTTTTATAGTTTTTTTGTTCATTTTATTTATATCTCCAATAATACATAAACTCGAAACACTAAAAAATAAATTTCAAAGCATAAGTATGCTGTATTTTTTACTCCAAGCTATTGACTCACTATCTAATTCAGACAAATAAAAACGTTAATATTCCCGATTCTACACATCTCCAATAATTTTATCACAAAACCAATATATAGTCAAGTATTTACAGCACTATATGCGTATTGACAAACCCACCCCAAAGGATATATAATTTACCAAGACACGACCGCATAAAAAGGAGGCGTAAAAGAAAATGACAAAAGTTGTTTACCCTGTTATCGGCAGGCAGACTTCCCTGCCCTTTTATCTCACCGGTATCGGCATTTCCGACCCTGAATATCACGTTGTCAGGGAAAAAGGGCTTGTTTCTCATCAACTGCTTTTTACCTCAGGTGGCGAGGGCAGGCTTATCGTTGACGGCTGCGAGTATATGCAAACAGCCGGGTCTGCATTCTATCTTCCGCCAAGCCTGCCGCATGAATATTATCCCACCAACGGCAGCTGGATAACTAACTGGATAGTTTTCCGTGGGGAATATGCCTCTCAAATGCTTACAAATATGGGCTTTAACAGCTTTAAATTCGTCCCTGAGATAAACACTGATAAGCCTGCCCAGCTTTTTGAACGTATCTTCGCTGCCGCCGCTGACCCTATGAGTTTTGGCGAAAAAGTCTCTGTGCTTGTGTATGAATATATCCTTGCCATGAAAACCGCCATGCTCTCACCTGACAGCCGAAAAAACGTGGGCAGCATTACAAGGCAGGCTCTTCTGTACATTGACAGCTGCTACATGAATGACATCACCGCCGAAACTCTCGCAGGACTTTCAGGTGTAACGGTACAGCACTTTTGCCGTGTATTCAGAGCTGAAACTTCCATGCGTCCACTTGAATATATCGCAAGACGGCGTATCGCTCAGGCTAAGTCACTGCTTTTGAACACGGACACTGTGATAGGCGAGATTGGCAGGCTTGTAGGCTATGAGGACAGGAATTATTTCAGCATCGTTTTCAAAAAGCTTGAGGGCGTATCCCCAAGGGATTATCGTCGCTCAAGAGGAACGGGTTCGTTATAATATTTTATAATTGGAACGTGTTTGCTTGATATGTTAGATCTGCAAATGTTCATTTTATAATAATATGCAAAATATTTCAGATTGACGTGCTGCTGTTCGCATCGTATAATCATAGTAGGAAATGACCATTCATTTGTATGGAGGAGATCATATGACTATACTAAAACGGTGCACGGCGGCAGTATCAGCACTGGTAATGCTGCTTTCAGGTGCAGGTGCTTATAATTGCTACGGGGAGGAAAACAGCGTGGACATTATTGACAAAAAAGAAATAATCATTGACGGAACTACCGCACAGCTCAAAGAAAACATGAGATACAGAGGTGCAGGCATGGTTAGCGGCAACAATTCATCTAGGCTGCTGCTTGACTACAAGGCTGAACACCCGAAGGCTTATGAACAGATACTTGAGTATATGTTCGGCAAAGAGGGTATCGGTATCACTCATCTTAAAGTGGAAATGGGTGCGGATATAAACTCATCATCAGGCACTGAGCCGTCTGTAATGAGAACAGAGGACGAAAAGGCTGACGTCACGAGAGGTGCGGCTTATCAGCTTGCCGCTGACGCAAAGAAGATAAACCCTGACCTCACACTCGATATGCTTTGGTGGAGCGAGCCTAAGTGGGTATCAGACGCCGCTGATGTTTACGCTGCAAGATATAAGTGGTATAAAAACACACTTGACTCCGCTTATGAAACATATGGACTGGAATTTGACTATGTGAGTGCTGTGCAAAACGAAAGAGGTGCAGACCTTGAATGGGTGAAATATCTTTCCTCACACCTGAAAAGCGAAAAGGACACGCCTTATGACTACTCAAAAATAAAGGTAGTGGGCGGTGAAGAAGTCTGCACATGGGGCTTTGCCGACAGAATGTATGAGGACAGCGAACTTATGGACGCAGTTGATGTTGTGGGCAGCCACTACACAAGCGAATCCACCGAGAACGCACAGAAACTTGCTTATGACGAAAACAAAGAGCTTTGGTTCAGCGAGGCAAGCTCGCCAATGGCATATGCCCAGGGCACATACAGATATGACGGTTCAGGACTTGCAGGCATAAACGGCACACTGGATATTGCGAACAGGATAATCGGAATGTATCCAAATGGCAAAATGACCCTCTATGAGTATCAGCCTGTTGTGTCTGCATACTATGACGGAGCTTGCTACTGTCAAAAACAGCTTATCTCCGCCTGCGACCCATGGAGCGGATATTATATGCTTGACAGCGGATTTTATATGTCGCTGCATTTCTCACAGTTCATACAAAAGGGTTGGGCTTTCGTTGACAGCGGCTGTTTCAGCGACGGTCAAAAAGGCGGCGACGGTCACGCTATCGTTGACGCAATTTACAGCTACATGACTGCCACCGATACAGAAACAGGCGACTACAGTACCGTTATCACAAACACCACCGCACAGCCTATTGAATACACATTCAAGGTATCAGGACTTGACAAGGCGTCAAGCAATGTGAGCGTATGGGAAACAAGAGGCCCTGACAGCATTGACGGCAGCTATGACGAGAATTATTTCAAGAAAACTGAGGACATTTCCCCCACAGCTAACGGCAGCGAATACTCATACACCGTGACTGTAAAGCCAAATTCTATTGTGACGGTATCAACAGTTTCTCCTGAACGCCCAGAATACAAGAAGGCTGACGAAAGCGAACGTACAGTGTTGAAACTTCCTTATTCAGACGATTTTGAGTATGCAGGATATGCTGAGGACTATCTTTCATCACGAGGCAATGCACCAAGATACACAACTGACGAGGGCGGAGCTTTCGAGGTGGAAAAGACCGACAAGGGCAATGTGCTCGTTCAGCAGATAACAGCTGACATGAAAGCAAACGAGTGGGGCTACACCCCTGACCCTGTGACAACTTTCGGCGACGACCGTTGGTATAACTACAGCGTGAGCGTTGACGCAGCCTTTGAGCAATCGCAGGACAAAGCTGCAAACTATGCGGGCGTTGGACTGAGATACACACTGGGCTGCAATTCCTACAGCGGCTACTGGATAAAGCTTTACGAAAACGGCAGCTGGGAGCTTAAAGCAAATGACGGCACTCTCGCAAGCGGCGACATAGAAAACTTTGACGGAACGATCTCACACAAGCTGAAGTTGGAGGCTGTGAACAATGTTATCCGTGGATATGTTGACGGAAACATGGTGGCTGAATACACAGTGGGCGAGGGTGAATCCCTTATAAGTGCAGGCAGAGCGTCACTTTTCAGCTCATACAATAAAAACAGTTTTGATAACTTCTCCGCAGAGCCTATTGAAGGCAGCGACACCTATATAACACGCTATGATGAGACCGACCCATGCTTTACATTTGAGGGCAACTGGGAGCACAGCCTTATGAGCAGCTTTAAAAACTACAAGCGTACCTCATCAAAGGGCAGCGAGGGCGACTCATTTACAGTAAGCTTTGAGGGCACAGGCTTTGCACTCACTGGAGAAAGCAGAGAAAATTGTATACTTGCGTTGTCTGTTGACGGCGGCGAGGAGCAGCTCATAACAGTTTCAAGAACAGGTCAAAGGGAGATATCCTGCCGCAGCGAGGGTCTGAGCGAGGGTGCTCACACGGCAAAGGTGACGATAAAGTCAGGCAAATATACTGTTGACGGAATGCAGGTAACAGGCGGAAAGATACCTTTTGAAAAGGAAAAGCCTGCGGCTGAAAAAACAAACCGCAGCGTTCTTCCTATAGCCATAGGTGCAGGCGTTGCAGCGGTTGCGGCAGTTTGCACGGCGGTAATATACAAAAAGAGGCGTAAAAAATGAGCAGGATCACAGATATGACGCAAGGCAGCGAAATGCGGCACATAATAATGTTTTCGCTGCCGCTCCTTGCGGGAAATCTTTTGCAGCAGACCTATAAGATAGTAGACACTATGGTGGTGGGACGTTATCTGGGCGATGACGCCCTTGCCGCTGTTGGTGCGACGGGTTCGATAACATATCTGTTTTACACCCTTTGCATTGGTCTTTCGGTAGGTGCAGGAATAATCGCCGCACAGTATTTCGGTGCAGGCAAGCAGAAAGCACTGCGGTCGGCGGTATACAATTCCGCACTTGTCACGGCTATTTTCGGCATAGTCATAAGCCTTTTATCCGTTCCTGCCGCAAGACCTATACTGGAACTTTTAAACGTCCCCGACAGACTTATAGGCGACTCTGCGGCTTATATGCAGATAGCCTGCGGCGGCACGCTTGCGGTTGCGGCTTACAACTGGATAAACGCCGTAATGAGGGCGTTGGGCGATTCAAAAACGCCGCTGATATTTCTCGGTGCTGCAAGTTTGCTGAACGCTCTTCTTGACCTGCTTTTTGTGGTAGTATTCAAGTTCGGAATAACAGGTGCGGCATGGGCGACGGTGCTTACGCAGGCACTTTCTGCTATCTCCTGCATAGTATACTGCTTTGCAGTGAGCGGAGAGATAAAGCTCACCGCAGACGATCTGCACGCCGACAAAGACATGATGAGCCGCTGTGTAAAAACAGGCGTGCCTATCGCAATACAAAACGGACTTATCTCAATTTCCATGGTGGCACTACAGCGTGTCACAAACGGTTTTGGCGAAACTGTCATGGCGGCATACACCGTTTCAATGCGTATCGAACAGTTCGTTCAGCAGCCGTTCTCCTCTCTTAATGCGGCGGTTTCCACATTCACGGGACAGAACATCGGTGCCGGAAAAGAAAAACGTGCTCAGAACGGTCTGCGTTGTGCAATAAAAATATCCGTAATATTCTCCGTTGTGGTGCTTATACTGTTTACATTGTTTGGCGGTGCAATAACATCATGGTTCGTCAGCGGAAAAAATGTTATCAGCATTTCTGCAAAGGCACTTATCATAACCTCATTTTTCTACTGGTCGCTTGGCATCATTCACACCACAAGAGGATTTTTAAACGGTGCAGGCGACACGAACTACGCCCTTGTGAACGGCATGGCAGAGGTCATATGCAGGATAGGGCTTTCACTTGTTCTCACAAGGATAGCTTTCATAGGATTCTGGGGCATATGGCTCACCACCGCCGCAACATGGTTCGTGACCGCTATGGTCAGCCTTATAAGATACAAAGGCGGAAAATGGCGGCTCCATTCCATTGTGAAATAATACCGATACAGGCTGCTGTACCAACATGGTGCAGCAGCTTTTTTCATTATACTGTTAGAACGGTTTCACATTATATATGAAATATTCATATGAAACCGTATTGAAATTTCACAGTGCCGTGCTATAATAATATCAAAGGAGCGATGACCAATGAACATTACCGAATTTGCAAAAGCCGCAGGCGTATCAAAATCCGCAGTGAGCAGATACTTCAATGACGGCTATGTGAGCGAAGATAAACGCAGACTTATCGAGGCTGCCATAGAAGTTACAGGCTATGCACCAAGCGTTCAGGCACAGAATGTGAGAACGAGAGTGACAAAGCTTGTGGGAGTGATAATACCTAAGCTTTCAAGTGAGAGCTGTGCAAGAGAGGTGGAGGGCATAAGTCAGGTGCTCAGCGAACAGGGCTATCAGCTTTTGCTTGTGAACTCCGCCAATGACCCAAAGAAAGAGGTTGAATATCTTGAGCTTTTCCGCAGCAATCGTGTGGACGGCGTTATCTTTTTGGCGTCTGTTTTCACGCCGCTCCATGACGCTGTGCTGAAAAAAATGCGTGTGCCTGTTGTCATTGTGGGACAGGAATACAAGGGTGCGAACTGCGTTTGCCATGATGACTATCAAGCAGCTTATGCAGCCACAAAGCATATGATAGACAGAGGCGGCAGAAAGCCTGCTTTTATCGGCGTTGCCGAAGATGATAAGGCGGCTGGTAAGGCGAGAAAGGAAGGATTTCTTCAGGCACTTTATGATAGTGGCATCTACATAGAAAGAGCCGATATGCAGACAGCTGAGTTTAAAATGGACTCAGGTCACGAAAAGGCTTTGTCGCTGCTGAAAAGCGGCAAAAAATATGACCTTCTTTTCTGTGCCACTGACAGCATTGCGGCAGGTGCTCTGCTTGCCTGCCGTGAGCAAGGGCTGAAAATTCCTGAAGATATAATGATAGCCGGCATAGGCGATTCGCAGCTTTGCAAGGTCACATCGACTACGCTCACATCGGTGCACTTTCACTATCGCACCGCAGGCATAGAGGCGGCTCAAATGCTACTTAACTCCCTCAAGAGAGAAAGCTCCATACCAAGGACGCTCACCCTTGATTTTGAACTTGTCGAACGTGACTCAACGGCAAGATGAATATGAAACTGTGTGAAACCTTGAAATCCCGTCCCATAAGTTTATTGTATTTGTCAATAGACAAATGATTGACATTGGGGTATAATATAGTTAATGAAATCGGTATCACACAAAAGATGAAACCGAAATTTATTACAGTCCGGACAAAAAATAAAAAACTTAGAAAAGGACGGGATATTATGGATTACAGAAGTTCAGCTCGTGAGATACTTTCTGCGATCGGCGGAAAGGACAATTTAGTCAGTGCCGCACACTGTGCCACAAGATTAAGACTTATAATTGCAGACAACTCAAAGATACAGAAAGAAACATTGGAGAACATTGACGTTGTTAAAGGCGTTTTTGAGGCGTCAGGTCAGCTCCAGATAATCATAGGCACAGGAACGGTAAACAAGGTCTATGATGAATTTATCGACGAGGCAGGCGTTGAGGCTGCGTCAAAGGACGAACTCAAGGCTCAGGTCGCACAGAAACAGAACTGGTTCAAAAGGCTCATAAAAACTCTTGGCGACGTGTTCGTGCCGATAATCCCTGCTATCGTTGCAGGCGGTCTTATCATGGGAATAATGGAGGCTCTGAACTTCATGGCGTCCAACGGATTTATCTCCCTTGATACCAACGGCTATGTTTTCACTATCTTCAAGCTGCTCTCAAACGCAGCGTTCACATTCCTGCCTATACTCATTGGCTACTCTGCAACTAAGGTCTTTGGCGGAAATCCTTATCTTGGTGCAGTAATAGGAATGTTCCTTATCCACCCTGACCTGCAAAACGCATGGACAGTTTCCACAAACGGATATGAGCAGACGTTCTCAATATTTGGTCTGTTCAACGTTCACATGGTAGGATATCAGGGCCATGTAATACCGATAATAATTGCGTCATTTATTCTTGCGACTATCGAGAAAAAGCTCCACAAGAAAGTTCCTGACATAATCGACCTTTTCGTCACACCGCTTGTGAGCCTTACAGTGACAGCATTCCTTGTATACACATTTATCGGTCCTATATTCGTTGCACTTGAAAACGGCATTATCACAGGTGTTCAGAAACTTATCACTATCCCGCTTGGCATTGGTTCATTCATAATGGGCGGATTCTATTCCACAACAGTCGTTGGCGGTATCCACCATATGTACACTGTTATAGATATCGGTCAGCTTGCTAAATACGGTGCTACCTACTGGCTGCCTCTGGCATCTGCCGCAAACATGGCTCAGGGAGCTGCCTGCCTTGCAGTTGCAGTAAGGAGCAAGAACAACAAGGTAAGATCAATGGCTTATCCGTCTGCACTTTCTTGTATGCTCGGTATCACAGAGCCTGCTATATTCGGTGTAAACCTTAGATTTGTAAAGCCTTTCATATTCGGCTCTATCGGCGGTGCTTGCGGAGCAATGGCAGCGTCTATCCTCCACCTTGGTGCAACAGCAACAGGTGTAACAGGCATATTCGCAATACTTCTTACGCTCAATCACCCTGTTAAGTATATAATCTCAATGGCTATCGCAATGGGCGTTGCATTCACACTCACATGGTTCTTCGGCACAAACAACGAGCAGATAAGAAACGATAGCAAGCCTGCTGAAAACAAGTCTGAAAAGGCTGAGCAGCCTGCACAGGCTATCGAAACAAAGGCTGAAACCACAGTCAGCACAGACGACGGCATTATCACAGCACCTCTCAGCGGCAAGGTAGTAAAGCTTGAAAACGTTCCTGACCAGACTTTTGCACAGGGCATACTGGGTCTTGGCTCAGCTATCGAACCTTCAGAGGGCAAGGTCGTTGCACCTAGCGACGGCAAAGTAGAAACGCTGTTTGACACATTCCACGCTATCGGTCTTACCCTCGACAACGGCCAGGAAATGCTTATCCACATTGGAATAAACACTGTTGAACTTAACGGCGAGGGCTTTAAGGCTCACGTTGCTGAGGGCGACAGGATAACAAAGGGTCAGACGCTCATCACTTTTGATACTGACTTTATAAAGAGCAAGGGCTATCAGACCGTTACTCCTGTGCTGGTTAGCAACTCGGACGATTTTGCATCAGTTGAACCTCTTGCAGAAGAGGGTAGCGAGGTCTCCATAGGTGACAAGCTTATAAAGATCACAGTATAGATAGTATAACACAACGACTGTCTGCCGATAATAGTATCAGAATCTTCAAAGGAGAGGATATAAATGGATAACAAAGAGAAAATAGAAAACAGAGAGAGAATAAAAAATGCCAAATGGCGTCAGAGATTTCATATCGAACCGCCAGACGGCTGGCTCAATGACCCGAACGGTCTGAGCTTTTATAAGGGCGAATATCACGTTTATTTCCAGTACAGCCCTGTTGCTGCTGACGGTCACACACCGAGAGGTTGGGGACATTATCACGGCAGCGACCTTATGCACATGACCTATGACAGAGCAGTTATGATGCCTGACATTCCTGAGGACAGCCACGGCGTTTATTCAGGCAGTGCCATTGAAAACGACGGCGTTCTTCATATCTTCTACACAGGAAATGTGAAAATGATAGGCGATTATGACTACGTCAAGGCGGGCAGGGGAGCAAACGTTATCCACGTCACCACCACAGACGGCAGCAAAATGAGTGAAAAGCAGGTACTTCTCAGAAACAGCGACTACCCTATTTTCTGCTCCTGCCATGTAAGAGACCCTAAGGTGTGGAAAGAGGGGGACGTATGGAAAATGGTGCTGGGTGCAAGAACTCTTGACGATGAGGGCTGCGTTCTTGTATACGAGTCTGGCGATCTCACAAACTGGACATACACTGGCAAGGTATACAAAGAGGGCTACGGCTATATGTGGGAATGCCCTGACTATTTCGAGATTGACGGCAAAGGCTTTCTCAGCACCTGTCCGCAGGGTATGCCGCACTATGAAACAAAGTGGCAGAACCTTAACCAGTCGGGCTACTTCCCTGTTCAGGGCAGGCTTGAGGACAGCGTTCTCGGCGATTTCACCGAATGGGACATGGGCTTTGACTTCTATGCACCGCAGACGTTCCTTGACCCTCAGGGCAGGAGGATACTCATAGGCTGGCTTGGCATGGACAACAAGGCATACGGCAATGCCACCACTGATCTTGGCTGGCAGCACTGCCTAACCATACCGAGGGTCGTAACTATAGCACCGAACGGCAAGCTCAGACAGAAACCTATAGCTGAATTTGACAAGCTGAAAAGCAACTCACGCCGTCAGAGCAGCGGTCACACAGCTGAATATGCTCTGCCATTTGAGTTGGACGGCGAGCCTGCTGACAGTTTCAGCATATCATTTGACGGCAAGCTTGAACTTAGCTTTGATAAAGAAAAGCAGCTTTTTTCAATGAGATTTACCGATGAAAAATACGGCTGCGGCAGAACGGTAAGAAACGCAGAGATAGACAACGTGAGAAATATAAGAGTTATCGCAGATATGTCAAGCATCGAAGTCTATATCAATGACGGCGAAACTGTGATGTCAACAAGAATATATCCCGATAATGACAGCGTAAAGCTTAAAGTAAACGGCTTTGAGGCACAGGTCTGGGACATCTGAGAGGAGGAACTGCAATGGGAAACACACTTATTGCCATTGGCGAGGCACTGATAGACTTTATTCCTGCACAGACAGGCTGTGCCTTTGAGGAAGTAACAGCTTTCAGCCCTAAGAGCGGCGGTGCACCTGCAAACGTATGCGGAGCATTCACTATTCTTGGCGGCAGCTCAAAATTTATTACTCAGCTGGGTGATGACCCATTTGGAAAGAAGATAGCTTGTGACCTTGCAAAGGCAGGCATTGACACCTCCCTTGTAAGCTTTACAGACAAGGCGAACACTGCTTTAGCTTTTGTTAGCCTTGAAAACGACGGAAACAGGACGTTCTCGTTCTATAGAAAGCCTTCCGCAGATATGCTTTTTTCAGCGGAGCAGGTAAAAGAAGAATGGTTCGAGGACGCATATGCACTGCATTTTTGCAGCGTTTCACTGGGAGATTTCCCTATGAAGGACGCTCACAGGCGTGCTATCGAGTATGCAAGGCGGAAAGGTGCAATGATAAGCTTTGACCCTAATCTGCGTTTCCCGCTTTGGAATGACAAAAACGCTTTGCATGACACAGTAAATGAGTTTATCCCAATGGCTGACATTGTAAAAATATCAGACGAAGAGCTTGGATTCATCACAGGTGAAAGCGACATAAAAGCCGCTCTGCCAAAGCTTTTCACAGGCAATGTAAAACTTGTTATATACACCTGCGGTTCTGAGGGTGCATATGCTTTCACAAAAAACGCTCAGGCTTTTGCAAAAAGCGAAAAGGTGAAAGCTATTGACACAACTGGTGCAGGGGACGGTTTTATAGGCTCGTTCCTTTACGCACTGAAAGCCCTAAACGTTACCGCAGAGAATATTTCAGACCTTGACAACACTCTGCTTGAACGTTGCATAGCATTTTCAAATAAATTCTGCGGTGAAAGCGTTAAACATCAGGGTGCTATCGACTCCTACAGAAAAATAGATTTTGTATAAATATAAATTTGTATAATAGTTATCCTTCCTATAATCAATTTCCTTATGACAAAGCCTTCCCATTTTCGGGAGGGCTTTTAGTCTGTTTTGCGTTTTTTAAAGGCTCGTTTTAATACATTTTAGTATAGTAATATGATATCTTGCGAAAATTTGACAAAAGATAAGATATACTATATAATAGAGATTGTATGACTATTTTTACAGGAGAATTATTATGAACGAAAATAAAAACAGAGCGACATTCCAATCCCGATTGGGATTTATACTTGTATCCGCAGGGTGTGCAATAGGTCTTGGAAATGTGTGGAAGTTTCCATATATCTGCGGACAAAACGGCGGCGGAGCATTCCTTTTGCTCTATCTTGTCTGCCTTGTGCTCCTGGGACTTCCCATACTAATATGCGAATTTGCCATAGGCAGAGGCAGCAGTCGAAGTCTTGCACAGGCCTTTGACCGCCTTGAAAAGCCCGGCAGCCGATATCACTGCACAAAATACACAAGCATTGCAGGAAACTATCTTCTCATGATGTTCTATACTATGGTCACAGGCTGGATGTTATACTACGCTTTCAAATATGCAACAGGCTCAGTCAATGCGTCAAGCACTGAGGCGACGGCTGCGGCATTCATAGATATGCAGGCATCACCGTGGCTAATGCTCATATTCTCTGCGGTGGTCATAGTGCTTTGCATAGGAGTTTGTGCACTGGGATTGCAAAACGGCATAGAAAAGATAACAAAGTTCATGATGATACTGCTTATGGGACTTATGGTCGTGCTGGCGATAAATTCCATAAGGCTGAAAGGTGCGTCAGAGGGACTTAAATTCTTTCTTGTGCCGGACTTTGACGTCTTTAAGGAAAAAGGTTTCACATCAGTGCTTTTTGCCGCAATGACGCAGGCATTTTTCACCCTTAGCATAGGCATTGGCACAATGGAGATATTCGGCAGCTATCTGAAAAAAGACCGCACTCTTATAGGCGAATCGGTGAACGTTATCGTTCTTGACACCGCCGTTGCTATCGTCGCAGGACTTATCATAATCCCTGCCTGCTTTGCATACGGCATCGAGCCTGACTCAGGCCCGTCACTGCTTTTTATCACTCTGCCTAACGTTTTCCACCACATGGCGTCAAGCCGTCTTTGGGGCAGCTGTTTCTTCATTTTCATGTCCTTTGCGGCACTTTCCACTGTTATCGCTGTATTTGAGAACATCATCACAACGACGGTAGAGCTTTGGAACTGGAGCAGAAAAAAGTCCCTTATCGTAAATCTTGTGCTGATAATGGTGCTCACCGTGCCTGCTGTTCTTGGATTTAACGTGCTGAAAAATATCCAGCCAATGGGTGCAGGTTCGACTATCATGGATCTTGAGGACTTTTTGGTATCATCAAATCTTCTGCCGCTTGGTTCACTTGTGGGTGTGCTGTTCTGCGTTCGCAAAAACGGCTGGGGCTGGGAGAATTTCATCAAGGAAACCAACACAGGCAAGGGAAAGCATATCCCTAACGGACTTCACAGCTACATGGCCTACGTTGTGCCTGCACTTATCTGTTTCATCTACCTCAAAGGATACTATGACACATTCTCAAACAGAAGTCTGCCGGTCCTTATAGGCTGGATGTGCTTTGCGGTGATACTTCTTGTGCTGATATTCTTGGCAGCTTTCTCAAAAAGCAAAAAAAATTTGGAAAATCCTATTGACAAATAGAAAGTTTGGTTATATAATAAACCTTGCGTGATGTTTCACAAAAATTCGTATAATGATATAAAACTGAAAGGTGGTGGGTAAAATGAGAAATATTCTTTTTGATCTTATAAAGACTAACGAGAATACAAGCCTTACAAACAATGTAAGTTCAAAGTGCCTTTCAGATGTCATTTTGCCTGCCTTTATTACCAAAAGCTGATGAAGTATATTCTGGCTTTGTGGATATTATATTGCAGATCTATTGCGACCTCTGATATTAGGTATCAGAGGTCTTTTTTTGACCTGATATAGGCAGATACATTATACGAATTTACCAAAACATATCAGAAGAATATGAAATTTATCCCGAAAAGGAGGGAATACATGAAGTTTTTTGACGTTTTGCCAGAGCTTGCAGAAGAAGAGCTGCTCAAACGTGGAGTTATGACTGACGAGCTGCTTTACTGCGTAAAGGCTGACCTTGACGGCGAAGGCGGATATGTGGACGTATACATAACTTTCACAAAAGACACGCTCTGCATACTCCGTGGATATGAAGAATACGGAAAAATGAAACGAGGTCAGAAAAGAAAAAATCTTATAAGCTTTACGGTGTCAGGCTATGACGAATACCCTATAGACAGCATTGAAGAAATGTACGTTGACCGCTATGCAAATTCTGCAAGGCTTATGATAAAGGACAAATCGGACAAGGAGTTCCCTATAGCGAGATTTTCTCTTGGCTTTGCAGACAAATTTGAGAAGTTCAGCCAGCGTGTAAACTGCACCGCAAAAAACGAACCTATCGACGACCGTCTGCTTGAGGGCGTAAAGACCCACTGCCCTACTTGCGGCGAGCCTTATCCTGACCCTAACCGCCCAGTCTGCCCAAGATGTGTAGACAGGCGGTCGGTATTCAAACGCCTGCTTTCCATGTTCGGCGAATTCAAAGGTGCGGTATTTCTTATACTGCTCACCATAGTGCTCAGCAACGTTTTTGCCATACTTTCGCCGATATTCGGTTCGCAAATGCTCTATGACGACGTGCTTGCGGAAAACGGAAAATACTATGGCAGGATACTCATGATAGTAATGCTCATAGTTGGCATCAACATTGCAGGCATGATAATGCGGATAATCTCAGGCATTATAACCTCAAAGGTCGTGCCTGTCGTTACTCACAGACTGCGTGTGAAGATATTCTCATCAATGCAGCGGCTTTCCCTTGACTTTTTCACAAGCAAGCAGACAGGCTCGCTTATGTCAAGAGTTGACCGTGACAGCCAGAATATCTACTGGTTCTTTACTGACATAGTACCATACGGACTTACAAACGTGGTGAAGATAGTGGGCATTGCAGTTATAATGCTTACCATATCTCCCCTTTTGTCCATTGGCATAATCCTCACTATCTCGGTCATTGAGATAGTCCAGCATAGGTTTTACAAGAGCCAGCGTAAACTCTACCGCAAGTATGACGTTGCGATGCGTTCGGCAAACTCAGTGCTTTCAGACGTTATGAACGGGCAGCGTGTGGTAAAGGCTTTCGCCCGTGAGGAAAGAGAGATAGAACGCTACCGTGTGAAAAACACTGACGCATTTCTCATAAACTCAAGGATAAACTCACGAATTGCAAACACTATCCCGATAATATGGACGTTTTACAGAATAGTGAACAAGCTTGTTTTCTGCCTTGGTGCAGTGCTTGTGATAAAAGGTCACATACTTTTCGGTGCTCTTTCCGCACTTATATCCTATACCGAAATGGCAATGGACCCTATCAACTTTTTCACATGGATAGGCGACCGCTGGGCAAAATGTATGGACGCCGCATCAAGAATGTTTGAGATAATGGACGCTCTTCCAACTGTAAAAGAGGACGAACACCCTGTTCACATTGAGAACATGAAGGGGGATATCGAGCTTAAAAACGTGTCATTTGAATATGAGGCTGGTCACCCTATCATAAAGGACGTGTCCTTCAAGGTGCAGGCAGGTCATATGTTTGGCATCGTTGGAAAAACCGGTGCAGGAAAATCCACCATAATAAACCTTATGGCAAGGCTTTATGACGTAACAGGCGGCGAGATAACCATTGACGGCGTACCTATCAGGAAGATAGCCTTTGACGATCTGAGAAGAAATATCGGCATAGTTTCTCAGGAAACTTTCCTTTTCATTGGCTCAATAGCCGACAATATCCGCTATGCAGATCCTGACGCCACCATGGAAGAGGTCATCGAGGCAGCAAAATCTGCAAACGCACATGAATTTATAACAAAGCTCCCTGAGGGCTACAACACAAAGGTCGGCGAGGGAGGAATATCCTTGTCAGGCGGTGAAAAGCAGAGGATATCCATTGCCCGTGCCATAATACAAAAGCCTAATATACTTATCCTTGACGAGGCGACCGCCTCAATGGACACAAGAACGGAAAGAAAAATTCAGGCTGCTATCGACAATCTGAAACAGGGCAGGACAATAATCTCTATCGCACACCGTCTTTCCACTCTCCGTGACGCTGATATGCTTTGCGTTATCGAAAACGGAGAACTTAAAGAAATGGGAACACATGACAAGCTCATAAAAGAAAAGGGCAAATATTTCGAGCTTTACAAACTGCAATCAGAGGCATTGCAGTTCATAAACGAATAAGTAAGGAGATGAACATAATGGCTGAAAACAATATCCCAGAGCAGGAAGTCTATGAAGTCGATAAGCTTACATTGCTCGACTGCAAAAAGATACGCCTTGCAAAAGAAGAAAGCGGTTTCCTCACCCTTGATTATGACGGCAAGGTCTACCACAAGGTCAACCCCACAAGGCTCACACCGTTTTATTCAAAGACCACCTATATAAGCCTTTCATACGAAAATTCCGAAAAAGAGTTCCGTGAGATAGGCGTGATAAAAGATATGGCAGAGCTTGACGAGGAGCAATACAAGCTCCTTGACAGCTATCTTGAATACAAATACTATATGCCTGAGATAACAAAGGTCTACAGCATAAAAGACAATATGCGTGGTGCGATATTTGTCAAGGCTGACACCACTTCGGGACAGAAAACTATCTGTATCCGTGACTGGTATCAGAATTTCAGAATGATTGGCTATGATTATCTTTACGTCAACGACGCAGACGGCAACAAATATTTTTGTCCTGACATTCACAAGCTTGACAGAAAAAGCCGTCAGGTGCTTGAAATGTACACCTAAAAGGTGTTAGACCACACTGAAAGGAGTGTGAAAAATGGATCTTAAAACCTCTCTTCCTGAAAACGCCAAGGCGGATATCATATATTCCCTGCCTGCGAACTTCACCCGTGAGGGCGAGAAAATGGACGGCCATTTCTGCGTGACAAAAGAAAAGATATATGTCTACAATGGCAGTGAGATAATACTTGAATATGGCATACAAGATTTTTCTGAGTTTGAGTGCAGACAGCAGATAGGCTCTTCAATGGCTCAGGGCACGCTGAAAAACGGCGAAACAATATGTTTCTGCGGCTTTTCACAGGATCAGTTTCTGAGATATGCAGAGCTTATGAAACTTCTTGATCACTGCCTCAGAACCGGCGTTCTTATGGAAATAACAGATACACAAGAGCCTGTCTGCCCGAAATGCGGTCTGCCGCTGGAGGGTGCAAAGGAATGTATCTACTGCACAGGCAAGGGCAAGACAATGGTCAAGCTGATAAAACGCATTGCACCATACAAAAAATATTTTATAGCGGCAGTCATATGCACGATACTTTCTGAACTTATATGGGTGCTTGCACCATACCTTGACCGAGTTATAATCGACAAGTATGTCACACCGAAAAACACTCACTGGGCAGGGCTTGCAGGCGTTATAATCACTATCGTCACGCTGCTGCTTTTGGCAGGAGTATTCGAGTTTTTCAACATGAAAAACAGTTTCAAGGTGGCACTTAATTTGGGTCGTGATCTCAGGCAGGAGATATTTGAAAAGTCGCAGCAGCTTTCAATGAACTCTATCTCCAAAAGAACTGCCGGCGAACTTATCAACCGTGTTTCAAGTGACGCCGCAAAGCTTGAGGACTTTATAACCGCAAACGGAAAAGACGCCATTGTTAAAATACTCTCACTTGTGATAATAGGCATACTGCTTTTTGTCATGGACTGGCGGCTTGCACTTATGACCGTTTTACCTGTGCCTATAGTTTTCATAATAGTGCAAAAGCTTTTTGACGCCATGGCGATACGCTACACAAAGGTTTGGAAAAACGGCGTTTCTCACGGTGAAACTTTGCACGATATCTTAAACGGCATAAGGGTTGTAAAATCCTACGGCAACGAAGTAAGGGAGATACAGCGTTACAACCAGTGCTCTGAACGCTGGGCAAAAAGCTGCGTTCGTGCGGAAATGATGTGGTATCTCACCATACCTGCCTCAGAATTTATACTCACCATAGGCAACTTCTTTGTGCTGTATTTCGGCGGAAACATGATTCTCGACCACACCATGACATTAGGTCAGCTTATACAGTTCACCACCTATGTTGCGATGCTTTACGAGCCTATACGCTGGCTTATACAGATACCGAGAAATCTTGCAGACACCTCAGTTTCCGCAGGCAAGGTCTTTGAGATACTGGACGAGGAAACTGACGTCCGTGACTGCGATGACCCTGTTGACCTTGACATCAAGGGCGATATAGAATTTGACGGCGTATATTTCGGCTACAAGGTATACAATCCTGTGCTAAAAGACATAACCTGCAAGATAAATAAAGGCGAAATGATAGGCATTGTTGGTCATTCAGGCGTGGGAAAATCCACAATGATAAATCTTATTCTCAGGCTTTATGACTGCACGCAAGGTGAGATACGCATTGACGGCGTGAACATAAAGGATATCGCACAGCACAGTTTGCGTTCACAGGTGGGCGTGGTGTTGCAGGAAACATTCCTCTTTGACGGAAATGTTCTTGAAAACATTGCATATGCAAAGCCTGACGCTACCTTTGAAGAAGTAATAAAGGCGGCGAAGGTGGCAAACGCACATGACTTTATCACAAAGCTGCCTGACGGATACAACACCCGTGTGGGCAACAAGGGCTATCAGCTTTCAGGCGGCGAACGCCAGCGTATCGCCATTGCGAGAGCGATACTTCACGACCCTAAGATAATGATACTGGACGAGGCGACTGCATCTCTTGACACACAGACAGAAAAGCAGATACAAGACGCTTTAGGCAAGCTCACAAAGGGCAGGACCACCATTGCCATTGCTCACAGGCTTTCAACCCTCAGCAACGCCGACAGGCTCATAGTTCTGGACAAGGGCAGGCTTGCAGAGTTTGGCACACACGCTGAACTCATGAAGAAAAAAGGCGTTTACTACAAGCTTGTTATGGCACAGCGTCAGACCACAAAGATGAAAAAAGTTCAGCCGCAGACCTGTTAAGCACTTGACAATATCACGGCAATGTGGTAGAATACAATAGTAAAATCTCATATCGGGGAATGATGTTCTCCCCTGGGAAACCTAAACCGCTTATTAAGCTGATGACTTCTGTTTTTTACGCAGGAGTTGTCAGCTTTTTTTGATTTTGGAGGTATTTTTATGTTGTTTTCACTGGCTGTAATTTTTCTTGTGGGATTATCGGCGGCAGCTATTTTTCAGGCTATCGGTCTGCCTAGGATAATAGGTATGCTTGCAACGGGCATTCTCACAGGCACTTACGTTCTTGACCTGCTAGACCATAAGATTCTTGGGATATCCTCAGAGCTGCGTCAGATCGCACTTATCATAATCCTTATAAAAGCAGGACTTTCCCTGAACCTGTCTGACCTGAAAAAGGTGGGCAGACCTGCGGTCATGATGTCGTTCGTGCCTGCAAGCTTTGAGATACTTGGATATTTTCTTCTTGCACCGCTGCTGTTGGGGATAAACCACACTGAGGCCGCCGTTATGGGAGCGGTGCTTGGTGCGGTATCCCCTGCGGTGGTAGTGCCGAGAATGGTAAAGCTCATGGAAGAAAAATACGGCACTGAAAAAAGCATACCGCAAATGATATTAGCAGGTGCGTCATGCGATGATATTTTCGTTATCGTGCTGTTTTCCACCTTTGTCACAATGGCTCAGGGCGGCTCTGCAAGGGCGGCGGACTTTCTTAATATACCGGTGTCCATAATACTAGGCGTGCTCCTTGGTTCACTGTCGGGGTTTGTGCTTTTCTACATTTTTGAGATATCCTACCGCAAGGGTCGCAAAATAAGAAACAGCACTAAGGTCATTGCTATTTTGGGACTTGCGTTCCTGCTCATGTCAGTGGAGACCTTTGTCAAGCCTTATGTGGCAGTATCAGGACTTCTTGCAGTTGTGGCAATGTCCTGCGTGATAAAGATAAAAGCCGACAAAAAAGTGTCTGCAAGGCTTTCGGAAAAGTTCGGCAAGCTTTGGATAGCTGCCGAGGCTGTGCTCTTTGTTCTTGTGGGTGCGTCTGTGGATATCCGCTACACGCTCACGGCAGGTGCGGCGGCAGTTCTGCTTATATTCTGTGCTCTTGTGTTCAGAGCCGTGGGCGTATGGATTTGCCTGCTTGGCACTGGTCTGAACCTGAAAGAAAAGCTTTTCTGCGTCACCGCATATCTGCCTAAGGCGACTGTTCAGGCTGCTATCGGCTCAGTGCCTTTGTCACTTGGACTGCCCTGCGGAAAGATAGTGCTCTCTGTGGCTGTTCTTGCAATACTTATCACCGCTCCTCTTGGTGCGATAGGCATTGACCGCAGCTACAAAAAACTGCTCATGCATGAAAACTAAGGCAACGCTGCACGAGCCTTGTGCGTATCGCCATAAATAAAAAAAGCTGCCGCCAATTTCGGACGACAGCTTTTTTATATAGGCTATGCTCCTGTTATACGCCAGCCCTCTGCCTTTTCTCTTATTTTTACAAAATCTCTGTATCTGCCCTCCTGAGCAATAAGCTCAGCGTGAGTGCCGCTTTCAACTACCCTGCCGTTGTCAACAACAAGAATATTGTCTGCACTTTCGATAGTTGCAAGTCTGTGAGCAATGGTTATGATAGTTTTGCCCTTTGTCAGCTCAGAGATAGCCGACTGTATAAGGTGCTCGTTTTCAGGATCGATGCTTGCCGTTGCCTCGTCAAGGATAACGATAGGTGCGTCCTTGAGCATTGCACGGGCAATAGATACTCTCTGCTTTTCGCCGCCTGAAAGCCTCTTTCCTGTCTCGCCTGCCGGAGTATCGTAGCCCTGCGGAAGTTTATTTATAAACTCCTCGCACTGTGCTGCCTTTGCAGCAGCGTAGACCTGCTCGTCTGTGGCGTTAGGGTCGCCAAGGCGGATATTATCCATTAACGAACAGCGGAACAGGAAGTTATCCTGTGTTACAAAGCTTACATACTCAGACAGCTGAGCGATAGGTATATCCTTGACATTCACGCCGCTTATGGAAACGCTGCCGCCGTTTACGTCCCAGAAACGGGCTATAAGCTTTGCAAGAGAACCTACCATAGAGATCGAAAGCATTACGGCAAGTGCCGCCTGCGGAGCGGATATCGTTCCGCTGTTTGCAAGATACAAAGCCACAGGCAATGTACCGATAAGAGTGGACGGGAAAAGTGCAAAAGCAAGTTTCATTGTGAAATATGTAAATGAGAGCCATTTTACAACAAATACTCTGAAATCATTTATTGCCTTTGCGTATTTTTCATAGGAAACGCCTGCTCTTCCGAAAGCTTTTATTACCTCGATACCCTCGGTATACTCAACTATAGTGCTGTTCATATGAGAGCTTGACTCGTCATACTTCTGAAAGTTTTTTCCGCTTATGACCATTGTAAGAGCCATGCACACCATAGAAAGCGGGAACGTCACAAGTGATGCCAATGCAAGTCGCCAGTCTATAACAAGAAGTGCGATGATGCTCACAACAGGCAGGATCATATGACCTGCACCCTCAGGCACCATATGAGCAAGTGGCGGTTCAAGATTTTCTATCTTATCCACCATTATGTTCTTTATCTCGCCTATGGAATGGTTTTCCACGTTGCCGAGAGGTGCATGAAGAAATCTGTCTGCAAGGCGGTGTCTAAGACCCTCCAGCACGTTATAAGCCATATTGTGCGACACGCCTGTAGACAATCACTTTTACAAGATAAGCCGCAAGGGATATCAAGCACCATTTTGCCACGGCAGCTTTTTTAACCGTTTCTGCCACAAACAGGCAAATGAGCTTATAAATACAATAAACCGCCACACGCTGCAACCGCTGCTTTCCGCCAACAGGCTCGCCCCCTGCTGCAAAAACAATTCCTCGCCCTTCACTTCTTCGCCTCCCCCCTTTTTAAGTTATTTTGCTATAACTCGGTTAGTTTTTTATAACCATAAGTTAGTATAGCATAAAAGTAATGGTTTGTCTATCCCATTTGGACTTTTTGAACCTTTTTGGACAAAAAACACCGTGTCAGTGCATTCTGACACGGTGAAAATAGTCAATATTGAGAAATTTTGTTGCAATATCAACACAAACTAAATATGTTTTCAGTCATTCTTGACCTGTTTGTTATGTTTAAGTTTTTCCATATACAGTTTTGCGTCTTTCAAAAAACTTAATGCTATCATAACTATTACAATTCCCACAGGGAAAGCTGCAACTATGCTGACTGACTGGAGATTACTCATTGAACTTTCCGCAAACAGCAATGCTATAGGAAGAAGTATGAGCAAGATACACCACATAAGCTGAATACCCTTATGAGGCTGTTCTCCGTCTTTCAATTTATGATAGCTATAGCAAGATGCAGTCAATGCAATAGAATCGAACGAAGTGGCATAAAATGCGATCATTGTCAGGAGCACAACAACCATTATCAATGGTGCACACGGCATGGTTTTTATTATAGAAACTATCATGCCGTAAAGGTCGCCGCTTTCCATATACTGCTTAATAAAATCCGCCTTACCTGTTTCTTGCAATCCCATAGAATAATTACCAAGGACTATAAAGCTTGTCAAAGTTGATCCTACGCCAAATACATATCCGCCAAAAATCGTCTGACGTATGGTCCTTCCTCGGGAGATGCTGCCGATGAAGAATGGGGCAGCTACACACCATACCATCCAGTAAGCCCAATAATAGATAGTCCATGTTTGAGGAAAATTAGATGTGCGAAGTGGGTCAGTAAATGTAGAAAGATCAACAAAATTCTGCACCATCTTTCCCAGCGATGAAAAACCTGTTTCTACGATATATCGTGCCTTTCCTCCAAAAATCAGCACGAATGCTATCAATCCAAAGAACATATATATACAGATATTCGCAAGTTTGCTTATACCCTTGAATCCATGAAGTAGCGAATATGTATAAACAAGACAAGTGATAAGCAGAATGATGATATTTATCATAGTTCGACTGATAGAGACGTGGAAAAGCTCACCAATGATCGTTGCCATAAGCGGAGTTGCAACGCTGAATGTTGTTGCTGTGCCTGCAAGAAGTGCAAACACCGCCAAAAGATCTATTACTCTTCCTATAAATCCGTCTGTATGTTTGCCAAGAATAGGACGGCAAGCCTCCGAATATTTCTGACGACTTCTTTTTCTTACATGGAGCATAAAGCCGAATGCTACCGCCAGCACGAGATAAAATCCCCACGGGATAAAGCTCCAATGGAACAGTGGAAACACACCTGCCCACTCCTGAACGCTGCCCAGTTCTGCAATATGAGGATCTGTAGCATACAATACCCATTCTGAAAAAGAATAAAACAGAATGTCAGCAGCCAAACCACAGGTAAACATCATTGAACCCCAAGCAAAGAATGAGTATTTTGGTTTTTCATCAGGTCCTCCCAGTACAATATCGCCATATTTTGAACAAGCAATATATATCGAAAGAATAAAAATACCCAGTCCAATAACAAGATAATATGTGCCAAAAGTATCACCAAAAAAGAAACGTATCTGACTTAATACTGCATTTGACTGATTTGGCATAAAGAAAAACAATATGCACAGTGCAATTACGATGCCAAGTGGCAATAACGTTATCATCCAATCTATCTTGCCACGTTCGTTTGTCAACCTTTTATTCACCTTTTACTTCCCCCTCAAATTTTTTATAACTGCTGTCCAGAGCTATAAGCTCGCTTAGATTATCGACTTCAATAATATCATTTTTATTCATTGGCCGTATGCCAAGTTCATATTCATCAGGATAGCAGAACATTGCTACATCGTCCCAATATATCTGTCTATTCTTTTTTTGCTCAAATTCTACTTCCAAATGATGTTTTAACTTTCTTCCGTCTTCAGCCGTCCACCGTGAAATGCTGTAAAGCTGCCAGCCTTTTCTGCCGCCTGTCCTGCTGCATGAAGTAACATAACCATTTTCTACAGTTTGCAGCCACTCATCTGTTTCTTCGTCAGTCCAAACGCTGTTATATCCCGAACGTTCAAACTCAGGCGACAATATTTCGGAATTATATATTATCTGATCTCCATCAAGTATGATCGAATTCTCAATATGAGCCCTTGCAACATAAAGCGAAGAAATATTATTGCAGGTATCATAATAAGGATTTTCGATCAACTTTATTTCAGGATATTTATACTTCAATATGCCAAACTGTTCTTTAAGATATCCCACAACAACATATATCTCATTAATACCATTTTTATGCAGGCCATCTATAACTGTGTCTATCATACGCACCCCATTTACCTTCACAAGAGGTTTAGGAGTTGTAAGCGTTACAGGGTGCATTCTGCTGCCAAGACCAGCAGCCATTATGATCGCTCTTTTAACATTATGCATTTTCTTCAATCCTTTATCATTTATTCAGGCTGTCAAGCTCCTCACAAACTATCCTGTAAAACTCTTTGGCATAACGATACTGACGAAGTGAATATTCTCCAAAATCAACACCAAGGTTACGTTTATATTCACACCAGTTGCTCCAAAGCAAGCCACATACAGCGATATAACAATATATCTTTATCCTGATAATATCGTCACAGCCCTCTGTAAAATATGCCGAGATCAGATCATCGATCTGTTCCCTATTATAAAGTGCATATATGCAAAACATGGCAATATCAACGTGCGGATCCTGCATACCTGCATATTCCCAATCTATAAGGCGTATATCTTCTTTACCTTCTTTCTCGCAGAACAAGAAATTATCAGGAACTGCATCGATATGGGTAAGAACTTTTTTACTAGCATGGCGATCTATATAACTTTTTAATGACAATACATTTTCTTTTGTTTTTTTGTAATCCTTATATATCGACGGTTCTCCCTTCCATAAGCTCTCATAAAACTCTAGCTGACCAAAAATATCAAATTCATGATCTACAGTAAGACATAATTCATGAAAGGCTCTGAGCTTTTTCATACACTTTGCGACATCATCATGATCGAATGGGTCACAAACTCTTGCATCGTTTATAAATTTAGTTATTTTATAACCACTCTCAGGATCGATATAGGCGATATCATCGCAAATATTTTTATCAGCAATAGCGTTATACACTGCTGCCTCCTGCTGTCTGTTTATAAGCTTATCAGTTCCCTCCCCAGGGATACGCATGATGTATTTTTCACTGTTACAGGTAAAAAGGAAAGAACGATTCGTCATGCCCTTTTTCAAAACTGTAATATCTGTTATTTTATTTGGCACAGTATGCAGTGCATTACATATCACATTGATCGCATCTGTTTTGAGTTGATTTGCATCGCTGTCTATTTCACGAAGCTGTTCATATGTATTTATCTCTACCACATCAGAAGAATGGAGCACTCTTGCTGAAACTATCATGCGGTCTTTATTATATAATGCCTCTTCCCAAAATGATTCATTATATCTGTGATCTTTACTTAACTTCTCCACATTTTTCTTAACAATAGCTGCATCGCTTTTTGTAAGATAGCAAATACCTATCATTGCATTGCCTGCGGAATTATCAGGCACTGTCACAAGTTCCATCTTTCTGTTTACCCTTACGGAACTGTCGTTATCTACTAAGTCACTGACCATATACCATGAATAAAGTTCATGTTTGTTGAATGGATTTTGGTCGCACCATATATCACATGGTATCACATATGCATTCTCCAAATAATTTCTAGCCAGGCTTATTGAATAAAGGTTATTTCTTGTTGCATATTCCGGATTGACTATCAGCTCGACCCCAAATTCATCTATCAGATATTCATATTTCTCTTTCATGAAACCGACCACAACATATATTTCATTTATATCAACTTCATGAAGTTGTCTAATCACACGTTCGATCAATGGCTCGCCGTTGACCTCAATAAGTCCTTTAGGCATTTCCATGTTTATAGGCACCATACGCATACCAAAACCCGCTGCCAGAATAACTGCTCTGCTTGGAGCCTTTTGTGCAAATTCTAAATATGCTTTCTGCGTCATACTGACCGAATCATCAATATAACCACTCTCTATAAGTTCTTTAACACACTTATTCACGGTACCCAATGAATGACCTGATGTTTCAGCTAAAAGCCGCTGACTGATAAAAGGCTCTTGATAAAGGCACTGTAAAATATCATACGCTTGCCTGTTCATGTTATCTTCTCCTTGCATTTTCGTGAACATTCATTCAAAAAACAACACACTTAACGCCGCCCACAACTCACAAGAGTTCAGTTTAACTGCACGCATGACATCCAAAAAACGCCAAATTGAACAGCCGACCTTAAAGTGTGTCAAACAACAATAATATATTTACTTATGAACACGAATACATTTTACCACATTTATGTATTTTTGTCAACCACTATTTTATAAAACATATTACAAAAGCCAATAACATATTTTATGCAATTATAACAACCCTGTAAGCCGTTCTTATGTTTGTAAATAGGACAAAAAACACGCAGCCGTTTCCCGACTGCGTGTTAAAACATCATATTCAAAAAAGCCTTTCAACGTTTTCCGTCTGCAACAGACCTCAAAAAGTCATCTATCGCAGGCTTGTTAGGGGGAAAAATATCCTCAGGCAGGTCGCAAATATTAATAAATTTCAGCTGTGAGACCTCCGCCTCCTGCCGGTGCAATTCGCCTGAATATTCCCGGCAAACGTAAACGATATCCACATTGGATACCTGATCGCCGTTTGGATAGGTATACTGCATAACCTCGCCTGAATAAACGCCCAACAGTTCAAGCTTTGAGGCAATCAGACCTGTTTCTTCCAGAAGTTCTCTTTTTGCAGCTTGCTCCACAGACTCGCCAAGCTCCACCGAGCCGCCTGCATAGCCCCAACAGCCGCAGTCAGTCCGCTGCTGCATGAGCATCTGACCAGCCTTATTTATAACGATAACGCTCGCACCCACCTGCAAAAGAGGTCTGTGTCCAACTATCTTACGAAGATCCATTATGTATTCTGACATCTAATCTCTCCAAATAATAAAATTTATCTTCAAACTAATAAAACGTCTATGATACAAAATTTAGCACTATTATGCATTAACTTAAAACTTAAAAGTATTATTTAAAGTATCCCACTTTTGATCTTTCTCAGAAAGATTAAGTTTCGTCCCGTCTGAAAGAGTATAACCCTGAGCTGATGCTGAACCGTCTATTCTCCAACAAGTTCAGGCCATTCTATACCAATTTCAGGGCCATTCCAAGCAAGACCACCTTCATCATTTGGATGATAAAAATCATCACATTTATAGCAAAATTCTGCTACATTTGTAAGAACAAGAAAACCATGTGCAAACCCTTTTGGAATAAGAAACTGTTTCTTGTTTTCTTCTGTAAGGAGAACTCAATACTTGAAAGCAAAGTCAGCCACAAATCAAAGCACTTGAAAACATCAAACCCATTTGCTTTTGCAATCTTTGGTGTGTCAATGAACAGCCAGTTTCTTTCGTCATCAGGAATAGTGCAGGTGATTATCTCATCACGCTTGGTCGTAGAATCTTTTCCGACATAGCCCTTAACAGTTTCCCTTACAGGTTCTTTGAACTTTTCATTATATTCCAGTCTTGTTTCATTGAAGAAGGACTGGTGATCTGCACAAGCTGTTCTTTCACTTGAACTTACAAAGGTCTTATGTTTAAAGAGTATACGTATTTCAAGAAAGATATGATTAGCTTTTCTGAAACATTCATTTTAGGCCTCTAATTTGTCGATTTTTTGTTTCGCTTTCTTATTTTTTAAGCATAGCGATATATTGCCATATCGCCCCTTTTTATCACTGTTTTAGTCTCCGAAAGCAAAATTTCACTATATATTTTTTACCATAAAAAGTCCAGTAACACCATACCTTTCAGGCATAAAATATCATTTTTTCTGAAATACTCAGGAAAAACTGACATAAAACAATACATATTTTTTTCTTCATTGGTCACTGCCCTCAGAACACTTTATGCTTTCCGTGAAATGAAACTTATTTACACAATCGACCTTTTCATTTGTCAAATTTCCAAACACCTTTTTCATGATCGTTACGTTTATTTTTTTTTGCAACCACTCCCATATACCATAGGTGGTCGCACAACTGCCACTTTAAAATGTTCATCACTTAATTTTTTGATTTCTTCATCTGCACTAAGCTTTGAAATACCATAATGTGTATTTGGACACGGCTCTGTTGTTTTTGTAATAAAGCCTTCATTTTTTCCGTAAACGCTCATGGAACTAAGTACGATAAACTGCTTTACGCCGTCATTTTTAGCCTTTCGTGCTAAATCCACCACAAGATGTTCATTAACTTCGTAATACAAATGTGCATTTTCCATGGTCTCTTTTCTCTGTGCTATTCCCGCAACATTAAAAACCACATCATACTTTTTCAAATCAACATTTTCCACATCTATGCTGATCCTGTCCAAAACATCTATATTGTATTTTTCTGAACAAGTTTCGAGGTAATTTTATTTACCGCATCACCTATATAACTATTTGCTCCTGCAATAAGTATATTCTTATTTTGCAGTTAATTCTCTGATATTGGCTTTAGACACTCACATCTACCGCATTTTCAGTATTCATCATACCCGTTCCGCTCTCAACAACTCCGTCATGTTTCAAAACAGACTTAATTGTGCCGAAGAAACACTTCATATCAAAGAAAAATGACTGCTTTTTTACATACTCGCCGTCAAGTTTTGCCTTAACTGGTATCTCAAGCTCATCTCTTCCACTTATCTGTGCAAGTCCAGTAAGTCCTGGCTTTACGTCATTTGCTCCGTACTTATCTCTCTCAGCAGTCAGCAGATCTTGATTCCAAAGACCCGGTCTTGGCCCGATTATAGACATATTTCCCACAAAAATATCCCATATTTGCGGCAGCTCATCAAGACTGCTCTTTCTCAGGAACTTTCCTACCCTCGTTATGTACTGGTCAGGGTCATCAAGCATATGTGTAGGCACATCATGCGGCGTGCTCATCTTCATTGATCTGAATTTGTGCAGCTTGAAGTACCTTTTATTCTCACCCAGTCGTTTCTGCGTAAACAGCACTGGACCCGAATCATCTATCTTTATCGCTATCGCAATAGCAGCATAAACTGGTGACAACACAACCAATCCACAAAAAGAAAGAGCCTTGTCTATCGCTCTCTTTATGTATCTGTTATAAACGCCGCCGACCTGCTCAGAATCACCCACTGCAACAAGGTGACCTCTCACGCCGTCAGCATTCTCAGGATCATTTTCGTCCTCTACAAACTCAACTCTCTTGCCCTCAAGAGGACTTTTCTGATCGTCCTCACCGTCATACACAGTGCCGCCCTTCTTATGCTTTGCGACCACGCTGAGTACACCATACGCTGCCCCGAACACTGCCAGCGAACCAACTATGACTTTCTTTATTTTCTTCTTATCCATACTCTACTTTTTATCCTTCCACACGACTTCGTCGCAACACTTGACCACAACCTCAGCCAAACGTTCCAATCCCCACTTATATGTTTTCGACAAAAAATCGTATAACAAAGCATTTATGTACTCCTATTTTCGATTTTATCACAAAAAGCTAACTCCGTCAAGTATTTACGACTTATTTTTGTACTTTTTTCAAAATTCATGCAATTACATATTATATTGTTCGACTTCACGCTGACGCACGGAAATATTGTTATGCAAAAATGTTCCAATATAACATTGTACATGTATCTTTAATTTCATTTGTAAATATCTTGCTGTGACAGAAATATGCAAAATATGTGTCACACTTCCTGTCACATATTGACACACTGTAAAAAAAGGTCTATAATTGTATTATAAAATTATTTATGGGAGGAAATTCTTATGAAGAAACTATTGGCAACAGTGCTTGCATTAACGCTGACATTCGGAACGTTTGCGTTGCCAAGTGCTGAGGGAGGTCTGACACTCAGTGATTTTAGTATTACTGCCAGTGCTGAAGAAAGTGATGACTATGGGTATATCTATGGCGATTTTCGCTATGATTACTACGATGATGACGGTAACTTGTACATATGTGCTTATGTAGGAAATGCTACCGATATTGTCATTCCATCTTCGATCAATGGCAAAAGCGTAACCGCCATTGGAAATGCCGCATTTCAAAAAAATGACAAAATCAAAAGTGTTATTATTCCTGAAGGCATAAAAACTATTAACGCATATGCATTCATGGAGTGTCCAGACTTGACAAGTGTTACTCTGCCTAATTCATTGACTTCTATCGACACTTGTGCCTTCTACAAGGATGCTAACCTGACAGACATAACAATCCCAGAAAGCGTTACATTTTTGGGTAGTGATTCTTTTGATGAAACAGGCTGGATGAAAAAGCAACAAGAAAAGAATCCATTTGTTATTGTAAATAATATGCTCTTAGATGCAAGAACTTGTAAAGGTGATATAGTAATCCCTGAAAATGTTACATATATATGTGATGCTGCTCTTGCAAGCAATGACCAAATCACAAGCGTTAAAATTCTATCAAACGTAAAATATTGTGGTACAGATGTTTTTGCACACTGTCAAAATCTTGTTTCCGTTAATTATAACGCTGACACACCTTACATTCCTGGAGAATGTTTTTGGGATTGTCCAAGTCTTGAAAAGGTAATCATGTCAGACAACATAACTGATATATACTATTCTGCATTTTCAGGATGTTCAAAACTTAAAGATGTTACTTTGTCTAAAAATCTCCAAAACATAAATAGTTATGCTTTCTATAACTGTCTTGAATTAGATTCAATCAATTTACCCGCAACTCTTGAATATATAGGCGACTTAGCATTTGGTATATGTAAAAAGCTTGAAACAATTTATATACCGGCATCTGTAACATTAATCTCTTGTACAGCGTTTCATTCCTGCCCAAATTTCAAAAGTTACATAGTTGACCCTAAGAATGAAAATTATTCTTCACCAAATGGTTGGCTTTGCAATAAAGAGCGTGATACTGTTATTGATTTCCCAGATGGTAAAAATGACATAGTTTTTCCTTCAAACATAACAACCATTGGTCCAGTGGCATTTGACTCAGCTGAGTTTGAAGAGATAACCATTCCTGACACTGTTACAAAAATCGAGGATGTTGCTTTTGCAAACAATAGTAAACTAAAAAAAATAGTGTTGTCAAAGAATTTAAGATACGTTGGCAATTTGTTCCTATCGGGGTGCTCGTCATTAGAGCAAGTTGAATTCCAAGGTGAACTTGAATATCTTGGTTCAAATGCTTTCTCGAATTGCAGCAATTTAAAAAGCATTACACTGCCAAACGGTATCACTGAATTAGGAGACAATTTATTTTCAAGGTGTGTATCTTTGGAAAATGTAGTGATTCCGGACACTGTAAAAATTATTCATGAGGAGGCTTTTTATGATTGTGACAGTTTAACAACCATATCTCTTCCTGACGGTTTGGTATGTATTAACGACTTCGCTTTTAATAACTGTGATAAATTACAGTCTATAGCAATTCCGGATAGTGTCACAAGCATTGGCGATGATGTCTTTACTAACTGCAATAATCTTACAGACTTAAAAATAGGCAGCGGAATCAAAAAAATCAACTATTATGATTTTAAGGGTGTAAAAGGCATCAAGAATTTAACACTCAGTGAAGGTATTGAAGAGATAAGTTCTTGTGCATTCACTAACCAACCAAACCTCAAATATGTAGTAATCCCTAAGTCTGTTACATCTATCGGCGAAAGAGCCTTCGGCTTTGAACTGTACTATTTAGACGAGAATGAAGAAAACTACGGTTATAGAAACGTTGACGGTTTTAAGCTTGGCGTATACGCAGGCACAGCTGGTGAAAAGTACGCAAAAACTTTCAACATTCCGTATGACATAATCCCTGAGCACACCCATTCCTACACAAGCAAAGTCACAAAGCCTGCCACTTGCACAGAGAACGGCGTGAGAACATACACCTGCGAATGTGGCGATTCCTACACAGAAACTATTCCAGCAACAGGTCACAACTACGGCGATTTTGTTGTCACAAAACCTGCGACCTGCACTGAAGACGGCGTAAAGACTAAGACTTGTGCTAACTGCAATGACAAGATAACTGAGGTTATCCCTAAGACAGGTCACAACTATGGCGATTTCGTTGTCACAAAGCCTGCGACCTGCACAGCAGACGGCGTAAAGACTAAGACTTGTGCTAACTGCAATGACAAGATAACTGAATCTATCCCTAAGACGGGTCATACTTCCAGTGACTGGATAATCGACAAGAACGCTGCGATAAACGTCAAGGGTTCAAAGCACAAGGAGTGTAAAGTCTGCAAAACAGTTCTTGAAACTGCCGAGATCCCTGCACTTCCTATGATAAGCATTCAGGGTGCGAGCGTGAGCGTTTCAACAAGCAGCTACATTTTCGACAACACAGCTAAGACACCTTCCGTAACTGTTACTCTGAACGGCAAAACGCTCAAAAACGGCGTTAATTACACTGTTTCATACTCAAACAACAAGAATGTTGGTCTTGGTATCGTGACTATAACCGGTAAGGGCGACTACACAGGCACTATCGCAAAGAATTTCAAGATCTATCCTGCTAAGCAGTCCATTCAAAAACTCGAAACAAGATACAAGGGATTCTTTGTAGACTGGGTACAGAAAGGTTCTGCAACAGGCTACGAGGTACAGTACAGCACAAGTTCATCGATGTCAGGTGCGGTAACAAAGAAACTCACAGCAAACAAGCCTGATACTCTGACTGTCAACAAGCTCAAGAGCGGCAAAAAATACTATGTTCGTGTACGTTCATACACAAACGTGAACGGTGAAGTTTACTACGGCAACTGGTCTGACATTAAGTCTATCACCACCGCAAAGACCAATTTCAAAAAGGCAAAGATAAGCGGTATAAAGACCAAGTCCTACACCGGCAAGGCTATCAAGCAGAGCATCAAGGTCACATACAACGGCAAGGCCCTGAAAAACGGCAAGAACTACACAATCTCCTACTCGAACAACAAGAAGGTCGGCACTGCTAAGGTCACGATCAAGGGCAAAGGCACATACGGCGGCGTTATCACAAAGACATTCAAGATAAACCCTGCAAAGCAGAAGATAAAGAGCCTTAAAGCCAAGTCAAAGGGCTTTACAGTAAACTGGGCACAGAAGGATTCCGGCACAGGTTACGAGATACAGTACAGCACAAATTCGTCCTTCAAGGGTGCGACTAAAAAGACTGTAAAGAACAAAAAGACTTCAAAGGCAACGTACTCAAAGCTCAAGGCTAAGAAGAAATACTATGTAAGAGTTAGAACTTACACTGATGTGAACGGAACAAGATACTATGGTTCATGGTCAGCTGCTAAGAGCGTGACAACGAAGAAATAATAATCTAACAGCAAAAAAGCACCGTACCGAGATGATCGGGCGGTGCTTTTTTATCGTACCCACCCAATAATCCCCCATCCCCTAAAACCAAATATCCCCGAGTCCAAAACTCGGGGATATATTTCACGGTAATTTGCAGATCTTCTGTGTAGCCTCATTCCAGGGCAGCAGTTCCTCAATGATATCCGGATTGGTCAGAAACTCCATGCTCGGAAGAACTGTCAGCAACAATTCAAAGTATTTGAAAACATCAAGTCCGTTTGCCTTTGCTGTCTCCACAATGCTATAGATCGCTGCACTTGCTTTGGCACCCCTTGGAGTGTCACTGAAAAGCCAGTTTTTTCTGCCTACAGTAAATGGCCTGATCGCATTCTCGGCTGCATTGTTTGAGATAACACAATCTCTATTTTTGAAATAGCTGCCAAGATATTCTCTTAAACGCATATTCAAATGCCTTGCCAAGTTTTGATTTTGCAAGAACAGTCGGTGCTGCTTTTTCAGCCCATGACCAGAAAGCCTCGAACACAGTTTTTTCCTGCATAAGACGCTTGTTAAATCGTTCCTCGGTCGTGAGACTGTCAAGCTTCGCTTCTATCTCAAAAAGCTTATCGCAATAATCTCTCGCGACCCTTGCTATGCTGTCTTCACTGTTCACTACCATCGCTTCATGGAACTTTCGCCTAACGTGTGCCCAGCAATTGCAGTGCGTGACCTTGGTCAGCTTGTTGTAGCCTGCATAGCCGTCGGTGTGCACAAAACCATCGTAGTCTCCAAGATACTTCTTTGGCACGTCGCCAGATCTCGACTTGTTGTAGTCGTAGATCACGATCTGCCTGTCCGAATGCTTTCCAGTGCGGTACACCCACATATTGTTTTTGTAAATAATACTTGACACATTAACCGCAAAGATTTTGAAGTTAAGCAGCGATAGTCATAGCCGAATAGTACCTGTGCCTATCTTTTTTGCAAGCTTTACTACCCGCACCTTGTACTCATTTTCATATTGTTTATTTTCTGACATTTCTTTACCTCCATTTTTTCTCTTTTTTATTTTACTTCTTTGAGGTTGGAGTGTCCAGTTTTATCATACTATATCAAGGATTATTGGGTGGGGACTTTGTAAACCATAAAATCCCAACAAACCAATTGGATTCTACTTTCACAAATCGCGTATTTTAGCTTATGAAGATCAAGACATTTTATAGTGAAGCCATCGCAAACCATCTCCCAAAAAGGATTTTTGACGACAGAAAATGTACATCCTGTTTTTTCTGGCTTTTCATAAACCAGTTGAGCATAATTTTTGCTAGTGCTCGAAATATTTATTTCAATCTGCCCTTTGTAGCCATAACAACTATTACTTGATAGCGGTTCTTCCCCCCATAAATTTCATATTATATAACACGGTCTTTACGATATTTTTCAAGTACTTCTTAGGGTAACATCTTTTTACTGCTTTCTTAAATCCATACCCTTTTTTCAATTTCTTAAAAAACACTTCCCGTTGCTTGGGCTTCTGAGAGGGTCGATATAATTGGTGATTGCTTTCTATCGCTTTTTTCAAATCAACATCTACAAGAGTTAAATCTGCTTGATCTATAAGTTCTTTTCCCTTTTCATTTTGACAAAGCACTAAAGAAATACCCTTATCTTGGATGCTTTTTTCAAGTTCACTTCCCCATGAATCCCCCAGGGTAATATCACCGGGCCTTTCAATCTTGGCATATTGACATTGATAACAATTCTCCGTGTATGTTGTCGAGTTCAAAAATGTCATCAAATAATTATCGGTTGTTATCGGAACCGCGAAACGCTTTCCATCCTGTTCCAATTTAAAATTATTTTTCTCCCGAAATCTAATGCTTTGAACTTCTGTTAATCGAATCCCATAATCAAACAAAAAGCTGTCCAAAATTTGTGGTGAAGGTGTTCCATGGCAAATTAAATCAGCGGTATACAAATTTTGATGATTCTTTGTATAATGCCTGACCGCTGAAACCTGACACGGCAACCCAACAAAAAGCACCTTTCTTCCCAATTTAAGCTTTTCTAAAATTTTCTTATATATTCCCTCAGGATTACTTTTTACATATTTTGAACCTGTAAATTTACACACTTCATCTTCTGTCTCAGCAAAATCAAACTCAAACTTCCCAAAACTAAATGTGCAGCTACAAACAATCCCTCCATTTTTTATGAAGGCTCGTTCTACTGCTGTTGCAACTCCTCCAGATGAAGAACGCATACGAACGCAATCATCTTGTGCCCATCCCTGTTTCCAATAAATCGGTTTAGTTAGTACTTGTTCGGCGTTGTTTTGGCATGCACTATGGCATGCATTACATTGAATACATTTCTCAGAATCAATTACTGCATTATATTCCATCCACGAATCAATTACTTTTATAGCTTTTTTAGGGCAAACATCAATACACTCCATACACCCTGTGCACTTACCTTTTTCACATACTGTAGTCATATCATCGTCTTCCTTTTAATTTTAGTATTTTTCTCACTATGGGGAGCCAGATATCTGAAAACAAATATATAGTAGCGGCTAGAATGACGCATTGTAGTAAAAAACCAAACCTATTATCAATGAACATCAAGCCCGCGGACAACACTAAAGCCGTACTTCCCACTATAAATTCTTTATTATTTACATTATATTGAATATATTTTCTTGTATGAAAAAGTCGAAAGACAAATACAAGTATATAACTAATACACGTCGCAATTGCAGCACCATAAACGCCTACTTGTGGAATTAATATAAAATTCATTGCAATATTAAATATTGCTCCAAAAGTACCAGAAAAAAGATAGCCAAAACTATCTTTGTGAACCGTATAGCTTGTAGCCATAAAACTAGCCATTGTCAAATATACGCATCCGACTGTCAAAAACGGCGTATATTTCCATGCAGAATAATATTCTTTCCCAACATACACACTCAAAAACGGTTTCATAAATGTTAACAAACCTATTCCAATCAACATAACAATTCCAATTAGAACTCTAAATATTTTATTATTATATTCGCTTTCATCCTCTGTTCCTTCTTCACGAATTGCAGAATAACTCCATGCTTGATTGAATATTGTTGTCAATGTAGAAACTAGCGTAGGAAACTTATATGAAACGGCGTAAATTCCATTGGCGGCCACACTTATCATGCTAGACACCATAATGCGATCCGAGGAATTCATAATCCACCACATAAATGAATTCGGAATTAATACCACGGAATATCTCGCCATCTTGATCAGTAAATTTCTATCAATCCTTGAAAACGAGAATGATTTATATCCTTTTCCTACAATAATTGCATATATGGCAGTGAGTGTATTTGCTATAATGTAAGCTTTCAAATACCCATCAATACCTTCTTTAAAGACCAAGAGGAACAGAATATTTAATACCGCAATAAAAAAAGTATGTAGAACATTTCCTATCGAGTAATAAATCAACAGTTCTTTCCCACGCAAATCGCACAAATAAAGCTGACTTGCTGCCAAAGAAACGACATAGAAATAAACAAACACGGCATATTCAGAAATCTTATCAAAAGAACGACATATTGGAAAAAGTAATAATCCAACCATCATTCCGATTAACAGTATTCCCGTCCCTACCTGGGTAATTTTTTTAGTATCAGCATCCTTATCCAACGCAAATCTCATAACAGACTCACAGATATTTAAAGTAAGAATTGGAACCGCAACTGTTCCCACTGTCGCAACCAAATCAACGACTCCATATTCAGCAGTTGTAAGTGCGTTTGTATATAACGGAATCAAAAAAAAAGAAATAAGTTTTGATCCAAGATTTCCCAAAGTAAATATAATAGTGTTTTTTATCAAATAACTGTTTCTGCTATTTCCCATTCTCTACTGCTTGCTCCTTGATTATTTTTATAGTCATCTTTCATTCAAAAATGAAATCCAATCAAATTCATCAAGCCAACGTTTTCCAGTAAATCTACTTTTATAATCACAAAGATTTTTTACATTTTGTATATCTGCTTCGCTTTTCGAAATATAATATGCCGAACGATACTGTGGATACTCTTTTACCGTAAAAATGACTTTATGTTTAAATTTCAAACTATCGAATGAACAAATATCCTGTTCCGTACATCCATCTTTTTGCACCATAATAATATAAAGATTGTCCATATTCAGCCGCTTCAAACGTTCGATCCATTTCTGTTTTGCCTGTTCAAACGTTTCGTAATGCGTAAAATAGACATGGATATCTTCTAACTTTCCAACCGGATAACCGTATTTTTCACTGCTTTTCTCATCCATTTCGATTTTGCAATCATATAAATAATGCTCCAATTGACTCAAAAATTTGATGAATTCCTTCGGAGCAAACCAAAGATTTACAGTTGGTGAGTTGAATCGTAATCCCAATTCATGACTCACCACCCCCCCCACGCAGTTCATTGAAATAATCGAGCAATCCTTGTTTTTTATTTTTCTTTGATACTCTTTATCCATATGCATACGAAGAATTCTTCTATAAATCTTATTTATTTTTTCCATCTTCGTCACCCATTCATAAGTTTTCTTTCAAATACTTCAGTGATTCTTCTCTTTCCAAACCCAGCATATCACCGATTTTTTTCTTATCCAACTCTTTTTTCAGCACTGTATCCAATTGAGAGATATCGGTAATAACATGACTCTGTATTTGAAGTCGTTGCGTTAAATCCTCCAATTTATTCTTGTTACTCTCTCGAATCAATACCGCCATTCTCTTTCCAAATTTTGCACCAAACAATGTTCCGTGAAATGTGTCCGTTACAATACATTCTGCATTCTGAAAAGCTTTCAACAACTCAAACGGAGTTAGTGTTTTATACAACGGTATCCATTTCTGCCTTCCAAACGGAGCCACAATCTTCAAATTGCACTTCTTGCAGTATTCAGTAATTGCCTTAATTTCCTCTGGGTCACTAAATCTCTCGGCATAAGAATAAACAATACAATACTTTTTAGGAAGTTTAGAATTCACTGTAACATTCCTGATTTCATCATCAAAGTTTCCTACAGCCACAGGATCTAAATTATATACAGGCTTTTTTTCGGAAATTTTCTCTACAAAGTCTGCAGTGTTTTTATCTCGCACAGAAATAGCAGACAAATTCGACATTGCATTTATGACTGCTTCTTTCAATTCATCCGACAGATTATCTGCCTTTGTCGAGCCACAGCTTGCTGCATAGGTGATTACTCTTTTGGCAGCTCCTACTTTGCCAAACAACTGCGGTGAAAAACCCCATTTGGATTTTTGCAAACAATTGAAAACCTCATCACTTCCTATTACGCATGTATCAAAACACTCGTCACCATTCAAACTATTCAGACCCGTGCTATTTCTAAATTCAGAAAAAACCTGCCGTAGCTTTCGCCCCAAGATTTTACCTTTAACGCGATTCCATTGTGTTTCTAACCAGCTGTCGTCTTTTTTGTCAATATCTTTTTTCTCACACTGCATACTTAAGACATCATTCGTCCCTTTTTCTATGGCAAGAAACTTCACCTCATTACCTAGGCTCTCTATCATCTTCTTTAGTGAATACGCTTGTAAGACTGATCCATAATTGTTAACTTGTTGCATTGACAAAATATATACTTTCATAGCTACTTTCTCCTTCAATTACTTGACTGCATTTAGTCATTGGCATCACAATTCCATCGAATCAAACATATACCAAATAAAAAGAACCAGTTCAAGGCCACTTCAAAAATTGATGCAATAATCATTCCATACACAATAATTGAAATATAAAAAGACTTATCTGTCTTGAGAGTATTTTTAAAGCTCCAGAAGACAGTAACAATTAATGAAACCACACTCAAAAATCCCATATTCACCATGATTTCAAGTAATCCATTCTGTGCATTTGCATATAATCCTGTCATATTCTTCATCATCGAATTGCTATACCCATATCCAAACCAGAATCTACTTCTAATGATATTCAGCAAATAATCATTATATATTTCCAAACGCCCAGTCACGGTGTAAGATCTGTTGAAATATCCAAATACGATATTATTTACAAATTCATTTTTAAGAATTTGTCCCATCACCAAAACAACCAGTGCAGACATAATTAGTGCTGTTACCGCAAATCTTTCATTTAACAGCAATATTCTGATTTTTTGAAATGGAACTATTGTTGCTATAAACAACACTGCCAAAGTCACCGTCGCCGTAGCACAACCTATGTATAAGGTAAGTGCAATTGAACTAATAAACAAAGCAATATAGCAAATTTTATTTTTCCATAAAATCATCTCATGTGTTGCACCATATAAAGCAATAAAAAATATAAATAAATATGAAGATGTGAATTTATTTCCAAAGATATATGCAGACTGATTGCTGTTATTCACTGTACCGACCAATATTATTGAAACAAGAGTCAATATACAATATAGTCCAATGATATTATATAAGCATTTTATTGTCTCGTTAAATCGATTCTTTTGCTTGCAAAGTCCAATAAACGAATAAATATCATAAAATGTAACGGCATAGAGAAGAGCGTCCAAAAAGTCTTTATCCTGATATCCACCTTTAAGATATGCCATAACCGCTGAAAGCAAAACACAGCCAGAAAATAGCCACGACAAATTTACAATTTTTCCCTTTTTTTCTCTTGAAATTGTAAACAAAAAAACGCTTATGAGAATAATAATTTTACTTGCCTGTCTTAGTCCTGCAGGCAAAAAATATGGTTTAATAATTGCAAATACCAACAAATATGTCAACAAGTTATATACATTGATTTTATATGTAATCTTCATCCTCTTATCCTTGCATCTTCATTATATTAATTTTATAGTACAATCTTAAACTAAATGCAAACAGAATGGCTTTTGCTCTGTCCTTTTTAAAGCAAACCTTACGCAATGGATAAAAACGATCAATCTCCATATTTGTTTGATACAATCTTCCTTCTGTCATACCTTTCATATAAAGCATCGCAATGTGATTATCCATGTATTTTTTTAATTTTGGATTCTTAATTTCATTTGCTAATATATCTAATTTCTTACAAATGCAGAGCATATCTTGCCCATGTTTTGTTTTGTTTCCTGATCTTGTAATAGATCCATTTCTTCTTAAATAATGGTAAAACACATAATCTGATGTATATATTTTGTTTGCTCTCAATATAACTTGTGGCGTCCAAAGCTCGTCTTCATGTAAAATTCCTGACTCAAAGTATAATTGATTTTCTACAATAAATGTTCTTTTGTACACACCGAAGCAAGCCGCCGCATACAAATTCCTTTGCTTTAGTTCCTCAAGTGCAAACTTCTCACCTGTAAAAGAACAATTTTTAGCCGACACATACCCATATTTTATTAATTGTTTATCGGTACTTTCGTATTCTTCACAATACCCAAAATATATAATATCAGGTGCATTTTCCTTTTCAATTATACCTTGTATTTTAGCAATGCATCCATTTTCTACATAATCATCCGAGTCTAAAAGCATAATATATTGCCCACATGATTCTTTTATTCCAACATTTCTAGTATCAGATAAACCGGAATTCTTTTCCTTAGCGACTACTTTTACATTTGTATATTTTTCATATTTTTTTGCAATATTCAAAGAGCCATCTGTTGACTTATCGTCAACAACAATAATTTCCATATCTGAATAATGCTGGTTCAACAAACTGTCTAAACACTTGTCCAGATATTTTTCAACATTATATACTGGAACTATCACTGAAATAAACATTTTTCACCTCTATAATATAATTAAGCATCATTCGCTTAATTATATTTTCGTAAATAATAACTTTCCATATATTTTGCAGTTGCATTCATATCAAATCCTGCATCAATCACATACTGCTGCATATTGGTATGAGCTTTCGGATTCTGTGCCATTTCAAGTGCTGCATTCGCCCACTTTTCTGCCCCATCACTCAACAGCAGTTTCCGGTAGATTGGTGTAATATCCGTTTCCGGTGGCAAACCTTCGGAACAGACAATAGGAACACCGGCCGCCTGTGCTTCGATTGCAACAATACCCAGCCCTTCAAACAAAGACGGGAAAACAAACACATCCATTGCCTGATAGATTCGGTTCATATCTTTTCTGTTACCAAGAAAATGTACACAATCCGAAAGTCCTTTTTCTGCCACTTTGCTTTTCACTTTTTCCTCTAATGGTCCGGTTCCAACAAGGATCAATTCAGCGTCCGACTTTTTCTTCTTTATCTCTGCAAAAACATCAATCAGGAAATCGTGATTTTTCTCTGGTTGCATTCGGCCAACATGACCAACAACAAACTTATTCTCCACTCTAAGTGCTTTTCGAATTTCTTCTCTAATGTTGGCATCTGCAATAAACTTCTGCGAATCAATTGCATTCTGAACAATCCCAAATTTCTTTCCTTTGAACGCAAACTTTCCTGCTTCTTCGGAGCACGCAAACAAATCTGTAGAATATCTAGTGAACAGTTTTTGCATTATAAGTTTCAACGGAAGTTTCACATCATGCACTGCCGCATTGCTATGTGAATGAGCAATTCTGACGGGGATACATGCTTTCTTTGCCGCTTTCAAGCAGAAATATCCAATAGTGTAGGCATGACAATGAACAATTTTATATTCGTGATGCTGAGCAAAGAAAACTGCCAAATCTT